>Ga0157363_1006957_pt1 | contig 10684 bp, 5 predicted proteins | sample AttsexASBM1_FD_111477 | JGI IMG/M metagenome (GOLD analysis project Ga0157363, IMG submission 111477) | Fungus gardens microbial communities from leaf cutter ant in Ribeirão Preto, State of São Paulo, Brazil - Atta sexdens ASBM1 | ecosystem: Host-associated > Fungi > Mycelium > Unclassified ...
GCTTCAGCAGCATTTTTCTTCAGATGAAACGCGAAGTGGATGGAAAATCGAATATGCTCTTTTGTTATTGCCATCGTGAACACTACTGATTTTTGAGGTTATGTGCATCAAACGTCAAATCATGGCCAAATGTTAACGCTTTAAAACCACAAAAAGGCGGGAAGATATATAAAATTTAAATTGTTATTTCGGTTGTATCAAATCTAAAGCTCAGAACTTTTTTATACACCTAATATATGATATTTTGAAATATATGAAGCTAATCAATAATATTTTAGCAATAAAATTGTATTCATTGTTTACAGTTTTTACACCAGTGTATATACAATTATAAATAATTATACATATGAACATAAAATTTCTTATAAAAAATCAGGTTGATTTAAATGAAAATGATAGAGCTTGCTCGGTTTCTGCTGCCAAGTTATGTCAGCAGACTTTATTCGGTTTCTATTTGCAATTTACCATCAGATTCTGTCAGCAGGTTCTGTTTGATTTCTGCTGCCAGTCTGTTAGAATGTTAATAGGTTCTGTCAGCAGAACAGAAGCAGAATGCGACATCAGTTGTAGTCAGTCTGCTAACATCTTCTGATCAAATCTGCTTCTCATATCAGTCTGTCGACATCCTGCTATCTGGATATTTACTACGTAATACTGCTTCCATTGTACACAATCCATAAAAGCGAATCATCTGTATGAAATACTACCATATCGATACGAATACCGTGAAGCAGTAAAACAAGCAGTAAGCGAAGTGGCCAATCACAGAAAGAGAATGTACAGTTACTAGCTTACATTTTCTATTGTGATTGGCCGATTAACTTACTGTTTCCATCTTACTATCTTACATTTTTCTATATTCTTTTGACTTAATAACATTTCTTATCTTTTAAATAAAATTTTATAATATGTAAAAATGTAAATCAATCTTTTTCTTTATTAGTCCTATTATTGATCTGTAATGCTAACAAAAAAAATAACTAAAAATAACAAAAAAATTTTTTAAGTAACTGTAACTGTAACTCATTACTTTTTAGAATTATTAATTAGTAATAGTAGCTAGTTACTTTTTAAAACAAAAATTGTAACTGTAAAAAAGTTATTTTTGTAAAGTAACTTTCTCTACTTTAGATATACTATTTAATTGCAATTCTTATCTTCTTTATTAATATAAAGATTTTATTTGTCATAGCAAGATATGCAGATATGAAAGATACTTCAAGAATATGGAATATATTATAACGTTTAGACATTATAATTTATTTTTATGTTTAAAAAATACGATAATAATTCAAACACTCATAATAATTTAATGATTTAAGATTACTTCAATTTATATTTTCTATTCTGGTGCAATAATATTATTTTATATGCCACTGTATATAGTAAAAGTATAATAAAAAGTATAATAAATGTCTAATTATTGTATATTTTGATAAGTTTACAAAAAAAAATAATCAAATTCGCACTTTATTGTATTATTTATTTCTATTCCGGAAATTTAACTCATATTCCGTATTAAAACCTATTTTTTAGACCTATCATTTTTATATTTTTTACTTCTTTATTGATACTGAAGTTGAATTTATCCAAACAACTATTATTTGAACATTAACTAACATGTTAGTTAAAAGTTTTGCATAAATTAAAAGTTTTAATGTACATTTATACTACAATAATGTTAATTTAAAAATTAGTATTCCATATTACTTTTACTCTATATACAGGATGCTATTTAAATTGAAAACCTTAAACGTATTTCACTTATTTTTGATGATATGAAAACATTTCTCAGGTGAAATTGAAGCAGCTTTCAAAGAGAACATATTTTAGTTGTTTTCTTTTTAAATAGAAGTAGTCAAATAGATATGAAAATAGATATGAAAACTTTTTTAAATAGAATTATATTATTTTTATATATAATATAATGCCTTCAGTTATGCTACATATAAAAGAATTAAGATAAAAATATTAGAAAATCAATAATTAACGAGATATTTTGTACTTTATTTTAACATATACTGACATGAAGTATTAAATATCTAGTAATCTATTAAGTTTTTGATAATCATACTTTAATAGTTTTATGAATAATGAGCTGAATTAATTGATAAAGATAACACATAATTGCTTTAAAAAAATATGTAAGCAAAATTAATAATTTTTTAAAAAATTAGCAACTATGTATTTTTTTTATACTAATTTATCTCATTACTTTGTCCTTAGAGGTATTAAAGTATGATTATCAAAAAATTAATAACTTACGAGTATTTACTGATTATATTTTATATATTTATTAATACATATTGACATAAAATACTTAATATTTCATATCAATATAAATCTCAGAATAAAATATAAAATATTTCCTCAATTAATATATACATATCAACTTTCGATATCTCTACCTTAATACTTTTACATGAAAAATAATTACAGGAATTATATATTATGTAAAAAAATTCACATAATTTCATTTAAAGAAGTGTAAATAATCTTCATCTTTTTGGCGCCTTAATTTAGAAAAAAAAAACTAAAATACATTTCTCTCAAAACTGTTCCACTTTCATCTGAAAATATTATTTCGTATCATCAAGAATAAGTGAAGTAATCTGCAAATTTTCTAATTTAAGAAGATCTCCCTGTAAAATATATTGTACATGTATATTTATTGTACATGTATATTTATATGTATTATGTAGTAAACAAAAATTACAAAATTTACTTATTTAATAAATTTATTTATTATAGATATATTATATTTAACCAGATACAATATTTTTACTCATCTGAAAAATTTTACACTGTACATCGAAGATAAAGTCTTTGAAAACAATTGCAATATAATAAAGAGTTGCAGCAGTGTTTCACCTAAGTGTTTCTTCGAGGAGTTTCCATGAGTTGTATCTTGACGATCGCGCTTCATCCGCGTCATCTGCTCGCGCGGGAAATTGCACTCGCTCAAAATGAAGGAAAACTTCGAACTAAAGTAAATTACGGACAAAGAAATAATCGGAACTAGATGAATCTATAGATTTTGTGAGATGTTGAAATAATTCATTTTGTTAATCCCTTAAAATTTTTAAACTTATATATAGGTATCGTTATAATGCTAATCATAATTTTATATGTCTATACTTTTATCTCAAGTAATAACCAATCAGTTTTAAGAAAAAAGTATTTCGAAAAAGTCATTGATTATATGCTTGGTATATCTTTCTTTGAACGAGCTGAAAGTATATGGATGTATGCAATCACTAATGGATTTCACAGTGTGTGCGCGCGTGTTATGCTTAATATCCGCGTCACTGTATCGTGGGTGGACGAGATAAAGCCTAATCAAGAAAATGCTGTCTTATCCATGTCGCAAACTGAGACATATTACACGGCGACGACGATACGTGCATCGCATAATGCCAATCACGCGAATCGCGCTATCCATAGTAGCCATAACTTCTCGCGACAACTTTCTCTATTTTCTAAGCTTGATTGTCGTAAATATTAATTTATTAAATTTTCAATGATTTCCTTTTAACGGATTATATCTATTCAATCTGTTGTTAAAATCAAATTAAGCTCATTCAAATAAATCAATTATAACTATGTAATATTTATACTTACATCCGAGGATACATTCTTTTAGTAAGTAACATGAGAAAAAATTCTTTATCTATTGCATGTGACGATCTATACCCATACTTATATATAGACAGGATTTCCGGCATACTTTTATATTCAAGATTGATTGAATGACAGTATTTGTTAATAGTAACTATTTATCGAAGCACACATTGAATGACATGTTCTATCATGTTCATCGTACAATTCTTATAAGTTTTATCCTAAGGATGATTAGTGTGAACTGAAATTTGGAATTTTATTTAAATTGTAAATTTATTATTAGATAATATATAATATTGCTAATATTGCTAATATTGTGCCTCATTTCCCTAAATTCTTATTTACTTTTTAAATTTTAATTCTATGAACTTTTAAATATACTTTGAATAATTTATTTAATTTTATCTTATTTATATATTATATATATATATATATATATATAATATATATGTATAAATAACCTCACACAATCTTTATGAATATATTTACGCATGTGCTCAAAATGACCCCAATGGAATTACCATACAAAGAATTCCTTTTCTTTAATTATAAATTACAAAATATTGTGACAAAAATGGAAACTAAATATAGTGTTATAAAGTATGAAAGCTAAAATAACATGAACTATATTAACCATGTTTTCATAGTTATAGAAACTAGTAATCACGTTTTCATAATTATAGAAAGCAATTACTTATGGAATATTACATCGTGATCATAATGTATCAGTTTTTCCTGTTTTTACACAAACAGAATGAATAATATGATTTATGAATCAATGATTTATGAATCGTACAGATCGTCTCTGCTCGAATTATTATTGTCATCTGTTAAATTAATCATATAATTATATATAAACAGCGAGTGGTTCACTTTTAGAAACTCAAATTAGGCCCGATTGCCTTATTAATTAAAGTTTACTTGAATCTCAATTAAACTTTATTCGGTAAAATAAAAATAATTTCTTTTAAATTACAACAATATACATTTTACAGAAAATGTATAGATCCAATGAAAGAAAAGATAGACAAAAATCCAAGATTCGTAACATATAATAGTCCTGAATTGATTCGCTTGCTGTATAATAATATAGTTAGTGTGTTTCATAATTATCTGTTCAAATAATAAATGTCAAGAACAAAGTTATCATGTATTAAAATTGGAAATATAAGTCTAATTAGGAAACAATCTCCAAATATAAATGTATGAAAAAACAATTTAAAAATATAATATTCTTATGTACGTATTATATATTAAAATTAATAAAAAACAAAATTTTAAAAGTATCATTGATATATTGCTATGAAAAATATTTTTACCTTTTTGTCTTATATATATATATATATAAAGGATTTTCCAACAAGAGATAGTATTTTGAATTATTTAAAAAATGCATTTTTTTGTAAGAAAGCTATGATATTTTTATTCCAATCCCAAAAAGAGACGGATATCATTTTTAAAACATAATCTCATAATTTGCATTTGGGAGTGGAATAAAAATAAAACACTTTGTTACGAAAAAATGCGTTTTTTTAATAATTCAAAATACTATATCTTGTTGGAGAACCGTTTATATACAGGGTGTTTCAAAACTCGCGGATACGGATTACATAGCATGATTGTATGTGCCAAAAGAAGCAACTCTTTCCTTTGGCAAAATTGCATTCAAACAGTACTTTTTAAATGAGAGCAATTTTAAGTTAACAAATGAATGTTCCACGTTACGCATGGATCAGAGGCGGCGCACACACACACGATTCGATATATGTACGTCGTTATTTTACTATTTTGTTAAAGATTTTATAAAATCTATGCATGATATCATGCTGATATTTTCTAATTAATATTGCTGAAGAAACGACTGAAAGTAAAATAAGTAGACAACTCGTAAATAATTATATTTTGATATCATAGTTTTTATAAAATTTTTAACAAAATAATAAAATAATAACGTACATGCTCATACGTCGCGCCGCGTCGTGTATGTACGCCGCCTCTGATCATACGTAATGTGGACCGCTCATTTGTTAACTTAAAATTGTTCTCATATAAAAAATACTGTTTGAACGCAATTTTGTCAGAAGAAAAAGTTGCTTCTTTTGGCACATATAATCACTGTGCAATCTGTGTCTAGAAATTCTAAAACACTCTGTACACACGCACGCGTGCGTACGTGCGTGTGTATATACAGGGTATTTCTCGTTTTAAATAATGCATTATAAGATTTCTTGAATTTCTATTATAATAGATAAAGAGAAAGAGTTCCAATAAAAGTTACATGGTTCGGAAGGATATATGTATAAGAAGGTGCTATTGATTTGACTTTGGGTGGTATCGTCAAAGTCAGAGCAAGAACACTTTGAATTTTTTTAATGGATCCTCCCTCTCATTTTTTTATCGTATATTCTCATAGCTTACCTCGAGTTTTTCAGAATACTATATAATATATAATAAATTATTTTTTTATTAAGTATTTTTCGAGTTATAAGGCTTGAAAGTTACCGTCGAAATTAATATTACTCAAAGTATCCGACCGTCGATTAAAACGTTTTAAATGTTGTTCAGAATCATAACCTGGATAATATGTGTTTGTTAAGATCAAGGCTATTAGATTGTATCTCTTATTTTCTTTTTTATGTAAAAATGAACTTTCAGTACAAAATTCTTGACTCGATTCCATACGCCATTTAAAATTTTTCGATCTTTTTCTCCTCCCGCCTCTCCCCCTCCCCCCCCCCCAGCGATATACACATAATGTATATAATGGGTTGTTCCATGTCAATCGGATTACCTGTGTGTCCAAAAATCAGCGAAAACAAAGTCAAAGTCTTATTCGTATGTGCATGTACATTCGAAAGAAACGTGCCATTTTGGCATCATAGATCTAACAATAAGAGTACAGGACTCAAGGTCGTACGCTGATCGCCATATTGGATCTACTATTTTAAATTTCGAAATTTTGACAGCAGATTTGTAATCAGCAACCCCGAAAAACTTAGAAGAAACTTAATCATTTTCAAGCCAATTGAGGATCAATACAATAGTTTAAATAAGAAAATGTTACATTTGCATGCGATGCTCACCGCTTCTCGGAGCCATATTGAATCCGCCATATTAGATTTTAAAAGGGTACATTCCTTTCGAAAGTACATGCACATACGAATAATTTGAAACTTTGAATATTTTATTTTTATTGCGCTGATTTTATATAGGGTGTCCCGAAAGTTTTTGTCGATCGCTTTTATGTAGATAGAGCGGACTAAACTGAATCGAAAAGTCCTCTACTATTTTGCAATTTTCACAATAGTTAACAAGATATTAATTATAAAAAATTACCAAATATTGGTTTTGAATAATTTTTTATTCAAATACTATTAACTTTACAGAAAAATTGTAACAAACAAAAATCATTTATTTTCTTCTCATAGAACTCTAAAAATTTTTTCGGAATTTTTTATCAACTTTTTAGTACTTTTTAGTACATTTTCTTATTTTTACCAATATGAGAAAATACGATATTAAAAAATTCTGAAAAATTTCTGAAAAAATTCTCAGAACTTTATGAGAAGAAAATAAATGATTTTTATCTCTTGCAACTTTTCTATAAAGTTGATAGTATTTGAGTAAAAAATTATTCAAGACCAATATTTAGCAATTTTTAATAATTAATATCTTGTTAACTATTGTGAAAATTGGTAGAGGACTTTTCGGCTCAGTTTAGCCCGCTCTATCTACACAAAGGCGATTGGCAAAAACTTTCGGAACACCCGAAATATATATATATATAAAAATATTATTATAAGATAAATGTATTAGAATAATAATAATTTATATATAACATGGTGGTAATATTAATAAAATACTAAAATTGAAAACAGAATCTCATTTAAAAAATAAACCACGTATATAAATATAGAACATCAATTTAGAAAAATATAGTGATTGCATTTTTTGTGTACATATAGATGTGTATATATAGATGTGTGTTTATTACAGCCTGAGGGAAATAAATGCTTTCTCTCTCTTTCTATTTTCCTTTACTTACGCTAAAAAAATAAAATTGCCCGTGTTACTTTTTTCATGTTTTTCTGGCACTTTAATAATATATACTATTCAAAATCATTAGTACATTTGATTGTATCATAGATGCATATGTAAATAGAAAAATTGTTAATATAATCAGCAAAAGAGTGGACTCTTTATAAATAAAAAGTATGAAATTACTTTTTTCATGCGCATATTTAAGTTTATATATATTTAAAAAGATTAATTTAAAAGTTAAGGAGTTCTATTCGAAGTTTGTAACTTCGAAGGACTTAAATTATATATATGATATATATTGTAAATGCGTGTTGTCATAGTTAGGAAAAGATGCATTCGAGAATCAGGATTTCGGCCAGCTGGAACTATTCTCGATGTCGAATCTATTTTCAAAGATGCCTGCTATACATTCTACGCTTATCATAAATCTTCATGTCCACGAACTCGAAATATTTGTTTTCTGTTTTACTTGAATTTTTTCATAAATTAGTAAATAATGACTTTAAAAAAATCATCGTCATATTTTTATACAAATTTAATTCAAACAGTTTCTAAAGCAAAAAGAAAGAATTTATTTTAAACGAAATTATTAATTATAAACAAACACAATAACCTTTTCTAATAATCGTTCGATCAAATTTAATTTATTTTTTAAATAAATATTAGTAATCTTATAAATGATTATCCAGTAATTTAATTACCCACCATCTAAAAGTAACATAACACAAATGTTCGATTTCACAATGTCAACAATGTAAATATAATATAATATATGTTACATAACAGTTACATTATTGTGAAATTATAACATTAATGTTACGTTACTTTTAGTTAGTGTTTACTGGGTATTATAAAGAATGATAATTAATAAGTTATTTAAACTAAAATAAGTTAATTAAATTATTTATTGCAACATGCATAATGTATAACATCAAAAGTATATGATGGTTAAATATTAAGAGTTTTATGAATATATAAAAATTCGACATGAGGTAAAATATGTCATTATGATTCTCTAAATCTCATATATAAACCTCTTATTTATAAAATATATTAAATGATAAAAACAATCATGATTCAAACTTTGCTTAATTGTTAGCATCTTGAATTAATTAAGTGTATATTTGTCTATAATTTTAATAAACAACGCGAGTTGTTATACGTCATTTTCCTCTTCTGTAAGAAATGGTTTGTCCTTAATTATTAATTCTGAAATTATACAATCGTGAAATAATTGAATAAACAGTCAACATATTATTAGGCACTCCACCTAGCACGATGTAATTAAAATAGACAACAAAGACAACACTTTAACAATTTCAATTTAAAAATGTCGCTTATAGTCCTAAACGTCCTAATAATTCTACGATAAGCATCAATATATATCTGTAATTGTTAATTATCGATTAAAATATACAATGAAGTCATATATAATATATATATATATATATTTTTTTTTTTAATGTGTAGAGATCCACAAATCATTATAAAATATCTATATTTATAATATAATAATATATTATAACATTATAATGTATAATCTAAATTTAGAAATATCCTTCTCTTTATTTAAATTTAATATCTTGGTTATTTAATATAATATACATATTTATAATATACAAATGTGTATAATAACAAACATTTTCGTATCATACGTTAAAATATTCAATGTTAAAATTAAAAAAAACCTACATCATACATTTTGACATATGCTAGAATGCAATTAACCGCTTCCTACGTTATTATTTCCACAGACAAACTTTTTTTATCGTTGTTCGTCGTCCGGCAAATTGACGTTATTATGCGGTTTATCGCGGCAGACCGCAATTGTCGAAACAAACACAGTTTGCAATTTCGCAATGTAACGCGAATTTTCTATTTCAATTTAGGCATTCAATTTATTCTATTTACTTATAATATTAATACTATACTTATATGCTGTTACAACATTTTACAATTATAATGTTATAATCACATTAATATATGAAGTTTTATATATTATTAGCTATATTGTTGGATTCTATATGTACGTTTTATTATTAGTTATTTAGTTCAATATTAACAACAATTAAACATAAAATTTATTAATATATATTACTTAATTTTAATTTTTCATTCTGCTTTTTTAAAAATTCATTAGATCAATGTTATTATAAAGTTCATACAATTCCATATTCTTTCATGATTTTTACTTATATAAAATAATTTTATATTTATTAAATTTAAAGAATATATCGTATTTCTATTCAAATAAAAAAAATTATATATAGTTATTTGTAATTTTATATATATAGAGCTATTTGTATAAATAATTGTCCTTGTTCTAAAATATTCTTAGTGCTAGCCATCTAAAATAACGTGTTCAAAGAGAAAAATGCTAAGATGGGAAGATTTAATTATTTTTGCAGAAACAAAGAGAGAAAGAGGAGAGAGAAAGAGAGAAAAAGAGGGAGAGAGAGAGAGAGAGAGAGAGAGAGAGAAAGAGGAAAAATATTTTTTTTAAGTCATTGCATAATTAAAATATGAATAAACAGATATAACTTTGTGTAAGACGCATATTGTTCATGAATCATTTAATGGTAGTTAATACATCATTTTCTTCGCGAATTAATAATGCACTATATATTCCAATAATAAAAAAATAAAACTCGTATTTTTGAAATACTTATTTTTATTAACTTTATAACCAATGAAATAAACATTTCTTCGAATGTTAAATGCAATAACTGTTTCTGTATTTATAATAGAGTTTGCAAAAACAAATTAAATTGATCAGTTATGATGGGCACTTTATTAAATATTTAACAAAATATTTAATTTTCAATTTAATTTAAAAATAAAGTCAATAATTTCAATAAAAACTTAATCAGCAGATTAATATATTAAATTTTATTAATAGTTATACTTTATTTTAAAATCTATATATATATATATATATATATATATATATATATATATATTTTGATATGTTTTGATATATTGTTATATAAATTAATATTTTAAAAATATAATTTGAGATATA
>Ga0157363_1006958_pt1 | contig 10684 bp, 4 predicted proteins | sample AttsexASBM1_FD_111477 | JGI IMG/M metagenome (GOLD analysis project Ga0157363, IMG submission 111477) | Fungus gardens microbial communities from leaf cutter ant in Ribeirão Preto, State of São Paulo, Brazil - Atta sexdens ASBM1 | ecosystem: Host-associated > Fungi > Mycelium > Unclassified ...
ACACACACACACACACACACGCACGCACGCACACACGCACACACACACACACACACACACACACACACACACACACACACACACACACACACACACACACACACACACATATAATATGTATATTTACATAAAACGACTATCAATATATACTGAGAGAAAAGATCAACACATGCAATTTACTCTGCAAATAAGAGAAATGTTTAAAAACAATTAACAAGCAAAAACCAAAATTAATTTCGAGAAATTAATTTAATTAGTAAACAAAAAAGATTCTTTTATTGCAATAATTTTAATTCTTTTACTTTTTATATAGCATATTCCGTATATATTAAGATATTGATTTGCGTTCATTATATAAGTTTCATTTAGTTGAAGGAGTAATATAACAGTAACTAGAACTCTCGTAACTAAAAGCCTTGTGTATTTTGTAAGAAAATTTCAACGAGAATTATTGGATTTCTGTGCACGCATAAGTAAAGACATGCACGCATAGATGCGCCATTACCAAGATGATATAGCGATCCATCTAGCAAGTAGTTGGGACAACTTAGTTCTCGTGCGTGCGAGAGTTTCCGTGTCTCTGTCACTCTCCCCTTCTCCCGTGGGTGCTTGTTCTCGCATGTACATAGACATACACGCTAATGCAGACACATACAAACACATAAACACACACACACACACACACACACACACACACACACACACACATAGCTATAGATATATATATATATATATATATATATATATATATATATGTGTATATATATACTCACGTGACATACAACCCTGTTCGTGAGGTAGACAGCGGCTAATCTACGTGTACGAAACCATTTAATACACAGCAGACAAAGGTGGACTCCCAACGCGCGCACGCATACGTGTGCCCAGCTTCGAAGGTGTGCACATCATATCTATAGAGAGAAAGAGAGGGAGAGAGATAGTAAATGGTAGCAAGATAGGAAACAGTCAATAATTCACGCATTACTCTCAGTTATTATGCTACTGTGGTCTGCTGTGGCCGTGTGGTCGGCGATTCAGCTTTACATTTGCTTTACTAACTATAGTATCGGCCGAATCGCGCATACGCTGATTTACTAATTCGTAACCGCGTACCGCGTCCGATAGAACTCTATCAACTTATTCATGGAAACTCATAAGCAATGCGTTCTTCCTCTACGTGCCCTCCCATCCGATTTACGCTTTCTCGCGGAATGCTTGCCGTGAGAGTGGTCCTTATAGGTATACCATCTCGAATTGTTGCGCGTACGTATCTACATGATAATGGAGCACGCGGATACCTCTTGGCTGCGATCACATCTTCGAGCGGCGCGGTAATTTCCAGCCGTGCGCAACGTCGAGATGAAACATTAGACATTTCGACCTAGTTGCAGCCAAGATCGCATCGCTAAACGGAGCTTGCATCGCTCAGAACGTTCTTGATTCGTTTGTATCTGGTCTTCCGCTTAGCTTTCGCTCGGTCGCATCAACACTATGTAATGGAGAAGATAGATGACGATCCATTTTCTAACGATCGTCCACGTATATGTTACAAACGACTTTAACCAGCAGATTAATCAACGTACTGGAATATCTTGACACTTGTGTGATTGTGCTAAACGAAAGATAAATGTTGCTTAATAACCAACTTTATGCAAATGTGTATTATCTTTTCGCAAATTTATATAAGTTTAGGAAATTATTCATACAATTTTTAATAACAATATTCTCACTATATTCTTTTATGTAACTCTTTATTGCATATTGTTAAAATATTATTGTTTGCACATTATTGAGAGAAAAATCTCCGTTTATAATCATCGACTGTGATGAAAGCGATACTTCCTCCTATGCTTCCTTCTATGCTAAGAGCTGATCCATGAAAAAGTAAAACATGTCTTGCCACTATTATTTACCTTACTGTGACAGTGAAGAAGAATAAAGCAGCAGCGGAAAAAGAAAGATCACTTTTTACTATGTCTGAGCAAAAACTCTGGTGTGTTTGTCTTACGCTAATTAACTGAACATGAAATATTTTCCACAGACGCCTGGGGTCTTCTAAGTCGGAAGTCAGGGAAGGAAGAAAACGGAAAGAAAAGTAAGTAGGGAATAGTTGATTCTATTCAATATTTTCTTAGTCCGTTTATCAATTTTTCTCTTAAAAAATATTAATTATTAGATCTATTAGAATGTAAAAGTTATAAATAAATAAGTAGGCGGATAGAACTAAACAGTTATGAATTTATTATATTAAGCTTTTTCGAATAATGGCAAACGCGAGAGAATTTTTAACATTAATATTGTAATAAACATTTTTATGTTTAACAAGTTTGCAATCTAATCAACTAATATATTTTTTGGATAGATTCTACAAGTATTTCAATGCTTTTAATATAAAATGTTTTTTAATATGTTGACATGAAACCTCTCTTTTTGATGGTCACTTTTGAAAGCAGGTGTTTAAGATCAGGATGTTTATATAATTTGCGGAAATACTGATGTGTAATCATAAAGGTGCTCGTATTTATTATATAGACGTTACACAGTACTACAATTTCTCTCAAGATCATTTTGTTTTTATTACACGGCAAATTCATACTTAAAATTCATCGCGTAATAATCTACATTTACGACAACCTTCTGTATTCCCTGTCGTCCGTATTAAAATAATAGACATCGAGATTCCATTTGATAATCGATCTTGCAAGATAAACAACGTCAAGTCCTTCACTGTGTTTTAGGATCATTATAACGGAAGAAAGGAAGAAAAGACAGAGATCATTGAAGAAAAAGAATCGCGTTCTATAAGTACGTACGTAACCGGGAATTCATTTTCTCTTAAAACGTCGGCGGGTTCCTTTCATTATAAATATTATTAAACGCCGGAGGTCCTTTAGACTCAGCGGTGTTCAACATTTGAAGCGTCGAAGTTTTTTTTGCTTTCTTTTGTGAGCTTTTCGTCGCAACTCTCTCTTCCTGACTAACCTGCGTCTTTTCCAAGCGTTGCCCTTGCCGCTCTTCATCCACTAAAAAGTAGCTAGCTTTATGCGAAACGTTTGTCTTGATGAAGTTGCAACCTCGTGCGATTCAAAGTTTTCTGATTCATGCGGCACGATTTTAATGATAGTTTCAAAAAATATAATTGTACTTATATGTGAACATATAATATGTGCGGACATATGACAGTGGTGTACGTGTGGGACGACAGTAAGGATCGTGCACGGATATTCATAAGATTTACTTCGTCTGCCTTTACATTTGATGCTTCTAATTAACCCGGTAACGCGATAATAACAATTATCCGAGTACGAAGTTTCTACGGAAGTTGCTTCATCGCTCGCCGCTTCGTTGTGTGTGTGTGTGCGTGCGTGTGCGTGTGCATATATATGTGTGCGTATTTTATACATATGTATACACGGTCACGTGTGCACCTGTGAACTCTGGCATATACTTGTTCGGTAACGTTTGACGTGACGGCATTGCGCCGCATATGTTTCTCCTAACAACCCTCGCCTATCATCCGTAGGTAGTAAATTTAGGTTTATCCGGGGTATCCACGAGACGTTGTAGTGTGAGAGTTAAACGTCGCCTCGTTCTCTGGTTATGTAACCAACTTTGCTGAGGTCGTAGTTAGAATTACTTTCGTTGTAAAGTAACAGTTTGATTAATGAAAATGTCGCATCGATTGCGGCTGATGAAAATGTAAATAACAACGAAGAAATAACTTTTTTTTCATTTTTTTCTTAAAAAAAAGTATTAACAAGATTTATTTTCTTTATTTAGAAAAAAATTAGTATCTATTATTTATATATTATATAAAAAAAATTATTACTAAATTATAAATTCGTCTCTTGAATGAATCAGATCTAACATAAATTATTAATTTTTGTAATGTTGGAATTTAAAGGCAAAGAGGAATTTTATAAATGTTGGTAGATAAATTTAAATTAAAAAAAAATAAGATATCAATTCAATATTCATAATAATAAAAACTTGTTGAAGCTTTCACAAATGTATAGGAATCGTTCAGATTTTCCGGAACAATACAAAAATCTGTACTGAAGTTCACAAAGAGAGAGTCAAGTTTAATTTAATTTAATTTAATTTAATTAATTTAATTTGCGAATGAAAAGTAAAAATTTCATATTGTCAGAAGGCTAAGTTTATAATTTTGAATATTGTAAAATGTACATGCATGTAAAATATGATTCGTTTCAAGAAGGCACTATGATTTTTACCGCTAGTTGACAACGTCAATGTATGTCAGCGTACCTGTTTGTAGAAATTGTACTTTTGTCTGGATTCTGGTTTTGCTCATGGGCGCGAGGATACGAAACAGAGGAACCGACAATTTACTATCTTTCCTTCCTAGAAAAGGTCCGGATAAATAAGAGAGCTGAGGTCTTATTAGCAGATGATGGGGACGCCCTCCCTCCGTACTTCCTCAGGAAACAACGCTGCCTTGAGTTAACGGAACAAAGACACAGAAAGACGCCGGTGGATGAAGGTAGTTTGTCAACCCAGGGCTTATTCTCGGTCCGGGCGAACCTAATTAAAGCTGTATACTTTTCTTTCATTACAGCTTTTCTATTCGCTAAACCTCCTTCCGCGTTTATCTTCTTTTTATGGTAAATGGTCCATACAATATTTGCTACTCATTATTTATAAACCATTAATATTTACTGTTTTTACTCTTCCTTACTATTATGCATTCAAAATCTTTATAATAACATCAAATGATTCTTTCTTTTTATTCTCATTTGTATTTTATTTGTATAAATAGAGTTACAAATTAATAAATTTTAATAAACATTTTAGATTTTTTTAAAAAATGTTAATTTTAAAGATTGCTTGAAAGTAAGCTTTGATATTGCAGCTTTTAAACATTCATTATGCGAAAATTTATTATTTTATATAAACAAATATTTCATAAATAAATTCCATTACATAGGGATATTTAGTAATTTAACAACTCTTTTGTACCTTTCGCGCGACATATAGAATAAACACGACATATAGAATAGAAACAAAATGGTGGCAGTGGTCAAAAGCGCCTTGCTGATTCGCTCAATAATGTTTCTTCGCAGAGAAGTAGCTTCATGCTCCATATACGAAGAACGTAAACGTATCCCTGACATGGGGTTTCAGCTAGGAGTTCTGCACTTGCTTCGATACGGTTCGCTCGCCCGTACGTTCCACAACTGAGTCCCAGCTTTCGGGTGAATTAGCAACCGCGCGGCTAGCTATACTTGAGCAGTCGTGTAATCTCGCGTATAGGCTGTCCCTTTCATAAACGCGCAGGGCATTGTCGGTTGCACACGAATGCCTGGGTACCCAGTGGTTACGGTAATGAAATTGCTACGCTACCCCTACAGCTGATATTATTCCGCTTCCAACAGGAATACCGACCATTGCGTCGGTTGGTTTAGGGGCCAGCCGAGTGATATTTCGCGAAGTTTCCTCCAGCTATTCGCAAGCTCTCTCCCATTAAGCACGTGTAGTGTCCGCTTTATCTATTTGACGGACACGTTGTATCCTACGGCAAAATGTGATAGTCGTCCGAACTACTTACCAATTGATAATATTACCAATTGAGTATCCTTAAAAATGATGTTGTCATTCTTATTTTGATGGACGTTAGAGTTTGAAATTTATAAAGAAAGAAAATCAGTGGAAAGTAACAGTTATAATTTATCAAATACCTGATAAATCAAAATTTAGAAAGCGCTTGTTTGAAATATAAACACTTTATAATTAATATTGTAAAAACTAATAAAAATGATATAGAAAAAGAATATTGTTCTTTTGCTATTTTATAATTCAAGTAAATCACGATTGTAATGTTTGATTCAGTTAATAGTGTTCAATATATGAGAAATACAATTTTATGAATTTGAGTTTTTTCGAATAAACGCATAACATTTATCACAAAAGTGACAAGTAGTGCGGCTGCAATAGATGATATTTTTTACAATTTTTTCTTAATTAGTAGACCAGCATTGTGAAATTTAATTAATGCTACTTTAGATAACGCTTGAATGGATTATTCTATATTTTTGTGAATATATAATTCGGCATAGGAAATTTATATCACGTCATAAAGCAGTTCCTATTTATTTTAAATTTTGTGAGTGAAATGAGTAATGTTGAAATATTATGCTTTATATAAAACAGCAAGCGGCGTAATATAGGATTGAAAGTATAAATTACGGGGAAATTTGTAAATGAATCATTTGAAACTGAAATATGAGCATAAGCTGGCTACGGCCGCGCAGTGAACATTCCAGTTCTGTGCCTGCGTAGTCAATATTTACCTGGCAAACGCCGTGCAATGAATTCGTGCAGTCTGTGCGAAATGACGTTTTATGTTATGTTTACATTTTCATTATTTATTTTACGTGGTATCAGCTGTTCACCACGTAGAACTGTTTAACGTAATTCAATGAAAGACGACCCTTGACTTGGTCGTTTAGACGGATAAGCTTAATAAAAGATTTCAATATACCTGTCTTAATTAAAACGTCAGTCTAACAAAAAGTTTCATGTCTTTGTATTATGCTATCTTTATATAAATATTAAAAAATATTTTTAATTAAATTAAAATTCTTAATAAACACATTATAATATTTATTATTTAAATTTAAAGATAGGTACGAATAATAATGTAAAATCAATAGATAATTCTAATTCTGATCATCTTTCGTCTCATAATGTAAATAATAAAAAGGATAATATTTCACTCCTGTTATTTCATTAATGATGATCGGAACTGATTTCATCAAATAATGTGGTAGACGTAACGCGAGTTATCGCTACATTTAATGATACGATCGCCGTTTTAATTATAGCGGTCATGCGATATTACCGAAACATACCGTATGTCCTATGCAAACGAACACGTCAGTTAGAACTCGGATTATCCTCAGCGTTTAAACGTAATCGCCGTACCAAGTGATGATTGTGCAGGTCTGGATTAGTTCTTCGATTAAGCTTAACGCAGTCGCATATCACTCAGAATGTCTTCTGGTAGTAATGACGATTTTATACAGGGTGCAAGACGGAGTCGAATAGAGGATTACTATTCTAAGGAAATCAGCAACGACTGTGAGAATGTGAGAGCCACTGGCTTCTCTCAGTAGCAGTTCAATTACCGTTACCACGCTAACGACTATGCCAGAGAGCTGATAATGTCGCGATACGGGTCAGGTACTGGCCGTGGTTCCTTTATGCTAACGAATGCTTGCACACCGAGAGCCTCTGCATAGACGATCATATATTGCATGCCAAAGATAGTGGAGAAATTACCTGAAAATGGTGATCTTTGGCACATATTGTAGTAGTCACCTTTATCCGAGATACTATTTTGCCGAGATTAGAAATATATGTACCTCACGAAACTAAAAAGCAATAATGATTAAAAATTGTATCTTACAAAAATAATTAAAGCACAATAACACTTTTTTTAATTATTAAATTTTTCTTTTAAGAGAATGCTGTTTAATAGATTTTATCATTCACTTTATACATATCAAAATTTTAAATATTATTATTTATCTAATACAGAGTTACTTAAAAGTATACAAAAATTTTCATTCATACGCATTTCTGTTAAATTTTTTGGAGAAGAGTAATTTTTTTAATAACTTGTAATATAAGTTTTGCACACGAGAATCTTTGACACAAAAAGCGGAGCTAGCATATTCATAAACATAAAGAATATGTGAAGAGTATTCTGAGAGCAAATCCTTTAGTTTCGTAATGGTGAACATCCTTTTATACAGTTCCTCTAAGTGAGGTTTTCTCAAGGGAACCTTTACAATTTATATTAATGGAATGAATGCGTAAATATTCTGTAAACCGCGTGAAAATATTGTCGACCTAAAAAGACACGACAATTTATGGAATATTTAAATCTTTAGTATCAGGTTCTAAGTTGTAAAGTAAATATAGCATGAAAATCATTCTAAATTTAATTAATTACTAATCATTTTTACGACCGATGACATTGTTATAATTATCACAAAAAAGGAAGTTAAGTCTGTTTTATCAATGTCTTATATTTGACAACAGAAATATTTACGATTTTTAATTGATTTGTGATACTATAAAATTAATTAAACCCATTTAATTAATTCCTGGAACAGCATTATTTAAAAAAAAATATTAATATTTTTTGTACGTGAATACAAAAGAAATTTTCTGAGAAAAATGTACGACTTCGTGAACAGAATACTCAAGATTACCGGCAACGCGTACGCATCAGGGAGTAAACGAATGAACGAGCGATCTGATCTCCACCGCACAAAGAGAACGGTAACGAAAAAACACCGAGCTGACGGGGCAAAGTAGTACCCGCCGAAATGCACTATTGTGCGAGTCCCGTAACCCGTCGCTTCGTGCAGCTATTACCGCGATAATATCTCGGACGGTGCAGCACAAAATGCCCAATTAGGTATGAAGAGCGCGAAAAAAGAACAAGTCGAGGAAAAGGGAATGAAACAGAAGTGAGAAGTGAGAAGACTGGATGAAAGGTGTGACAGTGAGAGATAGAGAGCGGTCGCGGTTATATCTGAATGGGCGAACGGCAGTCGACGGAGAGAGGTGAGGAAAAAATGGATCGTATATGGGAGAAACGCATTAGTAAAAGGAAGAAAGGGGTGAGGATACAACGTAGGTAGGTAGGTAGAAGAGGTAGTGTACCCCTTCCCTTGTCGGCAACCGTCAGAAGGTGAGAGTGGGCTAGTCAGGGAGTTTTGCGCAATGCGCCCGCTGCAGTGGAGTTTATTCCTGATCTCTGCGTACGTTCCTCTCTGTTTGCACGCTATTGTATGTCACAGGCTGTTGCAGTTGGCAACTTTTTATGTATGGGTTGCCGTGATTCCTGACTGTGAACGCGCGCAGGGTGAAATAAGGTTGCCGACTCGCTTTTTGCCTTACTAATTTGTTCTCTAAGCGAACGATCACGATTGACTTACATCGCGGGACGGGTGTACTATTTACAGCTTGTACTTACGCGATTTAAAAATGACTGAAAATAAATTTTTGCATTGACTTTTCTAATTCGTAGCTAAGTATTGCATAGTAGGATAGCGGCACTCTACCTACCACGCGTCGATCTCACTGAGAAAAGGCTGTTCTATCGCCATTTACACCGAGTTCATTGTCTCGTGTTCGCATTGTTATTCATATTAGAAAGTAAGTTATTAATGATCCATTCTCTCTCTTCATTTCCGGCTATGTATCGTCACGTATCGCTACAGTTCGCAATTACAGAAACTGTTAATATGAATGTTCGAGAAGGAGAGGGAATTATAATGGGTTAAATATATTATAATTCTCTTAATTTATTATTATAATGTATTAATATGCGTGTGCGTGGGTGTGTATGTGCAACTCCATAAATAAAGTGACAGATTTTTGTGTGGCTTTATTGCTTAGACTAAATTTATACGAAATAATCAAATGTAAAATATTATAATTATAATTTAATTTATTACTTAAAAAAATATTTTGTTACTGAAGTTACATGAAAGTTATACATATCGAGTTATTATACTTTTTACAATTTTAAAGTTATGTAACCCTTAAAAAATGTAATACTAAATAGTAAATTGATTAGTGATTTTTATTAATTATTTTGAGTATTAAAAGTATTAACAATAACGTTTTTAATACTCAAAATAACTAATTAATCAAATAACTAATTTAATTCTTACAATATTAAATTTCTCTGAAAAAGTAATATATTTTAAAATATCATTAATTATTAGATAATTATTTTATATTGATAAATATGCAATATGTTTATTTACGTCGAATGATATAAATCTCACTAAAGATACGATTTACATTTGTATACTATTTATATTACGATACAGTGCTAAATGTGTAACATCAGAGTTACAAATTTTGCAAAGATATTTATGACGCGTAATATGAAAATACATTGCTACGGTATCGCATGATCAAATATGCATTTACTCGGCTTTTAATATGACGTCTTTTCCATTATTAGATGGCACTCTAAAATATCGTTTTAAACGTGACTTTTCACCTCGAAAGTAGCTAGAAGTGGCTTCCAGCAGCTGATATAAGTTTCTTCCGTCGAAATTCTAAACCACTTGAAAGATGAGAAATTCAATCGATTGCTATTGATATGTGCCTTGAATGCCTTGGAAAAGTACGTAGAGATGGAGAAGTACATGGATCTCAGCTGCAAAGTTTGATAACCGACGATCAGAATTGTGTAATAAAAAGTGCTTAAGTATACTGTTAAGTATATTGCTCAGATGCGTTTTTGTAAAAGCATTTATTATGCCTTCAAGATAAAAACATCTCATTACTATTATAATGTATCTTTAAAAATATTTGAATATCTAATAATTTATTTTTTATTATACAAGCTGATAATTAATTATTCTAAAAAGTTTTGAGGGATGATTCCTTACACTAAATCAAGATGAAAGCTTCATATGATAATGTTCAAAACAGCTTAATTTTAAAGATATACAGGATGTTAAAATTGATGGAGAAATTTGTTTTTTCAAACATTTCAAAAATCAATCAAATTATTTCAATAAATATAATATAATATAAAAAATACTTATTGAAATAATATGGAGTTTTTAGAATTTTTAGAAAAAACGAATTTTTTAATTTTGATACTCTTTTCTTTAAAATTAAACTG
>Ga0157363_1006959_pt1 | contig 10683 bp, 10 predicted proteins | sample AttsexASBM1_FD_111477 | JGI IMG/M metagenome (GOLD analysis project Ga0157363, IMG submission 111477) | Fungus gardens microbial communities from leaf cutter ant in Ribeirão Preto, State of São Paulo, Brazil - Atta sexdens ASBM1 | ecosystem: Host-associated > Fungi > Mycelium > Unclassified ...
GTGTGTGTGTGTGTGTGTGTGTGTGTGTGTGTGTGTGTGTGTGTGTGTGTGTGTGTGTGTGTGAGAGAGAGAGAGAGAGAGAGAGAGAGAGAGAGAGAGAGAGAGAGAGAGAGAGAGAAGGAACTATCGAAGAGAGCTCTGTAATTTATTAATTTAATGCGTGACTTTTTGGGTCAGAATCTGGGTGAAAAGGTTGTTGGCGGCGTTCCCGGATAAGAAAAAAAATATCTCCCTCTTCCCTCTCGTCGTTCTGTCGCGCGTTTCTACACGTGTTCTGCTTGGTCTCCGCTCATGGAAGCGACTCGTCACAAACAAATAAATAAAGGCGGCATCCGTAGCGTAACGTCCAATGCAGAAGTGCTGCTGAATATTTGATCATTCTGCAGAGCGTTACGTTGACCGAGTACCTGGTCATGGGGTTGTTCGGTCGCAGAGGGAACCGCTTTTTCCCCTTAACCCAGTATAAGAAGACGAAGCGAAAAAGGGACTGAGTTTTATTGCTGTATTGTGTAGGCGTTTGGCGAAAGAAAATCCCGCCCTCGGGTCTGACGCAGACCGGTTCTTCTCCAGTGGGAAACGACAAATATTTCATACTATAGTAAAGCGCCCACACACCCCTTTATTACGGTTCATGCCGCGATCCTAAATCTCAAGAATCTCGACCTTCACATCGTGGCACATAATTGCGCGTCGTCATTGCTTGAAAATAATGTCCGCACGTGCCTTTTGATTCCTCGAAACAATCGAGACTTTGAGTGGTTGTGCGGTATTGAATTCAGCGATGCAAATAGGCTCGATAACGCGCGCGACAGAAATTCAATAGTCGATAGGTACTCGCGATGGAATATCTCCGGTAAGGACTAGACTTTTGGTATGGGGTATTGAATGAGCGCGGGAAAGAAAGAAGGCGAAGGATGAAGGAGAAAAAGAGAAAGATAGGGCGAGAATATCAGATATATCCTATAAAGAAAAGAAGCATAGAAGAAATATGGAAGAACGGTACAGCTATGAAGAACTCGCAAGGCGTTGCACTACTATTGAATTTAGCCGCACCATGCCACGGATCCTCGCTCTCTCGCGTATATGCTCGTCGGGATTTGATTTACGCATAAAATATTCACGTTGCCCGAGATTTCGTTAGAGTTTCGAAGTTCCGGGACGCGCCGCAACCAGCTGCTGCTGCTGCTGCTGCTGCTGCTGCTGCTGCTGCTGCTGCTGCTGCTACTATCATCGCCATCGTTCCCGTCGCAGTAGCGTTGCAGCACAAACAGCGGTACGTAACCACGAGAAGAGAACAGAACGACATCTGGAACAAGTTGGAAGAGGTAGGGAGAGAAATACAACTAAGTATACGTGAGAGAAGACCTACGGAAGACAAAGCAACGAAGCGGTGTAAGTAGATATGATACCGAACTGTTGCAAGCGAATCCGGGTACAGAAGCCTCAGTAGGATCCTGGGCAGGATACCTGCCAGGAAAACTTTGCAGGCATCGAACGAAAAAAGAGCTGCAAGTGCTGAAGAAGAGAGAGAAGGACCAAGAGATTCTGCAGCCTCCAAGATCACTGTGTGCTTCTCTTGGCTTTCTGCCGCCTCCTCTTACCTTTTCCTTTCTTCTTGCGACCATCTCTTTTTGTTTTCGTTCTATCATCCTGATCCGTCGTGAAATCTAATAAATCAAGAAGCGGAGAGAACGGAAGTTTCACCTTGCGATATTCGGAAGAGCCGAACGCGCTCGCGCGCGCGCGAGTAGTCGAAGATAGTGGACCATGAGTTTAGGGCATTTCTGATAACGAGTTTCTCCATCCTATCGTTCTTCCTCCTTCTCCCTTTCCCACCGAACATTTTGTGGACGATATCGTCTACGTAGAACTGAATCGACATGTGTCTGTCGAGCGTTAGTGTATTCGTACACAATGAGTGTTCCTCTTTCCTTGCTCCTCCCAATCTCCTTTCGTCTGAGCCTCCATGCCTATGTGCCTCCTTGTCTGTATTATCGCACACAAACATGTTCGCGCTCAAGCTCTTCGTTCTGTACTTTCTCGGTGTCCTCGCGTCTCCATTGTGCCGCATCTCCACTTTCACCAACATTAAGCCCTCTGAGAAATACATTCGGCCTCCTAGCGCGCGATTTCAGCCCACCCTGTGGACTTTTAGAGTGGGATGGTGAGGTGGATGGCTTTTCGGTGCTCGAGCAACGACAGAATGAGTGAGAGAGAGAAAGAGAGGAAAGGATGGAGATGTGTATGCCGAGATACTTAGCACAAGCCGTTACTTCGTCAGTACAGTCGGTGCACCAAGTTGTACAGCGATTCCGCTCTGTTTCGCGGGATGCAAAATGGTCGGATAAAAAAAAGAGTTCGAGGGTGTATCACCCGGGAAAAGCATCGCATAGGGAACACAGATTTGTTGAGGACGCGCTGTTTCAATCATGAAGCGATGCGTTTGTGACAATGGTGTGTAGAAATGTTTCGTTCTCGCGATATATGATCGTTATAAAAACTGCCGTCGAATGTTATTCGACGATCCGATCGTTTTACACGCTTACCAAAGAGTTGTGGAAAACCGCGTTTCAATGTGCGTTACGTTTATATGCGCACGCGCGCGCGGTATAATTGTAAAATATTTCATCCGACCACGTTATTTTCCATGGAAAAATCCAATTTTACGTCCTATTATTTCGCTTTATCCTGCTATTACTCGTTTCTCGCAGAAAATTCATATAAAAACATTTTCGCCCGCGAATCATTGTTATTTTCATATCGCGGTAACTGCGATGGTGAACATTGTAACTTCGCTTGTTTGTTATTAATGAAGAGCGTGACCATCTGTTCGTACTACTTCGTAGTTCAGTAAACGATCACGTCGTTGTCGTGGACGCGCTTCTGGGATATGCGAGACAGCGAAACACTCGATATCTCAGAGGGAATATGTGATAAAGGACGGTCGGGAAAAATTTAGGAACACTCTGCTCTCTCGCGGGCCGTTACTTCGTGTTAAGCGCCGTGTGTAGACTTCCGGGGCGGTCATCGATGCGTCTCTGGTGTTCCCCCTCTTCGCTCTACTAGGAAGTTTCGCCGGAAGTCTCGAGGATTTATCCGGCCCACTACGTCTTCCGTCCGAAAACTTATCTGCTGCATGGGGTGGCGAGAGCGACACAGGCCGCGCACACACGTTGACCAACGCTGCCGGGTAATACGTGCGATGGCAAAAGCCGTTGCTTGCTCTATTGGGTTCGAAGGAGGACTCACGAGGCTCTTCTCTATTCCATTTATTCTGTATACATAATATATCGTTTTACAAGCAAGCGTGGTGGCTCTCACCCGTCCGTCGAGCTCGTAGGTTTTCTTATTTTTTCGCTCGATTTAACGGATCGCGATAGGAAGACTTCTCCTCTTTTCGGCATAGCCGCGGGGCTTTTTATGCTTAAACGCTTCTTCGCGATCATCAATCTCCGCCTCGAGCGTTAACGAACGGCGGAAGAACAGCTCTCATAAGAACTGTAGCAGTTCGACGCTCTCCTAATGAAGAACTTTCTTAATAGGTTGCACGTGCAATTTTTCTCGATCGTATTGTAGACATTAAACAATCAGGGAATCTTGATATATTAACAATATAGTTGCTGATAAAATTATATTCTTCTTTCACGAAAGCGGATTAATGTCATCGATAATGGGTTTATCTACATGAACAATAATTCGTATAAGTTCTGTTTATCGCAAACTATTAATTTCACCAAGAACAGTTACGATGCCTCTCCCGGTGTCTTAACTCCCAACTTACAGTGTAGCAAGCCGTATACCAAGAAATTTATGGGTATATAAATTCAAGCTCCTTTCATGGAAAAGTTAACAGGCACCTCTTGACCGGAAAGAACGGAGCGGAATGCCCGCGCCTTTTTCCGGCAATGGCGAGCATTTTGACAGATGTAATACATGTTTGAGCGGTTGCTTGTATGCGTATGAAAGAGAAATTACGAAAATAAGACAGAAAAAAAAGGAAAGAGAAAATAAAGTTAATCGAGATAAATAAAATATTAAATTGTTTAACTTGTACAATCAGAAACAATAACAAGACATAGTAAGAAATTAAAATAATTTTTCGTAGAATTTAATTAGAATTAAATTGCATTGCTGAAAAATTAAAAGTAAATGTCAATATATAAAATTAATTGCACCATAATCATTTCACACTAAAAAAAATTACATAGACGTAAGTGTGAACTGTATAAAATAACATTAATTAAAAAAATTTTTTTTTATTACTTTGAATCAAACAAGTTCTTATAGATTTTTGGATGCTGAAACTGAGCTGAAAACGATATTGTAAGCTACATTTCAGGTCGTCATGTTTCCGAAATAACTGAGGTTTAATAATATTAACGTTCTGCTCTTGAAATTTTAATTAGAAATAATCAATATATTGTACATCCTTAAAATTGCATTTTTTAAATTTTAATGTCTTACTTTCTGAATTATGTTGTGAAGGATTTAAATGTTAGGTTTTTATAATTATCAAATTTCCTGTGATTTTTTGCTGTAAATTAGAGCAATTATTTGTATCGTATGTCTATTATTCGGAAAGACTACCATAGGATATGATAAATTTACTATCTTCTCTTCTCTGTCTCTCCCTCTTTCCCTCAGATTAAAAAAAGCGGAGAAAGAGGGCTTAACTCGATGAAATCCATGACAGCGATAGCTGGGCTTTCGAGGTCCTTCATATAGAATATACGTTCCGATAATGCACGCGATGGAACGTAATTCCCGTCGCGATGGTGTGAGACGAGTACGCTTCGGTTTCGCGGGGATGAAAATCGCATTCGGCTTGTTCGTCGTGTGCGCTTCGTATGGTTGGACACACGGGGCGCGAAATTTAGGTGAATCCTCGTGAATGGCCGGCCGGCGCCGCGCTATACCGCGCGGATACGGCGCGTAATTACTTTATACGTTTATGGCAGCGACCCTTTCGTCGGGCCCCTTTTGTCGGTGCACCGTGTGATTTATCGCGGTAAACCTACCTACCGCGCCGCGTCGCGCCATCGCCATCGCCATCGTGCGCTCACTCCCCGTTCTGCCCGCCGCGGCGAGAATTTCCAAAGCTCGCGTGGCTCTCGCCCTAAGCGCTGGATCGTTTACTACGCCCGAATTTGTAACTAATTCAGGCACTTCCGCTTCTGACGTGTATTACCTTGCCGAGGCATTCCGATGGACAAGTACAGCACTCGTCTTTGCATATAGGTACATGCTTTTCTTGCTCGTTATCGATATTAAATGCAAAAATACCTGTGGCATTCGGAAATGTTAGAAATATGGATTTTTCGTCTTTAAAGTACAAATTTTTTTTATATGTGAACGACATTGAAGATGTATCATTAATTGGTGTAATAGCAATTGACATAAAGTAATCATTAATCGGGAATTTTATTTTTATATTTATCCCAGAAGCCAGGAAATATGAATTGTTGTAAAATAAAATTTGTTTTACATATTTTCTTTCTCTTTTAGTAACTATTTTGTATCTTTAAATATGCAGTTGCATCGAAAATATGCAATAAAAAAGCGTTAATATTAATTAAAATCTTTATTTTTTAGAAATGCTATCATAATAAACTATTTAATGAACTTATTCCGTTTAATATTTGTTTGTGAATCTCATACACAATTCTGATACTGATTCTTCTATTTAATTTTTTTCAAAAAATTGTGAGTAAATCTATATCCATGTTCTCAAATGCCAATAAATCGGAAAAAACAATCAATAATGTACATTGTTATAAAGATTATGCGTTTCACAGGTTTCTTCCGTGTCCAGATCCATAAACTGAAGTATCAGGCTGTTTCTTGTCCTGATGAAGTGAACTGCAAGGTTTACGAAACGTTGGCATTCCAAGAATGGATCTGGACACGGAAGAAACCCGTGAAACGCATAATCTTTATATAGAAAGAACTCAAGAATAATATACATTATTAATAATGGATTTTAATTGGGATGTAAAAATCCCAGGAGATCGTTATATATAAGAGTAAGATGATTATTCCCGGATTAAATGTAATCAAAAGGCAATAGAAATTCCTATTAGGATAAATTATATTGAGAGTTCGTATTTACTCTCTCCAATATATCGTAGTCTTTGGATAAGAACGGAAAGCTCGCAGCATTTCGATCTCTAATGCTAGAATCGTGTTAATATTTGACAGGCATAATTCGGCTTTACGAGCGGTGTAAATGCGTCGCACGTGCACGCATCGAAAATTATCAGAAATACTAGTAACGTGGAATCGATGATATGAGGAGAGGAAGGAGAAGAGAGGATTTGCACGCGGCATCATTTTGGTCATTGCCGTTTCGATCGCATTGATCGTCGCAAAATACGGATTCGCAGTGCGAACTGATATATCTCAATTGTGCATAATACCAAGCCGAATTCTGATTTCCCGCTAGCATTTATGTGTAACAGTGGCGGCGTATTACGCGGTTCGCGTTTTTGGCAAATGGAACGCATTATGCATATATAATACCACGCGCGAGGTATCATCTGAAAAGTCACGCGATAATTATCTAGCCCTACGTTACATTTATGTCGAGGTAATTTGAATATCAGGAGGACAACGTAACGTACTATTCATGTATTCGACACTTTTTATTTTTCGGGACTAGAACTTCAGACGACACCTTACACGAGAGGCACTCCGTGTTAATGGTAGGACGTGAATACATCTGCATTAAAAAATGTGACATGGCATATTTTTACAATTTTTGTGGTTACAAAATATGCGGCTTCTACGTGCTGTATATATTGGTCTTCCTAAATAACACCGAATTTTTTATCGTCACAGTTATTTTTTATTAATTATTTATGTATACATACAGTCATTCTCGAATAAAGTTTCATAAAAAAAAAATTGAATTTAGATCACGTATTAAGAAAATGTATTAATCAACAATTTATCATTATATATTTTATAAATTTAAAACTTTTCTAAATATATTTGAGTATTTTTATAATAAACTCTACAAATTTGCTGATTTGATTTTGAGAACAGTGAAGAGATTATAGTCAGCCTTCTTTAATGGATGTCCTTTGAAGTAGGTGGAAATCGTAAGAAAAGAAAGGGAAAAGGTTTCTCTTGCTGTCGTAATGGGCGGGAACTTCGAGTTAGGACGACATCGGGGTTGCTTTAGAAGCGAAAAGACACACAGACCAAAAAATTCTACTCCAAAGCCTTTAGATGTCCTTTCTCTGTTAGATTCTGAATAGTTGCGGGTATAGATTCCTGCTATTTCTAAATGAAAGTAGTTTTTCGATTCTATCTTTCTATCGGTCTAATTGATTCTCTCGTGTATTTCAAAAGAAGAAATTTTTACTTCCTGCAATGATAAATCTAAACTATTATTGTACATATGTGTACTAGGCAAACTATATCATTTTTTTTATTTAATATATTTATTAATATATTTTATTTAAAAAAATTAAATTTCATTTTATATACCTACATGATCTTTTCAAGTGTATATTTTATAATTTTTAAGTGTACAAAGATCAAAATAGTATACATGTATAAGATAATAAATGTATTTTAATAATTTCTTTCTTCAAATACAAATATTCTCCTTCAAAGTATTGATACAAAAGAGAGTTTAAAATATATGCAGTTGTAAAAGAATCGAATCATTTCATTTTTTATCATTCTGATGCAAAACGTCAATTTGACATTCTTTCGCCATTCGCCAAGTATCTCTTTCCGAAGATGCCGAATATCTTCGTTGCTGGATAATTCTGTTTCCCAAGGGAAACCCCTTGCAGCATTAGGCTGCCGGTCATACCTTGGCTCGAGGCGCGGAATGGGGTTGCGTCGAGATGAGATCTCGGTAGCGGAGAGCAAGAGAGCGAGAATACAAGTAGAGATCTGGATAGAGAGAGCTAGAGAAAGAGACAGAGAAGATAGCGGGAGAGAATTTCGGGGAGATGCAGAGAAGTGGATGGGTACAGACCGGCCATGTAAAGCGGAATGAATCTCGCAGCCGCACGTGGCTTGGCCGCGATCCACGCTATCCCGACCACTGCTCGCGTTCTGCAAGCTTTTTATGTCGGGAATTTAAATTAGATACAACCACTCTACATCCATAGCCACTGAAACTCGCGCCGCGCCTACCGAATCGCTCGAGAGAGATACTCCTTTATTTCACGGCACTTTATTCGACGGCACCACGCAGCTTGTCATCCTATTTAAAGAGCAGAAGTTTCCATCGCGGAAGTTATCGCAGCTCGCGTACAAAAATAGTATCGGCGATAACAAGATTTCCTTCCTGAATGTGAAAAATTTTCTCTATGTGCATCATCGGCACTTTGATTATAGAACAGAGAGAGATGTTCTCCGTATACATAGCACTTATTATAAATATATACACGTCTTCCCTCTCTTCTACGTATCACTTTCTGGTATTGACGTGAATTTCCGTATTACTGGTATATATCCTATTAGCATAGAAGTGACAACAACGGTCGGATCGATATATTCCTGCCAATGGCATATAATATATACCAGACTACTGGACACTTGCGTATAATGCAAACGTGCAAAGATTTAAAGCGGACACAATAAAATTGTTTCGCTATTTGTACGTGACATATTTATTTATTATTCGTATGTATCTACGTTATAACAAGCTTAACAGAGTTAATGCATCAAAACAACGGGAAATGATAGTTTCGTTGTATTTCCGTTACAATATACAGTACAGTGATTTGATTTTCTCGGGACAATTTTCTCGACGGACAGAATGAAATTAAATTGTATTGTCTGCGTCGAAATTCAATGCGAAATACAATACGTGCGGTCGATTTAATAGGAATGCCAGAAAACTGAGAAGTCGGTGCGACGTGACGGGAAGCAAGTAGATACAGCTCGGCTATAGTCAGACCCGAATTTACACAGTGGCGAAGGCCTCTCTCGCGGTCGGCTCACTCGAACCGTCGTTAGACGACCGCTCAAGTTCCGCACGGTCGATACCGGTCGAATTCAACACGGTGCTAGATATCGAAGGTACTCTCTCGCCACTGCAGGGGGAGGGAGGTATCGGTTAGGCAGAGGCGTGCCAAAATGTGATTGCGGCAACATTGCGTCACCGCCACACTGGTCCCGAGATATCTTTGGAGGCTCGTCGTTGGAGAGGACGAAGTAGGATTCTCCTCCTTTCGAAAGCGTCGTTAGAGGCTGCTGGCACCGAGCCAATCACATCGACTAGCTACTGTGTATGTTCCTCCCCGGTGCAATGTGCGCGCTAGCTTCCTCTGCACACTCTCTACGACCCTCGGTCTCTCTGATCCAGCCTGCTCTGGCCAGTGCGGGAAGGAGGATCGGAAACGGGTATTCTCGTTTCTTGTTTGCACCTATCATCTGACTACCCACGCACCCTCTCCTCTTTCGCAAACATCGATATGACCATCGATACATCGGAATATAACTGGGAATACTACGTACAATCTGTTCGGATAATCTTAGATATATTCGTTTTGGCGAGAACACGTGAGAAAAGAAACAGCTTTCTTTTAACGGCATCTTATTACTAAATTTCGCAGATGAATCTGACAAAGATTTATAGTATTACTTGAATGCAGCACGATTTCAATTTTGATTGAACGATAATATCCAATAATCTTTTATGAGATTGTTCAATTATTTCGTATGCCAGATGATGCTACACAAGATTGGAGTACATGTATTGCAGATATTTAACGTTCTCTCGTGGGGTAAGTGCGAATGTCTACTTCGCGTGCATCGCAATTCTCGACATTTGCCACCAGTGATTCAGTTTCGTTGAGGAAGGGAGAGAGCGAAAGAGAGACAGCAAGAGAAGAAGAGAGGAAGGGAAGGGATAGCGAAAGCGCTGAACTCGAACTGCGAGGAGTAAAGGGTGCGAGGTAAAGCATAGAGTTAGTTAGCATACTAATTCCGCCGAGGAAACACTTAAACGCATTATACAAGCTACTAATTACCGACATAATGAACCGTCGCTAATCAGCGAAAGAAATGCGTCTTGCAATTACGAGAGTGCGTAAACATTGCGAATCTTGCCAGACAGAATGCTCGAATGGAAATATATCGATTTGAATGACTAAGCACATCGCAATAAAGCTTTACGTTCACGCTCACGTATTCTCTCTTTTGCGCGCTAGCGAAGAGAATTATATCAAAGAGCGATTTCGATCATTGACATTCAATGGCCGAACGAGCGCGTGAGATCCGGCGCGGCTGGGAAAAAAGTTTAACGTATTAATTACGGAAAGTTTCACCGGCTTTTCCTGCCTCTCAAACCGCGTTTTCCTTTCTTTTTCCTGGCTATCACCTTCGTCTTTTTCGCCGACGAAGCGTATTGCATTACTTAATGCCGATGCCGGAACGGGCTGCCAGCTTCTATATAAAACGAGGTGAAACGTTTAACGCCTCGTAAAAGAAGCGAACTATTTAATTTTTTTTTCAATTTTGTCGAGAAGCCTCGTGACATTTGTGAAATAGGAAAAAAAAAATGGACGATGTGTCTTGATAAAAGTTAAAAATTGTACGTTAAACAGCAAATGCAGCGAGATGTTATCATTAAACTATACAAATATCATATTAATGTCATTTTCTTGATATTTTAATAAATTGAGATGATTGGGTTGTCCGGAAAGTTCGTGCCGA
>Ga0157363_1006960_pt1 | contig 10682 bp, 5 predicted proteins | sample AttsexASBM1_FD_111477 | JGI IMG/M metagenome (GOLD analysis project Ga0157363, IMG submission 111477) | Fungus gardens microbial communities from leaf cutter ant in Ribeirão Preto, State of São Paulo, Brazil - Atta sexdens ASBM1 | ecosystem: Host-associated > Fungi > Mycelium > Unclassified ...
ACACACACACACACACACACACACACACACACACATATATACTTGCTAATTAATACTTCTAATTTCAATTTGCTTATTAATACATTTCAGTCCAAGCCTATCCAAAAATTCTTGGGAAACAAAATTAGACTGTGATATGCTATCTAATAACGTGCAACTCTCTATGTATCGATGTGTATCTATGTGTTTATCTCTTATTTTGACTGACGCGGTTAATAATAGTACTTAACTATAATTGACTTCATCAGATTGAAAATAATCACAAATCGCTTACTGATAATTTCCTTATCGTTACTAGAGTTTTGTTCTGAGTCCTTCAATGATTTATTCTTCTTTTCCTTTTCTGTATACAACAGGGAACTATGTTTTTTTCCCACAGAGCTTATAATTTCCGGACAAACAATTCTTTGTTAAGTGATTCGCCTTGAGAAAATTTAAACATAAGTACTTCACCCCCAACCTGACTTACGAGATCCGCCACGGCTAAAACTTGAAACGATTTGTATTTGATAGATTAAATGCTCTCCTTTGCAAGCACATTTCCCGGATACTGTTGCTGCGTGCGAAATGGCTTGCTTGTTGCCAACAGTCTGCCGACCATTTACAGTTACCTAATTTTAGTTAGCATGCTATCGCTTCTAGCGTTTACGAGATAAGAATTCTTCTAACTCTCGAAAAGTAAGCATCTGGGACGGCTCCAAACTATTCTTCCATGTACTTAATATAGTAAAGTCAAATTTACTAGTGACTATATGTATCAACAGATCGTTCTATTGTTGTGTCGGTCTCTTTAATATCTGCAAAGCATGAATATGTTTCACAACTATTTGTCTAATCGCGACGCCATTTTCCTTCTTAGCGATTGGCAAATCAAAAATTGTCTTTATACCCATTTGAATCGTTATTTTGTCGTATCTTTCTTTTAATCTAGATCAAGCATTCGCGTAATTTGCTTCTGTAATTTCAATCGGAGATATGACTTCGATCGCTTCGCCTTTCAAAATGGATTTCAAATAATGAAACTTTTGTATATCAGTCAATGTCAAGTTAGAATGTATTAAAGAATTAAATATGTCGTAAAAGTTGCGCCATTCTTCATACGCCCCGGAGAAAGGGAAATCTATTTTTGACAATCTAATCAAATTACTGCTTTAAATGCGTTCATTTCTTGGAAAATTATTCTGCGACGCTTATTTTAGATTATTAGCTGGGATCGGCCTAATACAATTATTTATTAATTGAGTATTCAATCTTAAATTAAGATAACGTCTTTCTCAATTTCAAAACTCACTAATTTGTCTTGTGTCGTGTTTGCATTTAACATTGCTAGTCCTATGTGAATTTCGAACAATCTCTTTCAAACTTCTAACTTTTCCCTTTCTTAGCTTTACTTCCGCTTACAAATTTTCTGAATTATATTTGAAATAAGTTTCTCTTATTGTGTTAGACTGGCCTTGGTTAACTTCTTTGAGATTTTTTGCCTACTTAATATCTCTTCTTCTTACATTACAAATATATACTTACGATTACAAATAATTTATACTTAAGTGAATATATCAGAGTTCACTCAGTTCCTTTGTTGTACGCGGCTCCTTTAGTTGATCACCGCTGACATCACTTCCGTTGAGTCTTTTTGCCTATGAGCGCTTTTGTTCACAACAACGATCATAGAGAATGTTAAAAACTATTTATGTCTTTGCACCGGTCATTCGGCCAAAATAAATCTGAATTGAGATGAACTTGTTCGCCAATTCAGAATGGACTCGTTCGCCAATTTTAGACAAACTTCCTTTTACAGAATAGACAGATTCCTTAGAAAATATTCATTTGTTCCGATGAAATCCAAGCTTCTTTCCTTGAGTGTTTTTAGTTTTTTCTTGCTTGTGACGATAATGTGACTTAATTCTTGCACAACTGCTTGTTGTGCAACTCTATGTTGCCCTTTTGTTTTTGCGGCACTTGCTCAGTTCATATTTGTTAATTTGATAACAATCCGGTTCGAAGAATCATATGTTAAATCTTGTTCTTGTTTCTTGAAGAGGGAGATGATTTACGAGTAGTAAGATTCATTAACAGTTTGTAGCTCAAAAATTCAATTTATTGTTTAGCGCGCGCTAGCTAAACCGTTACAACCTTTTTTCCGCTATTGCTTCGTTTCTCTCTCTCTCTCTCTCTCTCTCTCTCTCTCTCTCTCTCCCTCTCTCAGCGCCATGCTCGAGAATTATACTATTTCATCAATAACGTGTAACATAGATGAGCAAATCATAATACAGGATGTATCTGAAATAATGCCCACTATTTTAAGATATCGTTCAGTGTTCTTTATGAAATATTTTGAAGATGCTTCTTAAAGAATTCTTATAGATATCTTAAAATTGACTTATATGACGATTTTTAGATATTTTGATCATTGAATAACTAAAAAAAAGTATCATATTGCGAAAATTGCAAAATGATAGAGAACTTTTCAATTCAGTTTTTTATTAGGAATAGCTGTGAGCAATATTTCAGATACACCCTGATATAGATCAACATGGATGCAAACGCGAACGAACTAGCTTATAATGAATAGCAATCTGTAGACGAATCGAGATTCAAATAAAATCAGAAATAACCGTATAGATCCATAAAATGTCAGTCAAATCGAAATTTCACTTACCGTTCACAAAAGTAGAGATTTCAAGCTATTAAATGCTTTTTTTAAACATCTCGATACGATGATTTTTAATGAAGTTATACGAGGACAAGTCAATAAGTTCTTAGAAAATTTGTCAGAGGACACTCGCAGTGTCATGTCACATTACTTTTTGACAAGTATCATCTCTCAGCTGATTACTGTCAAATTTTGAGCGGAATTCATCGCATGATTTCATTTCTGTAGACGATTAAAGCGAAAAATCTTTGTATTTTTTGCAAAATGGAAAAAAACGAGTTTCGTGCAGTTCAAACATCTACATATGAAAGGTTTAACGCCGAAAAAAATCAAAACCGAATTGAATAATGTTCATAGCACATCCGCACCAGCGTTTGCGACTGTATATAATTGGATGAATAAATTTAAACGTGGTCGTACATCCATGATGCACCTCGTTCGGGACATCCAATTGAGACTGCCACGCCAGAAATCATCGATAAAGTTCATGATATTGTTTTGACTGATCGACGAGTGAAAGTGCGCGAGCTTGTTGAGGCATATCACATGGTACATGGTGATTTCAATTTTGTACGAATAATTGGGTATGAAAAAGCTATCATTGAGATAGGTGCCGCGTTTGCTCATTGTGGACCATAAGCGCGACCGTGTGACGATTTCAAAACAATGTTTGGATGTTTCAACGTAATTCAGATAAATTTCTGCATTCTTAATTCATTACTGTAGACGAAACATGGATTCATTACTTCATATCCGAGACGAAGAAACAATCAAAACAATGGATTTCACCGGGTGAATCAATTCCGAAGAAGGCGAAGACCATAAAATCGGCTGGAAAGGAAATGGCCACAGGTTTTTGAGATGTACGCGTATAATTCATATCGATTACCTTCTGTCGAAGCAAACGCTAATCAATGGCGATTACTACGCAGTCTTATTGGATCGTTTCAACAATATTTTAAAGAAAAAACATCTCCATTTGGCGAAAAAGAAAGCTCTTCCATCAAGACAGTGCACGGGTTCACATGCCCGGCACCGAATGGCCAAATTCAACGAATTCCGCTATGAATTGCTTCCCCATTCAGCATATTCGCCAGATTTAGCCGCCTGCGACAATTTCCTGTTTCCAAATCTGAAGAAATGATTCGGAGGAAAGAGATTCATCACTAGAGAGCAGCTCATCGTCGAAACAGAAGCTTATTTTGAAGAGTTGGACAAATCATATTATTCGGACAGCTTGAAAAAGTTCGAGAATCGTTGGATCGAGCTAAAAGAAGACTATGTTGAGAAATAAAAATGATGAATCAATAAAAAAAAATGTGTTTTATTATGTTTTTCTAAAAACTTATTGACTTGCCCTCGTACTGTCTTGAAATTTACCTATTAGAGGGGTAAAATAAATGTTGCTTTAATTTTGCTGAGTGTAGTAAAATGGCACTTAATAGAAGCTCTGTGATCACAATATAATCTATTGTAGAATGAAGTTAAGATTGAAATGAAACTGACTCTGATCCATAGACACGTTTTCTTATAATATTGATTTCGAAAAATTGGTATCACTTTACGAAAAGTGCTTAAATAGACATTATACCGAGAAATAACTTAAGAATCAAATAAAATAAAAATGTGATATAATTGTCCTACCTTCATTTTATTTTCCTACGATAGAGAAGCTTACTTTTTGAACATTCCTCGTATAATAAACTTCCTTTTTCAATAAAATGTCTTTAATGACTACTAGAAATTAAATTTTTTAATGCCTTTTAGTCATATAACAATAATATCATTATTTCAGATAAAATATAAATTACTAGTGAGTTAATCTCGAGTTACATAAGAACATTAACCAAAATCATGTTCTGATATAATGCTGATAATCAAAATCTAAAGTTCAAAATATGTATTTTTTTAATATTGGCTATAAATTTTTAATATTGGCAGTGACATCGAAACACAGCTTAAATGTCAAACGACCAATAACTGAACCCAAATCCTTATTACTTAGAAGAATTAACATAAAATCCAATAACTGTGTCGTCAAATATGTACAAATGATCTAAATCATTAAAAATAAGAAAAAACAATTATTTACATAGTCCAAAATAGCGGTAAACTTATAGTCATGGTGTGAAATAAAACCAGCAGTTTAGAGAAGAGAGGACATTGCAAGATGTCTGTCTGACATTGCAAGATTTATCTAGTATTGTTACAATCAATTTATCATGTCCCAAAAATGACAATAATAAAAATGCAAGCTTATTACAAATAATATAAGTAGATATCGCAAACAATGTATGTAAGAATTAACTATACTTTGTTATTTGAGAGTTCTCTTAAGATGATCTCCATCTAGCACTTCGATATCTTTTGTACAATTAATTCTATTAATCTGCTGTTTAATATGAATCACTTCTCTAATCATTCTTTTGTAACAATTCTGTCCAATTTCTAAAATTTTTACATTTTCCCAATCCATATTGTTATTATTTAAAATATGGTTATTATTTAAAATGTGTTCAGATATAATCGAAAATCGATATTTTATATTATTAATATGCTCCTTAAGTCTCATTTGCAATTACCTTTTTGTTTAGCCCACATATGATGCGTTACAGTTTTTATAGTTAATTTTGTTACATGGCTATTACAAACTGATTCCGTTTCATCTTTTCGAGCCTTATTGAATTTATTGAGCTTATTAATAACCCGGAAACTAGCGGTAGATTTATTGAAAATTGAAGTTATTACTTCTGCGATACCTTTAATAAATGGAATAATTAAGAAGTCTTTTTTTATTTAATTTAAATTCTTCTCTTTATTCTCTACTGTGGGATTGAGATGATTAAAAAAAATTTAGATTTATTAACAAATTATATTTATTAAATTTAAATTTATTAACAAATTAATAATATAATCATTTATTTATAATATTGAAAATTAAATCTAGATTATCTACAAAATGTTAACGCACAATTCTGTATTTTTCTAAAATGATTTAATAAAATGATAGGTGAATAGAATGATACGATCTAATAAGTTGTAAATGGATTCTATTTTTTTGGCAAGTAGAATGAGTTAAAAAAATGACAGGCATTTCCTGAAGATTTCTTTATGGAAGTCAATTATAATTTTATTGTCAATGTTAATTATAGACATTCCAAAAAGTTGAAACGATGGTTATCCTCTACTTCCATTGTAAATTTTAAATGTTTATAATAACTATTAAATTTCTTATGAATGTCTCCCTAGGACAAATAAGTAGAATATCATCAACTGTATCTATAAAGCAAGTCCAACGCTCAATACATTCTTCTCTAGGTCTTGCAAAACTATGTCTGCAATGACTAATGATAAGGGGAGACTCATTAGTGTTCCATAAGTCTGTTTGTATATTCAAATTATTAAAACATGTAATAAGTTGAAGACAATACAAAGTTTACGGCATATATAAATTCTTCTTTCGGTAATTTAGTATAATTTTGAATGTGTATCCATCTTTAGGCAAAGATGGATACACTATTGGTCATCTTCAATGACCAATTCCAATGAGACATTTGTAAAAAGAGATATAATATCTAATGAAGCGAGTACGTCAGAACGTCTCCCCCTTAACGCTTGAAAATTTATTATTCGAAATTATCATTCATATGTCTTCTCGTTCTAGAAATAGATGTCTGAGATGATTTTTTCCAAAAATTTAGCCAATTCATATAATTATGAATTTTAGGCAATGCCTTTGAAAGTGGAGTATTGCTACTTCATGCAAAGATATTCTCTATTGAATATTTCTTTTCTTCCATTTTTTAAGCATTTACTTTCCTTTCCAAAGACTTCTCTGAATTTTTCTTTATTATGGAATAAGAATTTTTGTCTTTTAATACCTTTTCTACTGTTTTTAAATACACTTCTTTCTCTAATGCAAACGTAACATTACTTTTATCTGCACATGTAAAAACAATATCTATCGTTCTTTTCGAATCATCCTACTTGCCAAAAAATAGGATCCATTTACACCTTAGATCGTGTCATTCTATTATCTCATCCATCATTTTACAAGAAGAAATATATAGAATTGCGTATTTATTAGATTTGGTTATCCTCTAGATCTAGTTAGTTTTCAACGTTATAAATAAAAGACTAAAATATTTATTTGTTAATAAATAATCCTATAAATAATCCTAATTTTTAAATGATTTCAATCCCACAGTAGAGAATTAGAAGAACTTTTAAATCAAATTTAAAAAAGATTTTGTAATAAATCCATTTATTAAAAGTATTTTAAAGGTAGTAATTTCAATTTTCAATAAATCTACCACTAGCTTTCGGGTTATTAATAAGTAAATAAATTTATTAAGGCTTAGAAAGATAAAACGGAATCAGTTTGTAATAGTCACGTAATCTATAAAATTAATTGTAAAAATTACAATATGTCATATGTGAGTCAAACAAAAAGGCAACTGCGAATGAGGCTTAAGGAGCATATTAATAAAATATGATCCATCAAGACTTTCGATTATATCTGAACATTTTAAATAATGACCACAATATAGATTGGAAAAATGTAAAAATTTTAGAATTTTACGTCTCTAATTGACATATATATTATTTTTTATTACACACGTACAATTGTGTCGGCTCTCATTGGCTCTATACTCCTTTATTGATTTAATTTTAGGAGTCTTTTCCAATTTTAATTGTTATCAAAAAAATTTAGAAATTGAATATAACTTTAACAATGATTGGAGAAATAGTTCATGTTAAAAAGCAGACTAATGGAATCAATTATATAAAAGAATCAAAATGCTAGATGGACATCTTAAGAGAACTCTCGAATAATAAAATATAGCTAATTCTTATATACAATATTGTTTGCAAAATTTATTTATGTTATCTATATTTGTAATAAGCTTGTATTCTTAATTATTTTTAGGACGTGAAAATTGTAACAATATTAGATAAATCTTTCATCGTCAGACAACTTCTCTTCTTTGTTGATTTTATTATGACTATAAGTTCACGGTTATTTTGTACTTTTTAAATAATTGTTCCTTTTTAAAATTTTATATTTAGGTCATTTTTCTTCGATGATCATAATTTTATTGGACTTAATGCTGATTCTCGCTTGTTAACGAGGATTGATTATGAATTTTACATTTGTCTTATTGCGGATATGGTATGGCAATAATTTATTCCATTAAACTCTATGGTTTTTGATTGAGGTCGTTGTTTGGCAGGTAGTACGGATTATTATTCATTATTTTTATATTTTTTATAGAATCTAAGTAAAGAAATTTTATGTAACCAACTGTTGACGGCTCTGTGAGTCGAAACATATGTATTTTTCCTTTTATAATAATTAAATTTTATATTAATTAGGATTATTTGAACATCATAATGAGCTCGATATTAGTTTGTTTATCAAATGATATTGTTTTTATTATGCAATTATTCGAACGTTATATTCTTTTTTTGCTACAGCCTAAATATACCTATACACAAAGTCCACAAATGCCCACAAAATGATGTTTACAGATATAAAATATACGTCGAAATGTGTATGTGTGTGTATTTGGTATGTTCTCTCTCTCTCCCTTCCTTCTTCTCTCTCTCTCTTCCCCCTTCCCCCTGCCCTTCCCTCTCTCTCTTTACTCATAGACCAATTGAATAAAATTAATTGAATTCAAAATCCTAATTCAATTTCTTGTCGAGAAGACTTTCTCTTTTCTCTGAATTTGCCAAATGTTTTTAATAAGTCCAACACTGTATTCTTAAAAAGAATATTTTTGGGATGCTCGAAAGGAACACTGTACGTCTTTAGAAAAAAACATCCTAAAGATTTTTGAAGCCCTAATTCGGATATTTAAAAAACGTTCAATACGGAACGTTCAATATGTACATTTTCAAAACATCATTGTGTTGTCTGGGTAAATTACTTAAATTATTTAATCTTGGTGTAACATAAGATCTGTTATTGTTATTGATAATATTTTGATTAAAATTATCATTACATATTTGTTTTATTCTATCATAACTGTTGTTTAGAATATTGAATGTATCATTTTATTTATTGCTAATGACATTACAAATCTTTTTACTTTCAAAAATTATTTGTGTAGCTTCAAAAAATTCTTCATTTTAATTAATTTAATAGATTCTAAAATTTTTCTAAAATTTTTCTTTCAATAACTGAAAGAACATGTTTAGATTTCTATTCATTTCTATTAAACAAATTAATATAATATAAGTAAACACTGTAAATAAAAAAGTATGGTGCAAAGAATATTATGGATAAAAATTTCGCCTATAACAGACAGTGACAACTGTAGTCAAGATGATTAAGGAATTTATTTATTGCGATACATGTGTACACAATTTAAAGAATACTATCGCATAAAATAAAATTTATTCGACAATTGTATAAAATCAGTAATTTTTACATTATAACAATAATTTGAAAAAAAAAACAAATGTTCAATGAAACAGATTATTACAATTAAGTGACAATTGCGGAAAATAATAAATTTTTACAATACTCCGATAATTGTATAAAATAAATATTTTTTTAAGAAAGCCATGAATTAATACAATTATATTCACAATAACATATATTTTGAAAGAAATATTGATTAAATGCATTATTATTGATATCATAAAATAAATTTTAACTTTGTACTTCAAACAAGATACGCTAAAAAAATTTTTACTACACTTTATAAAATGTATTAAATAGAATATTTTGTAAGGATAAATGCTATAATTTATTAAAATATGTAAATACAATATTAAGTAAGAAATAACTAATTGAAGAAAATATCTTTTTTCCACAAGATGTCATTACAGTTTCTTCTTCTAATATTATTACATTACTAATAAATAACAAAATGGCGTTCCATAAATAAATGATAAAGATCTTAATTTTAACAATTTTTTTCGTTTTTGGCGTAAGCTCCACCTCACAGATACATATTAATTGATATGTGTATATTTTAATCCTGCAAAAGGACTTCGAATCTGTAAAAATGGAAAGAAGTAATTGTTTTACAAAACTTATTACGTTTAGTCGATAAAATAAATGACTTTCGGATCCCCTTAACACACTCTGACGAAATTCGCGGATGAGAAGATTCAAAAGCATTAATCGAATTTACTCTCAATAAACTTCCAAGTTTCTCACGCTTGGTCTCGTATTCGTTTTGCAAATTCGCTCGGCCGTTTCATCAGCGTTCGCTTAATCATTTACACACAATGGTCTCTACGTAATAGCCTCTATCGTAGCCAGATGTACGTAAGGCCTTTGTGATATGATCGAGCCAGTTTTGTTCGTATTCCTGATATCATTAATGAATCGAAACATCTGTGCTGACTTGATCCAACTGAAAGCCGTTGTTCTGACTTCTGCACTTGAAATCGCAAGAAAATTAATTGCTTGAATAATCTGTATCGGTCACTAATTGATTGGATAATCTGTTCTCTATGAGCTTGAAACAAAAATTTTCTCGAACATGTATTTGTGAAATTATATCTGTAATTGAACAACAGTTTTGTGATTCATTTTACTGATTGCAACAAGAAATTATTAATTAATAAAAGCAATCCAACTAACAAGTTAACGTTTGTCGTTATACTTTGACGTTAAAATATTTTGTTGTCAATTTGACATAATAGAATCAATTTGCTATCTAGAAATAGAGATAAGAATTATTTTTTCATAAAAGATATTCGAAACATACGATGTATAACACATTGCAATTTTTTGTTTATCCGTCAATGAATAATTGAAATCAGTAAATGAATAATTAGACACGGGAAATTGATTCACGCGTATTATATATAAAATAAAATAAAAGAATTTTGATGAAAATTCATTCATCTCTGATCTATTTTCATATAATTACGCGTTAAATTAGAAGAAAATTTAACGTTTCAATTCTATTTTCTATATATATATATATATATATATATATATATATATATATATATATATATATAATATATATTCTATATCCCTCTATATTTTTCTCCTCTATAT
>Ga0157363_1006961_pt1 | contig 10682 bp, 1 predicted proteins | sample AttsexASBM1_FD_111477 | JGI IMG/M metagenome (GOLD analysis project Ga0157363, IMG submission 111477) | Fungus gardens microbial communities from leaf cutter ant in Ribeirão Preto, State of São Paulo, Brazil - Atta sexdens ASBM1 | ecosystem: Host-associated > Fungi > Mycelium > Unclassified ...
AATATCAGTCTATAAAGCGATATTCGTCAAACATAAGTAGACGTACGGAAGTTGTATGCATAAATTGGATTTCATTACGTATATAATCTAATATAATTTTATCATTAACATAACTTTTTTAATGGCTTTGCAATTATAATTTACTGGATCTCGATAAAGATCGCTCATTCCACGTCCGCATTTACAGAGAGAAGATAGAAACGGAATGAGACTAGATATTTCTTTTCAGTCGAATGACACTGCAGTTTTTTTGACGTTTCGTCCGTATTAGTGTGCAACCTTCTGCAGCGCGCAGACAAAAACAGCTCGCCGTGTAATACGGTTGAATTCACAAATGCCTACTGTACAGATTTAACGAGACACGAGTTTCTGCCTGGGTATTTCGCGATTGTATCGCACACTTCTCGATTAGAATCGCAATCGGGCAAGTACGTGAGTTCGAATAAAGATCGCTGCCCGCATAGAGATACTTATAATGACCTTGGATCCTGATGCAACTCTGAACGGTACTTAAAGGAATTCCATTACTTGGCGTCATGCACGACGATGAAGAGAACCGGTTTTCCCCGTGCCGCGCGAACCGTTTAAATCCCTTCGAAATAATGTTAGTCGGCTATCGCTACAGCGGCCGCTACAGTCCTACATACTGAATTTCACGTTCGACTGGCTTTCAGTACTCCGAATTATCGCATATAGCCATGTGGTTATTTATTTCATCGCGATATGAAACTATACGTAAACGTATCCTTTTGCTTTCCCTGTAACTATGACCCGATAATCAAACGCGTAATTAAAGTAATCCGGTGTAACAACTGGACAAGATGTATAACGGTACATAGACAGCGAAATTTCGTACAGAACACTAATAAGAAAATTCTCGCTATAGCCAACCTACTTCTATCAATAATCTACATATATAATTTATTTTAATAAATAAAAATATATTAAATAAAATCGATATATTAAAATTTTTGAATATGTTATGTAATATATCAACTCTCCGTTTGCAAACTGAAATATTTTTGTCTTAGCACGATATTCTATATAAAAAAATAATTACAGTTCTAATAGAACTTTTCGTAGTTCTACAATTCTACATAAAAGTACAAAAAATGTTCGGTATTTTTTATACTAAAAAACCAAAATTGAAAATGGCGTCCTAATGGCGCGAATCTAGCATGACACTTTCCCTCTAAAGTAGAAGAAAAAAATAAATATTTCCACTTTTGGCTACAATTCCTATTGATTCTACAATTTACGATTATCTCTTAATCGAGATTCAACCTATTTCTCTTTCCAATTCTAGAATTGGATAGAAAGTATAAAATATATAAAAAGTGCTACTAGAAGTAATTATTTTTTTTATATTATAGAATCGTGCTAACTTTACAAATCCCTTCTTTTTTTACACAAGATTTTACTCTCAAATTTCTCCGAAATAAAATAGAGCGGTATCTGATTCTTCTCTCTTGAAATAATTAGAAAAAAATTTGATAATGTAATAGAAATATTGAAAAATAACTCTGAATTTTTCTACATTTTTGAAAGAACAGTAAAAAAAATTTGGGGCTGAACAAAAGACTTATATTATAAACGAAGAGAATAAAAGTCTTATTGAAGACGGAAGATTAAATTATTGCGGAAATTTTTCAAAAATTCTCTTTCATCCACAATGTAACAATCTTTACAGCAAAAAAGTTGGAAATAAAAAACGACATTATTAGATATTATCAAAGTCAAACGCGATGATTGAGAAATCATTATTGAAATGAAGAACAAGGCCGAGTCATAGTTGTCATGTTTGCAAAAAGACTTTGTGTGACATTATTGCAATAAATATCTTCGCTCACGGAGACTTTCGCGTTTGCACATGACGTTTTTATTCCACCATTGTTGACGCAATGATTCTATAAAATGGCAAGAATTTGTGCCATGAAACAACGATGACCATGGCCGCTTCGCGTGAGTGGATTTTTTTCTTTTATTAACTCGATCGGAACGTATTCATAATTCTGTCACAATTCAAATTTTAAATCTGCAAATTTGAACTTCGAAGTCAAATATCGCGATTGTAGGATGTTAACTAAGACACTCACGACAAAAACATTATAAATTCAAAATTATAAAATGTGTGTTTTATTATAAATGGATTGTAAGTGGTGTCTAATATTTGAAGTGGAAAGCCTCTGCTGCTATAAGCGAAAAAAATGGATAGTGCAGAACGTTGTAAGTCCATTATGTAATTGATTATGTATTTTTATTCGAACTTAAAATGTTTTAACTTGCATTTTTACTTAAAACGTTTTGAAATTTAAATAATTTTGACGCAATTTTAAAAAAAATTAGAATTAGTTAAAAATTTTTTGCAGAGACTGATTGCTTTTTAATTATTGTATTCATTTTTTGTAACATTTTTGAAGTGATGATTCTCAAGAAAATGAGTTTCTAGTTTTCATAAAATCTTAAGAAAACACATTCCATTCTCTCAATCTCTGTAAAAAAATTTTAATTAATTACACAACGTCTTATCGTGGCACGTCTCAATTACCACATTCAATTACTAATTCTTTTAATAACTAAAGCTTATCAAATATGGGAATAATGTATGTTTGCATCGGCTATAAATTCATCCTGTGCTCTTTAGGGCAAAGCAACTTGTAATTCCTCGCACGCATATGCTGATGCAAGAATGAAATCGCTAATCGAGGGAGAAACATTCTGAAACTAGCAGCGCGCATATCGCGCTTCAAACAAGCGTTTATCGTCGAGTTACGCAGACAAGTATTTAATTATGTCTATACGAGGGAGCATGGTGCAATGCTTGTTTCCTTCTTGGAAGGGGAATCCCCGTTATCTGCATACGTATTCAGACGAGACGTGCATGGGTTTTTGGCACGCTTTCTTCTAAAAATGTTCTAGAATAAGACACGGAAATGGAATAAGATCAAATAACGGATTCGAAATGTTACTACCTTCATTATCGCATTACATTAAATTTTATTTATAATAAATTGATTAATAATAAATGAATGACAGTTTAAAAAACATAATTTTATCTTTTAAAAAAAGATAATTGATGAAGAAATAAATGTTGCGTATATATTTTTAATGCTCTTTAAGATTAAATTAACGAATAGCTTATTATATTTAAAAAAAAAATGACTTGACGACATTGGAATACGGCACACTATTTTGTATTTGTGTTAGCTGTTATGCAAAACGGACAGGAAATGTCTTATTTCGGTATGAGAAACGCAGGATAGCTATTAATTGTATTGGGAATACAATATCGCAATTGTAGAACAGACTTCCTCGAATTATGTAATATATCTCTGCATCATTTGCAAAAATTCTCTTTATAAGATTATATACAAAATACGTAATAAACAATATTTAGAAAGAAATTTTTTATTTTATTCTTGATACACGTAAAAATATTATTTTTAGAATTTTTGTGGGACAATAAGTGAATATTTTACATTAAATTAATCTTAAAATAATTAATAATTATTTAAAAAAATTATGTAGTTTTTCATAGTATTTTTAATAGTATATATTTTTTAAAATTAAACTTCTATAAATAAATTATAAAAAAATTATTTTTTACAATTGTTGAAAAAAATTCCGAAAGAATTTCGCATACATTATTAAAACTGCCCACGATAGAAGAAAATCTCTCGATCGTCTGCCTCTCCCACGCATCTATTATCATAACTAGTATTAACTTCATAAAAAACGGAAAGTTCCGTCACTCGTCCCGTTTACATATTCATAACTTTATCTAGATAGAGAGTAATTGCCTTGCAATACAATTTTTATCAAAATAAATCAAAAATTTATTTATGTTTAAAAATATAAATAAATTCAATTTCTAACAATAAATATACATCAATTAATATAAAATTTAATCTCTCTCTCTCTCTCTCTCTCTAATAAAATAATATTTTACTAAAACAAAGATTTTTCTTATTAAAATAGCTATTTTACAAACTCTGTAAATAAAAACTCCTTCAAATTATAAATTAATTTAATCACTTTTTTAAATCTTTTTATTTATAATTATGATGAATAATATTTTTTCATCCTCTAATAAAAAGCGTTACTTTTTTTAAATACGTAAATTAAATTTATACGTAATATGACCATGACGTAGCTAATCAACGAATCGACTTGAATGCGGAATTTACGTAACGTGAAAATCGCCAGAAGTGGAAACTCATCAGAGAGAGGGACAGCGATATTTTTAATCGAAAAAAAGTGGCGCGCATTTACTTGATGTTTATCGTAAGAAATATTCGAATCTTAAATTTTGGAAATTGATTAATGTCATAAAACACATCAGCGCGTCCTCCAAAAACGCGACTTCCTGTGATTATAATAGCGTAATGACTTACATCCGAGAACCGTGCATTGTTACTCGCGCAGGTACAATGATAACCGCCTAAGTACAACAACAGACAGATGTTCTTGAGCACGTATATCTTCTAAAGCGCAGAGTATTAAAAATTTTCGTTTATTGAAAAAGCTGCGCGAACGTCGCGACGAAAAAAATATCGAATAAAATTGAAAAAAATCGCAAAAAAAGTAAATCATAAAACCTGAAATGTACCTGAAAATTTACCTGCAAATTATCTTATTTAATCGTCTACATCAGTTGCAGAAATATTTCACTTCAAACTGTAAACAACTTTCAAATTATATTTCTAATTTAATACTCTGCGTATGTACGGACATGGGAAAAATATTGATCATTTGTACCGCAAATGTTGTAATTTATTATACAAAAAAAAAAAGTGAACCATCACAACTTTTGCGAGCTCTCCGCGGTATAGCTTGAATGACTCATTCCCCACCACGATAAGACATAACTACCATGAATTCGTTCCATTCCAGCAATCCTTTTCCTCCTTGAACGCAGTTCTACTGCTATTATTGCGTATCAAAAATGGGGATTTTCATATGAAACCGAGAGTTATTAAAATTATTTTCCCGTTTTTTCAAAAATATTCGTACTCCTCTCGTATTCAGATTTCAAGTAAACAAATAGAACATTACTTGTAAGAAATCTACTAAAATTTCAAAAATTTTTAAAATTGGTTGCAATATTAAAAGCGTTGATCTTATCTATCGCGGACTAATAAGTATATAAAATTAAGCGCAACTTTATATCTTATTGTCGTGACCTGGAACACTTAATCGACATACAAGAATTATAAAATGATAGGTATGTCAGATTTATGACAGCGCCGGATAAGATTAAGCATGGCTCGATCGTCAAATCGAACAAGTTTTTACATTCAAATCGCAAAGATTTTCATAGTTGACTGGCGGAATTGAGTGGGACGTTACGAGAGATACAAGAAAAAGCATCGTAAAAGCATTGCCGAGAATGCAACAATGGTGGAAACTACGATAATGATATCAACGAGAACAAGAGATAAGGGAGATAATGGGAGAGACGATGTCTCTGACAAAGGAGAGGAAAAGTCTACGAAACAAACTTCGCCAATTTCGCGTTTTCTCGTGTTCTCATGTAAATAAGATTGTTATAAGTTGTTTCGTAATTATACCGCTTAATTAGAGGTATTCCATATAAATCGATTTCGCATTTATATCATTTGAAATATCATCCTGGATTTTAATGCTATTTTATATACGTTTCAAATGTTAAGATAATTAGACTTTAAGATACACGAATGTTACACATTAGATAAACATTAGTTCGATATTACCGCAGGCTTTTCTAATATCTTGTAACTGACTGTTAATTTGATTTCAAACATTTCCTAAATATTTGTCTGAAGTGATTATCAATTAACGTTTTAACTCACAGGAAAATAGCAATTCAAATATTTTATAAACAATATAATAATTTGAATTGATTTTTGCATGCGAAATTCAAAAGAAATATAGATATCTTAAGAATGAAGTCACTAAATTCCGACTTACAAATCTAAAAAATTAGCCAATGCTTTCTCTATTAAGCCCATTCTACAATTATGTAAAGTTATAAATGACTGTAGTTGTGAGAATTGACTCCAATCAAATATGAGGAGAATATTCGACTATGATTGGTCAATTCTTATAACTATAACCTTGCAATAACACTTATAACTACATTTATGCAATTGTAGAACGGGTTTTATTCTTTTATGCACCCTCTTCGTACTATAATCTTTTCAATTCCCACCGACAAGACGAAATCCCGAGCGATGTTAAAGGGTTAAATGAAATGAATAAACTGCAACTCGCGAGCGTCCGCCTCTAATATAAATAAATTATTGTCTGGACAATGATACACATGTAAGCGGGATATTAATAACTCATTTGTCGTCACTTTCGTTTTCATCATTCGCAGACCGAATCGTCGAGTCGCAAATTTAAAATAACGATTTGTCCAATGTTGATTCGATTTTTTCAAAAACCTGAGATCAAGTATAACATTGTAAGTTATCCCGTTGCAGTTACTTGCATTAAATGCTTAAACATAAAAAATATGTGCAGCAAAATATTTTCTGTCGACAATATATCTTAATTCTTAATTTTCTTTTTTTTCACAATATTCTTATTTTTCACAATAATAAAAGCTTCGCAAGAATTTATTGAATTTTATCTCATCTATTTATTATAAATATTAAAAAATAACTATGATATATACATACACAGATATTTTAAAACTTTTTTTCTTATTAATTTCCTTTGTGAAATCTTTAAAATAATAATAATAACAGTAATAAAATTGCCGACTACTCAAATATCTATTAATTAAAACAAAAAATTATTCAAAAACACTGAAAAATAGCTTTTGCTCGTCATTACACGCGATCGGAAGCAGGAAATATCAAACGGTAATTTTTATTGTCGTGTATAGGTAGAAACTGACCGTTAGCACGTGCAAATCAGCAAAGCTTCCGCTTATTCAGCATGATTCAATCATATTTCATTCATCCCCGTAGTACGATTACATTCGTGAATATTCTTGTGACTTCGAGAAGCGGCGATGATGCCGAGTCGTGATGGCGTTTTAAACACGTGCTAAGGTGATATAATCATGTGTTATTTCACGATACAATGATAACACATAAAAACTATTACATAATGACCATTAATAATATTTAACTCTGTTAGCAATCTGGGACTTTTTTAATACAAGTGAAATTTTATTTTCAAATTCCTTCGAAATAAAGAAACTTTGGTAATGTAAAACCTGTTTGGTAAAGAGATGTTGAAAAGTAACCCTGAATTTTTACATATGGTTTTAAATCTTAGAATGGTAAAAAACTTGGACTCGAAGCACTAAAAATATGATTGCAAATAAAGGATTAAGAACTAACAAATACACGCAAAACACAACATCTTTTCAATATTTATAAAATAGAAGTAAAAAAGTAAAAATAAAAAATTCTCCAGCAGAATGAAGATAGCCTAACAATTTATTTTCATTTTAATATGATGATTATACATAACTGTTAATTAATATGGAAACATGTACGATGGAAACATGTACGAAGGACAAAACATTTCTCGATGCATAGGCATGTACCATCATTCGTACGTTCCATTAATTGAACCCAACTTGTATTTCAAAGAACGCGATAGAGGTTATTCACATTCTTTTCGCGTAATAAACACGCGCTTGCGACACGCGAGAACGCATATATGCACGACACATCACCTGCTAATTAAAATCGATGCGACAAGTTGCGAATGCATTGAAACTAATGCTTTGACGACAGATACAATTCTCGATCATGATACTTTGTTCGTGTAATATAACATATAATTTATATAGTATCATTTCGTTTCGTTAATAAGATCATTAATTACTGCTTGAAAATTTAAACATTGAAATAATTCACTCACACAACGACTAATATTACCGCTTATAAGAGAACAACAAATGTGATTCAATAGTTTAGAAAAAAAGAAAGGATATGTCATAAATATAGACATTCGTCCTTCAATAGTTTTTCCACCTCCAAGGGCGTGTTCGGATTCCTACTTAGATGCTCTCCGGATGTCATGTCATCCTTGTTTAATATTCGATAAATAACAAGAAGTGATACCTGAGTGGGAATCTAAAAAAAAAACATAGGTCTAGTTGTAATATTGTATACAGATACAAATCAAACGCTTTAACAATAATTAAACGCAATAATTTTTATTGTCTAAGAAATGAGGAAAAACGATCAATAAAATGAAACTTTCCTCTTTTCTAAGAAGAAAACATAGATGATGCATAACATTTTAACATACATCATGCATTTTATACGAAACGAGTCTCCTCATTTCTGTCTTATTGCTCGAACAAATACAGATGCGGTGGCATCATCGCCTTATTGTTAATTAAGGTAGGCGTTTACTTGAATATTCACGTAAGCATGGTAAATGTGTCATAATAAACACAAAAATGTCGTTGCTAATAATGACACAGAAAGATGGCAATAATAACTTAACGCGAATACTGCCATATTATTTAATGACAATTTATGTCAATTAACCTCTTTATCCCCAATTATATCAGCTTTAGAGGAATTAATAAAAGTCACGAGACAAAGTATTACAAATATTTGAGTTTAATAATGACATGAATTGAAAATAAATAAAGCCTTTCTTAAAAGATTAATAAATGAATAACGCAAGATGAAAAGATTATGCAAGCCAATTGTAATGTATGTACAAGGAAGGTTACAGTATTAAAGATGATTATTTTGACAGAAACAGGATAAAAATATGGCTTATAAATGATGATTTATGAGAAATAGTGTCATAATATCTTAAAATTTTTATCGCATACTTAGCCTTGACTAAAGCAGCACCTTTAATATAAATAATGACTTCAATACACGGAGCTGCGTATATAAATTGTACAATTATAATAAATTTTTTATCTTAATATATCTGTAGATATGCACAGATGAATACATACTTATTTATAATCAATATTAAATTATAATTATAATAATTTAGACGATTATCTTATTAACATTTTAGAGAAACACGTTATCATATTTCTAATATTTTCGATAACTTTAGCGAAGTGTGTGACTGTGACTCACTTTAATTATCATAATTCTTTATCTTTCGATCGAGGCCACATCTTTCCGTGTAACTGATAATAATGGAAGAAACGTGACGCCTCGTGTGGTGAGAAATCAGCGCAAAATAATCGCACGATTGGCAAAAGGAAAAAAAAATTGCGATTTCTCATTTTATTAGTCAGTTGACGTGCAGGAGAGACGCGTCATCGCTTAGAGAGGATACATCGATGAGAAAATGAGGTATGCATGTCGTTACGATGCTTGCATAACCGTTTCCCTGAAAAAGGATTTGGACGATCCAAACTTAAATCGCTTCCTGTCGCGTCATTAACTCTACTTGATGATCCAAGTAAAAGATACATGCAACTCGGTGCTTGTGCTTCCTATCGTCGTGGTTACGGCAATATAATTCGCGATAGAACCGATTACGACCCTAAAAATATTTATAAACCTGATTTCCGCGCAACCGTACATAAATATCAAATGAATATCGTACGCTTCTATAAATTAAATTCGTGTGAACATAAATATAACATTAAATTCGTCGTATAAATGCGAATTAAAATAAGTATAATATCTTTTAAATTAAGTATAATATAAAATCAATATGTCATATAAAATAAAACACGAATTTTATGTTGCTCACGCGTGCCGAAACGAGACAACTTTATGGATAAATAATTTACCAAAAATAAATGGAGTTTATTAATAAATTTCACAATTAATATTATTCATGAATTATTATAATACAATCGATTTTCATATCATAAGGAGAGAAAGTCAGAGCAAATCTCTTTTGTACCTTATTATACATCAAATTTCTATTCCAGTTACTTTTACTGCAACACATCGATCATTGAAATGACTAAAAGAACAGAGCGATGGCAAGACTGTTCCGAAGAGAAATAACTAATTACGACACGATGACGTGTGTGTATTCAAATTCAATAGTGCGCACCTGCTTATATTTTATAAAAGCTACGCTACAAAACTCGAATATTGCTTGCTATAACATAAAAAAATAACAAGGCGAACACACGTCGTTTAACGAGTAATTATTAGCTGAATGTATATTTCCGACAAAAATATAAAAAATAAAACTAATATATTCGCGAAAAACGAGTTTGCTGAAATATCTAAGAATTTAGCTAAATACAGATTTGAAAAACAATTTTGTTTAAATCATCAAAATAATTATATAGGATGTTCAAGCTGGTTGCTAAACTGGCAAAACTTTTTGCAGCAATTCTCATAATGGTTGAACTTCCTGCATAATTATCTTGATGGTGAACAAAGTAATTTTCAGCAAAAAATAATTCGTATCTTAAAATTTTGCTAAAGTGCAATATAGGTATCGTTCTCGTACATTCAGTATAATATCCTTAATATGGATTTGTGAAGTTAGCATGTCTCTCCCTCTCATTCTATTGATATAAAAAAATGACAGTTTTATTAGCACTCTTTTCATAATTCTACAGTTCCGTGTCAAAATAAAAAATAGTTCCGCATTTTTTACACTAAAAAACTAAAATTAATATTAGTTACTGTAGAATTAAGAAAAGTGCTACTGGAACTGTCATTATTTTTTTATATTAATAGAATGTCTTGCTAACTTCACAGATCCGTTTATTATCGTAATAT
>Ga0157363_1006963_pt1 | contig 10681 bp, 11 predicted proteins | sample AttsexASBM1_FD_111477 | JGI IMG/M metagenome (GOLD analysis project Ga0157363, IMG submission 111477) | Fungus gardens microbial communities from leaf cutter ant in Ribeirão Preto, State of São Paulo, Brazil - Atta sexdens ASBM1 | ecosystem: Host-associated > Fungi > Mycelium > Unclassified ...
AGTATAGCTATAGTATGTTCACCTTGTGGTAATAGTGTGATGGACTCATAAACAATATATATACTTTAGGGTAGGATTATTTATTGATAGCATAAACTGTTATGACTTAAGTCCTTAGATTAAGACAAAAGACACACTCTTATATTAAGTATTACAAGAGAACTCAATAGAGTTTCAAGCATAAACTAATCTATCTTATATACTACAAACCATGGTCTGTGCAAATACTATAACTAACCTACCCTAAAGTCTATGTACACTTTATAAGGCCAACATACTATTACTATACTATACAATATTACCTATTCCAGAACTTTCTATATTCTTCTCTATGTCACATAATTGTGTGACATGTGACTGTGGTATATGTGACCACTCTATGACATATGTCACAATTTGTAACTTGTGTAACAATCATATGTAACATCACATCACACTCTTTATCTAAGTTCAAGATAATAAAAATAAAAACCAAAATTAAAATAAATAGAAAACAGAAATAAAATAAAAGAGACAGAAATAAAAGTCAAGTCTATTGCTTACAACTCTGACATAAACCATATACTATTAGTATAAATAGAATAGCAATATATTAGAAACTTTCTATTAAGTTTTCTTATAATCTTTATAAAACTCTTTTCTTGTAAAACTACTTGATAAGCCATTGACTGTCTTGGGTCAGAATCATAAATAGTAGACTTTATTTTATTTTATTTTCTCTTTCATTTTGTATTTTCTTTTTCTTTTTTTTTCTATTTTTGAAATCTAAGGTAGTGTTAGCATAATATTATGTGTCACTGTCACAAACTATCACACTATCACATAATCATGTATCATAATGGAACATAGTAAAAGATTCAGAAAGAAATAATATTATTACAATGTATTTGACACATATTAATCTGATAAATAATATATGAACTTTAGAATAGGTTAATGGTACTATAGCACAGACCAGTAGCCTAGCATATATAAGATAGACAGCTCTATACTAAGTTCTCTATCAAGTTGTCTTGTGTAAACCCTATATAAAGTTCTTTTTTTTGACTTACTCTAAGGTCTTAAGTTCATAATATCTTGGTTAGTAGTTATTATAACAAATACTGTTTGTCTTGAAACTTTGAGAAGTAACTAGTCTCATTATAAGCTATAGTAGTACAAGTATATAACTTCTGAAAGCAAAAAACATCTAGATTACTCTATAGAAATCTAATCATGTTAACTAGTATATTGCCAACAGTATAAGATCTGATAGTTGAAAATAATGGACTTTGTATTTCTCTTTTTCTTCTTATTTTTATTTTTTATTTTTATTTGTTTTCTTATTTTGAACTAAGAATTGGAATTGCAGCATAACATTATAACTGTTACAAGTTGGTCATATATGTCACTGTCACAGGTCATAATCATGTGATATAAGAGAAAGCCATAGAAGTTTTCAGTATTATGCTAGAAAATGCTTTTTCATTAGAAAACATACTTTTATCAAGTTTTCAAATACTTAAGATCTATTTAAGAGCTTTAGTGAGAAGACTTGATACTTCTAGATAACACTTCAGACTCTCTTAAGTGGGTTTTTGCTTAAGAGATAGTATGGTAGCTGTTAATCAAACTAGATCTCAAGAAAACAAGGTTTTTACAAATAAGAGATGTTACTATACTTATAAAAGACTAGCTATAAAGTATAGGCACTTGTAAGCATAATTGGCTTAGCCACAAATGTTTGGATCATAGGATAAGACAAGAATACAATGGATCAGAAGCTAAAGAAGTCAATAACAAGTTTATAAGTAGGCATGACCAGTAGAAATAACTAAAGAGAAATAGAATTAGTACTTATAAGTGTCAGAGTTGTGAACAATGGACTTAGTTTTATTCCATTTTCCTTTCCTTTTATTTTCCTTTATTTTATTTTGAGTTTCTTTTTCTTTATTTAGACATAGGTGAAGAAGATAAAATGTGACATCACATGGGTATGACTTGGTGGTCACATAAATCACATGCTTACATAATGTAATGAAACAGCATAGAAGGTTCTAATGGTATAGTGTCATATCCCAAACTCCAAAACATGTCCAAGATATGTTTAACTTCAATATGACATCAAATTCCTGCAGTTATTTGGTCTTATTTGTGTCCAAAACTCTGTCAGTAGTTTGGTACTTTATAATGGACTTAATTCTACCCAAAAGTCCATGGTTATTTCGCTTTATTTGAGTCAAAATCTACAGTTATATTCATCTGTATCCATTACTCAATTATCTCTTTCAAACTCCACAAATTTACTCAGACTTTACACAAAGTTTTCCCCTCTCCAAATCTGAACTTCTATGTAGTATTTTACTCATGAAACACTTGCTTGGAGATCTGTTTTAGTTACTCCTTTTGTTATTTTATATATTTAAGGCTAGTAACCCCTTTGTAATAGCTAGCCTGATAATCGACTAAAGTTGATGCTAAATCTCTGGTATCAATGGCGATGTGCTTTACTCCTCTCCTTACAACTCCTTACAAGACCATTTTCTGAAATTGCAACCATGCAGCTTGTAGAAGGCACAATACATAAGTTGAGGCCAAGGTTGTTCTGACAAGTCCACATCACCAAGCTCATTGCAGGAGCTTCTACACTCTGTGCATGTCTGAGCCAACCCCATAGACTTTCACCCTCAAGTGCAAACCATGCCTAACATATAGATAACACATGTCAATCTTAAGGAGAACACATGATTACTAGGTAGGGCTAAAGAAGTGTAGTATGGACCAACAGTAGTTCATATATAAGGTAGACAATTTGTACTTAGGAACTCTATTAAGTTCTCTTGTGTTACTCAATATAAAAGTGTGTCTTTTGCTTAACTCAAAGCTTGAGTCATAACAATAAGTTTCAGATTGCAAGTGGAAAGAGAACCATATACTTTTGAGATCTCAGAAGTCTTCCTTATAGTTTTAATCTGTATTTTCTAGATTTATTCTCTGTATTTTTAAACTAATATATAAACTACAAGTGGAGGGGAGAGAAAGAGAGGACTCTCATATAGATTTCCTCACTTGTAACCAGTTTATTTGCTATTTTCTTGAGTGAGTATTATTAGTATCTACAATTACTTTTAAACAAGTTTTGGAAAGTTCTAGTAGCTTGAGAAAGACTAGTAAGATAAGTATTAGTTAGCATTATTAGTCATAAGGTTTGACTTGAGTGATATCTTTAGGATATATTACCTGGGATGGATAGCATTGTTGGAGACCCTTAAAAAGCTTTGCAATTTATTCACTAAATTTTCCAAAGGAACTTGTTTGTTGTAGTAACCACTAACTAATAATTTTATATTGCAAGAGTCTTATAGAAATTCCAAGAGAACTCAACAAGGAGTCTACAATATATTACTATCCTGTTTATACTAAGAGTGTATGGTCTGTACTAATAATAAATAACCCTACCCTAATGTCCATGTGCTAGCTATAAGTATATTATATATATACTATGAGATAAACATGCTGTAGACATGTACCTTAATGTTATTTCTTCCAGTCTTTTCTAGGCCTATAACATAATCTTATATGTCTTTTCATTATCCAAGAAATAAAAGAAAAAACACCATAATAATACTTTCCTCCTAAGATTCTACCTCTTTTTTCCTTTCTATCTCATCCAACTTCTTTTTCATTTCTTCAAACATTCATCTTCAAACTTCTCATTATTTTACCCAAATAATATTTTTACAGTGTACTTTTCTAGTAATTCACTTTTCTTAAACATCTCTACCTCCAAATTCAATGCTTTCTGTTTTCTTATTTGTACTCTTCTTATCTCTTTCTTTCAAATTTCTTTCTCTAATTTCTCTACTAATTCCATTATATTTCCTAAATTTTTCAACCCTTTCCAAGTGTCTTCTTCTGCCATACATCCCTTTTATTTAACCAAACACTTTGAATTCTTCCTCATATCTCTTTTATTCAATATTTTCTACTTTATACTCTTTTTTTCTCTCTATTTCTACTGGAGATGGAATCTTCTTCTATTCCTTTACATGCTCTTGACACAACATTATCCTACTCACATTAATCACTAGGTAAATTTTCATTGATACTGGTAACTCTAAGTTTCACTACATTCTCCAATATAATTTTCTTTATTTTATAAGACCCCACAAACTTTTCTGTTAACTTCTTTGTCTCACTATTCCTCATCTGCCATACCAAGTCCTTTGTACTTAGCAACATCTTTTGTCTCACTTTATACTTCACCACCTCCTTTCTATTTCTATTCATATATTTTTTCATCTTCTTTTATAACTTTCTCAATGCTACTTTTGCTTCCTCATGTATTTTCTTCATTTTCTTCACAAACTTCCCTACTTTCACATGCTTTTTTTTCTTATTTCAAAACTTATTCTAAACTCCCTTTTATAATTACCTTGAATAGTGATAACTATATACTTTGTTGTTAAAGGCAAACTTTGCAGTTGCTAACCATTCCAACCAATTACTTTGTGTGTGATAAATATACATTCTCAAGTACTGTTCCAGCTTCTAGTTTGTTCTCTCTGTCTATCCATCTATTTATAGATGAAAATTCATCAATATTTTTGTTTCTGTCCCCAATATCTCATTCAATTCCTTAATTAATTCTGCTGCAAGCTAAGGACCTCTGTCCAAAATCACATTTTCTAGCAACCCATGCAACTTCCACATATTATCTCTAAACAGCCCTACTGTAACAACCTTTACTCTTAAAGCTTAGGTTGCACTTAGACAAAGACTTAAGAATGAGAAGAGAATGTAATAAGTGGTGAAGTGTACTGATACAGGATTGTATCTACACTATATATACTGAGTGAACATAAGGAAACAACAATTAGTCCTTGAGGCCAACAAGTCATAAAGATAATATGAAGAGAGAACACTTACTACATGAGATGCTAACTGAGACTACTTCAGCACAGCCAATCATGTCATCATGCCCTATGCCCTCCTTCATGCTGCAATCTCAAGGTATTAATCATAACAATATCCTGTTTTCAGCTTTCATGTCCCTATAAATCAAACCAATATCTTGAGTTCTCCTGCCATGTATACTACCACTGTTTTTTTGTTAGGACCAATGATAACTTGTCCTTGATTATCAATAGTAATAAAAAATAGTTCATGTGGTGAACCTCCTTGAAACATTTTTATGAGGTAGCTATTCCTGAAAGTCTCTATATTATTTCTGTTGTCCACAAGCACCGTCGCCACTTCTTTCCAAAAATCAGAGTCTTATTCCCCTCTAGATCAAAGTGATTGATAATAGAGTAGTGGTCTGAAGATCCTTGTCTATATGGGAGATTTAACAAACTTTATATACTTAATGAGGTTGTCAACTTCCTCATCTACAAAACTCAAACTTTTTGTTGATGTCAATTCTGAGACCTCATATAGCTTGATTATAATAACTTCTTTGTCTTCTACTCTTCCTTCTTCCCTCTTTGGACTCCCTTCATTAATATACAACTGTTGAATTTATTGAATATTTTCCTTCATATAGTTGTTATCTCTTCCTTTATATCTGTCCAATTCATCGGCTAACATTCTTTGGATTTGGTATGCTTGATCCTCCATGTTACTTTGAACCATATATCAAAGATCTTCAGATATTTCTGCGATGTTCATAGCATTTGTCATTCTGTTGTTAATGCTCACCATTAAAATGGTACTCTCTATCTCTGTTATTGTCATGTTTGCTTCTTCAGCTATCTTCTTCATGTTGTTTACCACCCTCTGCACATCAATTATCATCTCCAGTCTCTTTAAAGTCTTGTTGTATAACCTCTCCAAATCTTCTCTTTCCTTCTTCATTATTTGAGCCTCATCCATATTGTTTAGTTTCCTGGAAATATATGGGTTTGAGGAGGTGGGTGTGGTAATGTAGTTGTTGTTGTTGTTAATCTGTGAAGACATTTGTGTTTTAGATGTTTGAATAGATGATTTGAACTGTTGAAACTGGGATTTTACCTCCCTCTTTGTAGGTTTCAACTCAAACACTTTGTCCAATAATCTTCAATTGCCTCTCTTGCATGAGACAACCCTGATTCCACTATCTATTGGTCATGTTCATCTCCATAGCTCTTTTAATTCATGAGGTATTGTGTCTCTCTACCCCATTTTCTGTACTTCCTAACTTCTTCCACCTCATATTCTTCTTTCTTGTTGATAATTGTTGGTGGTGGTGCTGGTTCCTCATGTTGATCCTTGAATTTTGGTTCCATACATTGTGTCAGGAGATCTTTGTTAAACACATTGTGAATAGTCCATCCTTCTAGAAGTTCCAGTTGAAATGCTCCTGAGCCAATATCCTTTGAGATCTTAAAGGGTCCAGCTTCTTTGAGGGTTGATTTAATTGGATATTCTTGTTCTCCAACTACACATTTTCTCCAACCTTCAATCCTTGAGGATTCTGTCTCTTTTTGTTGAACTGTCTCTTCATACTCTTCTGTGCTTCTTCCATTAATTTGGTAGCCTGTTCCCAACTTTTCTGTAATCCTGTGAGGAACTCCTCTAGTCTTAAAAACTCTGATTGCACCATGAGGTCACCTTTCCATGGATGTCTTCCAAATTTTCACTTGAATAGTGTTCTTCCTGTTGCCACATGTCTTTTGTCATTGTACTGAAACTCCACAGTAGCTAACTATTCTGTCCAGTTATCCTGTTGGTAATTGATGTAATATTATAGAAACATTCCTATCTCCTGGTTGATTCTTTCTGTTTGACCATCTGTTTAAGGATGATATGCTTTTGATAGTTGTCTCATAGTTCCCAATGCTTTTGTAAACTCTTTCATGAATTTTGATGCAAATTGTGGTCCTCAGTTGCTAAGAATCTTCCTTGGTATTCTGTATAGTTTCCAAATATCATCCTTATAAATCTTGGCTATTCCTTCCAAAGATATGTTTGTTGTTGTTGCTTTTAATTAGATCATCTTCATGAATCAGTCTACAATGACCACTATAGCATCCATCCCATTAGACCTAGATAAAGGTCCAATGATATCAATACTAATCTTCTGCCATGGTCCTTATGAAATATCCAATGGATGTAACTTTCCTGATTTCTTTTAGTACTAGACTTTGTTCTATTGATAATTGAAACAGCCTTGTATATATTTCTTGATGTCCTCCTTTAAACCTGGCCACCAGTAGTTTTGTTTGATCAATTCTAGCATCCTTTACTGTCCTAGATGTTCCATATCCACTGAGTCATGATTTTCTTGTAGAATCTTCTTCTTGAGTTTCTTGCTATTTGGGACATATATTCTTCCTTCCATGTATATAATGCTATCTTCTTCCCATGTTAATCCATTGTTCTTTTCCAAAGCTTGGATCACTTCTCATTCCTTAGTGTTATTTCTTCTGATCTCTTCCAATACATCTGAATCATTCATTATTGTTATTTTTTTCAATATTGTTACTTCCACTGTTGTCCTTCTTGTCCACAATCCCTCCTTAAGCACTTGAACATCCTTGTTGTCTTCTTTTGTGTTGACCTGATCTTTTCTCAACAAGATGTTTGCCTTTGTATTCATCTTTCTTAGGATGTGCTGTGGAAGGAAATCATAGTCCTGTAATTTCAAATACCACCTTGTCTGTTATCTATTTAGCTTATGAGATTTCCAGAAGTACTTTCAGTTTTTATGGTCTGTCCAGATTTCAAAGAGCTCCATTGTATCCAACAGGTATTATCTCCACTTTGATAAAGCTTCTACTATTACTAGTAGTTCTTTGTCATAGATTTCATAATTCCTTTCCACTGGTTACATTGTTCTTGATAAAAATGCTATTGGTTTCCATTCCTCATCTTGTTTCTGGAATAGTACTCCTCCTATTGCATGTCCTGAGGCATCTGTTTCTACTCTGAATTTTCCATCTCTCTTTGGAAGAGAGAGTACTGGTTGGCTTGTTATTTTGTCCTTCAGTTCTTTGAATGCTCATTGATGGTCTTTATTCCATTCCCATTTCTTTTTGCCCTTTAGTTTGTTTAATAGTCTTGCTGTATGGCTGAAGTTTTGAATAAAGTATCTATAAAAATTTGCAAACCCAAGAAAACTCTCCACATCCTTGATCTTTGTTGGAGTTTTCCATTTCTTTACTGTCTTGATCTTCTCTTGTTCTATTTTGACCTATCCTTTTTCAACTATGACTCTAAGAATTGGAATTTCTTCCATGTTAAAATCATATTTAGACTACTTGAAACATAGGTTGTGCTTTTCCACTATCTTCAAAAACCTGATCATTTGTTCTTTCAATTCCTTTTTTGTCTTTGCTGGTATGACAAAGTTATTTATATAATTTGCTAGCACTCCTTCATGGAGTAGCTTCCTGAAAATACTATTTATTATCCTCTGGAATGTTCCTAGTAAATTGTATAGCCCAAATTACATGACTTGTAGCTCGAATAGTCTCTTGTTTGTCAAAAATGTGGCCTTCCATTTGTTTCCTTCCTTGATCCATATGTTATTATATCCCCAGATAAGATCAAGTTTATTGAAGTATTTCGTCTCTTTGATATCTATCACCTCCCCAATTAGAGGTAATAATGTCTTATTCTTTATCATAACCTGGTTAAGTTTCCTATAGTCCTGGACCAATTGTAGCAAACCATCCTTCTTTGGAATATAAAAACAAGGTACTACATATCATGATTTCAATTCTACTATAAGTTCCACCTTAAGTTGCTCATCTACCTACTGATTTAGGGCTTCTTCTTCCTTTAATGTCATAGCATAGGCTTTAACATTCAGTTCTCTTAGTGTTTCCTCTATTAGATTGATCTCATGGTCCCATTCATATCTTTCTGATAATTTCTCAAATTTCTTCTTGTTGAACAAATGTGTGAAGGGTTAAATATACTCTGGTAAATCTTCTGGGTTTGTTTTATCCAGTTCTTTACCAATTTTGCTGTTGTCCTGTACTGTCATTTCTGTTTCCTGTATCATTTTTGTTTTAAACCTAATATCCTAGTGCTTTATCTTACAATCCTCTAGACATTTCGTAAATTTAATAGTTCTATTCTTCTAGTTAACCTTGAGGTTGTGTTTGACTAGCCAGTTATATCCCAAAAACATGTCCATTGTGTTGAGATCTGTTATAACTGCTCCTTGTAGCCATTGATTTCAATTTCTAGAGGTGCCACCTTGGTTACCTCTCCATTCTTTATCCCATCCATTGTCCAGATTGTTGACGGTGGACTTTGTTCATTTTTGTTTTCTTTTATATTCTATCTTCTATTTTTAGAACAACTCAGGTTAGGGGTTATCTGTCACACTGTCACATCAGTCACAAATTGATGGCGTAGTCACAAGACTGATCACAGGACTTGGAAGAATGAAGTAGAAGATTCTGGAACAAAGTGATGTCATACAGCATGAACAACACATGCTGGCCTCATGTTATACTCATGGTCATTTAGGGTAGGGTGCACAGTAGTTAGCACGGACCATAAGTAGTAGTATATAAGGTAGACTACTTTGTATTAGAAACTCTATCGAGTTCTCTTGTATTACTCAATACAAGAGTTGCTTCTTGACTTCCTCCTTTAAGTCTTGAATCATAACATCCATGTTAAACACTTCAAATGAGAAGTTTATCAGCTTTGTCTGAATCCTTCTATCCTTAACTAATTGCTCATCAATTCCTATATACATATATCCAGAGTCTACTAGTACCTTGACTTTGAGATCTTTTCTATTCTTGGTTTTGATGTTTGCTCATATATTCAATTCTTTCTCTATACTACTCCATCAGTTTGGAATAATATATTTGGATTGAAAATCTACAGAGGAGATCTTTTGTACCATGCTTACTCAAGATCATTCCCAAAACCCTGTTTCTTTGTCTCCTTCTCTTCTTTGTTGTCTGATTCTTCTTGAACCTTTCACTTCTTCATCAACTGTGTTCCCCTACAGTTTTTGGCTATATATTCCTCTTTATTGCATTTGAAACACTTCCTGGTTTCTTGTTCTTTCTTTTTTGATCAGCATTCTTTTGCCATATGTCCATATTTGTTGCAGTTAAAGCACTTTAGCTCTCTATTCTTAAAGTTGTCATTATACTTTCTAATATCCATAGGCTGTCCCTGCCTGCTGTATATTATTCTAGCACTTGTCTTGTAGTCTTGTCATCCTTCTATAGACTCATATCCTTGTCCTACTGATATTATTGCTATCTTCCATTCCTTGAGTGTTTCTGGTGTAGCTATTAGTGGGTAATCCAGTATCATCTTGATTATGTTCTGTTGGACATTCTTCTTCAATAAAAAGATGGCATGCAGCTCATCTGTATCTACCTTTATAGCCAATGCCTTGAACTCAATCATGAAATCTACAGTGTTCCATTTTCCTTGCTTGAAAGATTTAATCTTCCATTTGGCATTTGCTATCTTTGTCTTATTGCTAAATATTGTCTTGATTTCTTTTACAAAATCCTTCCAATCCTGGGTTCTAAGTTCATTATCTAACTCATTGAGTTTTCTTTGTGTGTATATGTCCACTACACCTCCTCTGAGGTGAGCCAGGATTGCTATGATCCTATTGTTGGTCTCTATGACTCTATTTGTCAAGATTACAAAAAGTAAACTTAGTTTCTTTTTATTTTCTTTCTCATTTTTATTTTTGTTTCAATTTATTTTTCATTTTTCTATTTTTAGAACT
>Ga0157363_1006964_pt1 | contig 10681 bp, 4 predicted proteins | sample AttsexASBM1_FD_111477 | JGI IMG/M metagenome (GOLD analysis project Ga0157363, IMG submission 111477) | Fungus gardens microbial communities from leaf cutter ant in Ribeirão Preto, State of São Paulo, Brazil - Atta sexdens ASBM1 | ecosystem: Host-associated > Fungi > Mycelium > Unclassified ...
ACACACACACACACACACACACACACACACACAAAAGAAAATGTGGTGTAGCGTAGTAATCAGGGATGTAGGAATTGCATTGACTCGCCTCAATTCTAATTATGACTATTATTACGGTAACTATATTAACTGAATTTGACACTCGTCACTGCGCGGAGGGTGACTAGCGTGTCACGTTACTTGGCTGTGTGTGTTAGGTTACATCGTAAAAAAAAAATCATGTTCCATCGTACTTTCATTGCTTCACTTCGCATTAAACTCCATTAAACCGGATGCGAGACGAGAGAGAGAGAGAGAGAGAGAGAGAGAGAGAGAGAATATGTGTGTATGTGAAGAAGGAAGAGAAAAATGCGAGAGGAATAAAATGGAGAAAAACGCAAAAAGAAATGCAAAACGATGGCATTCGGAATTGCGTTTTATACTGAGGGTAAAAAAAAAAGAAAGAAAGGATCTTCTGTCATCCGCACTCCACATCCTTTAGTGCCATATCGAACCCTCCCTGTCCTATATTGTCCATCTCCTTTCCTTATCATCTCCCTTCCTTAGCCATTACACTTGTTAACGTTTAACTGTAGAACGTGTTGTTAAAGATGTGTATATCCTGCGCACGCAGGCCGTTTTTAATAAAAGACGGATTATATCATTCATTTCATATACATAAATAACGTCGTTATGGAACATTATGAGATACTTTATTACACCTGCTCTTAGTTTGCGGTATATCGAAAAGTAGGGATTCTTATAGCGTCCAAGAATATCATAAAAAAGAAAAAAAAGAAATAAGAAAAGAATATAGCAGGGATAGTAACAACTCATCCTCCATTATATACACCGCTGCAAATTGAGAGAGATGTTATTTAATGAATACTTTGATTCCAATGTTGTCGCGTTACACGTTCATGTTTCATAGTTTTACATAGCCTATTTACATATGTCCTGTTTTAGCTTATTCTATATTCTATATTCGATCGGCATCAATAACTAAAGTTAAAAATGCAACAGCGTCTAATTGATACATATATGTGCACGGCAATTTGGCGAATTAGTTCGAAATTAATTATTACGATTGCTATCGAAGAAAAACGCAAAGAGAAAGCATAAGTTTTACTCGAGAACAAGGAAATTCAATCAAAAGCGCAATTATTTTAAAAGTTACTGGCAAAGAAAAGTTGTATTAAAGATGTCTGTATCGGTGGATCGAGGGCCTATGTATCGATTGACCAATAACAGATGAAAGAAAAAAGGAAACACAGACATAAATTAGTAAACTGTTCGAGATTACAAATAATTGTTATGTTAAAAAAAATGTTGCATTTTCTCTATAAAGAATTTTCTCTAATTGTTAGTTTATTGCCACTTTTTTTGCAATCGTTCGCTATAATCAAATGTTTAAATGATAGAGATAGAATATTTGCCAATAGCCAAGGAAATTGATATAAAATGTTGTGTGTGTGAATATATATATATATATATATATATATATATATGTATGTATATATATATATATATATATTACGCCAAAAGCATGTTACACTAACAATAAGTCACTAAGATATCGCTATAGAGAACGTCTAAAAAAAAGAAAAAAATTATCACATTGATCGACAATAGCGGACGTGAAATTATTTATATAGTACGAAAGTATACATAAAGATTATCGGAGATCACAGGCATTCGAAAATCATTCGATTAAACGCGACTTGAAATATTCCTCATATCACGATATCTTCATTTTCCTAAACGTCAGCGACATTTCTCATGAAGTAACACATTAAGTCCATCTTTAACTAAGAAGTAAAAAAAGAGAGGATGAAATAAAGTTATATTATATATATATATATATATATATATATATATATATATATATATATATGTATATATAAATTATGTATTGAAAACGTAATGAAACGACGTTACAATGTCCGCGATAACTGGAACGCGTTCATTATGAGATAATTAAGAGGGTTGTACAAAATTATATGTAATGTTATTTTGTCGGAAGTGAGAATATTGATAGAACTAGATTGTTAATATGGTATATTATTTTTGGGTAAGCATAATGTAAAAAAAGGAGAAAAAACCAAGAAAAGAAAGATTTCGGTGTGAGATCGTTGTTGAAATAGCACATAGCAGCTCGGGGATTAAAATGGAGAATTAAAGAAAAACAATTAAATAATATTAAGTAGTAGGGGGAGAGAGAGAGAAAGAGAGAGAGAGGGGGGGGGAGGGGAGAAGGAGAAAGAGGAGACTATTAAGTACCTTGTTGAGTATAAGTAGTCGTATATTGCTATAGATCGCAAGTGCACGTGGATGCGCGTGTGCTCTCATCTTACGATTCATTCATGCGCGCGGGCGCACACATACACACAATATACTCATACACATTGTATAATGTCAAAAGTGCATGCTTACACGCAAATAGAAAATTTTGCAGACAGAAAGACAGAGAGGGAGAAAACGCACGTTTGCGTTTTACTTTTATGATGATAAATCTTTTTGTGCGTTGCAATTACAACGTGTTCGTGAATTATTAGAGAGAGAAAGAAGCGGGAGGGAGGGAGAGAGAAAATAAATGTGTGTGTGTGTGTGTGTGTGTGAGAGAGAGAGAGAGAGAGAGAGAGAGAGAGAGAGATAGAGAGAGAGAAAAAGTAGCGTTATCTTCCATAATATTATACATATATAATATATATATATATATAAAATATATTATATATTATACATAAAATCGAGATATATGAAGGCGAAAGAGAAAGAGAGAGAGAGAGCAGCTGGCTGCGAAGGTACTATAGAGGGATTTTATTCGTCTCGCACCGATGATGAAATCATGATCCAAGTATTGTACCTTAATTACATTCCTTCGGCTATAAAATAATTTAAGGACATATATACACAAACACATACATACATACACGCATACACATAACAGCGCGTTTTTCTCATCATGCGTTTTGCCGTTTTAGTTCGAATTATATCGTACACAATTAGACAGAAAATTCGTTGTCACTTATCACACATTTGATCCCACAATTGTGTATATTACGATAGAGACGGCTCGACTTATCTTTTTTTCCTTTTTCCTTATCGACACGATACGAAAATGAGATGGCGGTGCATTATGAGCAATGAGCAAAATTGCATATTTTTTAATATTTCGAGATGTCTCTCGTCTCTCCGCGAAGAGAGAGTGGAGAAAACGGAAGATGGAGAGAGGAAGGATATTGCGATTCAGCTAAGAAAGAGCTAAGAATTATCGATATTTACGATAAGTTTTAAGTAGTAAAAATTAGTAATAACTCTACGAAAGGTACGGAAATACTTTAGATGAGTAATTAGAGATTCAGGAATGGTAAGGTAAAAGATTGTAATTCGTCGATATCGAAGGCAAGATGAGAGAAAGTCTGTGGTATCGTTGATGTTTATTCTATTATAACTGTAGTTATAATCTTGCAAATCAAAAAAGTATGAAGATATACGAAAACGTCACGATCACGGTTTACTCTCGCGTAATCTTTTCTAGTTCGTTGTTACAAATTAAAAAAAATTATTCGACAGTTCTCAAATGTGGATACAACGTTCCGATATCATCGCGAACGTCATGATGGGAAAAAATATGCTCGGTCTCTCAGTCTTGAATAAGAAAGATGTAATGTCAAAAGTGACGAGAGCTGACACATTTTTTCTCTATTTATCATGAAAATAGCCGACGCGGAATCTATCGGTGAAATGTTAATATTTATTAACGGAGTTATTTGTAACTCTTGAAGTTTGTAACCGTTTTATTACAGAGTATTTGAGAACTATCATTCGGTGCAGAAAAATTCAGGCGCAAAATTGAATTTCAAAATTGGAAGAGCGACGCTATCTTTCAATTGGATGATATTCGACGATACCACGGACGGAAAAGTATTGCTCGGCAAACGAAATCGTGTGTGAGGGATTGATGAGCAAAAGAGAGCAAAAAACGAGAGAAGGATATGATCTTGTCAGTGAGTAGATAAGAGCGCGACATTGTCAGGGTACGCATATTCGTATGGTTCAATAGAGAGAATCCTCTATTTGTTGATCAAAAAAGATTCAGAAAAAGAAAAAGGGAGCGATGATACGCGTTTTACTTTTGCACTTTCGCTCGTCGATGAAGTTTATCAATTGTTTGCTGTCCTAAGACTATTTTTGGGCACCACTATTGTTATCAATGAAGTATAATTTAGTTCACAGGCATTTTTTTTTCTTTTGAAGGGCTAATCTTAATATTATTACTTTACACTCTAACCACATTTATTTGCATCCATAAATTGTTATTCTCTTTCATCATCAATTTATTCCATTCAATGTTGAATAATTATATAAAAGAGTAAAAAGAGAGAGAAAAGCAAATATAATATTAACTATTTTCACTCATTGAGAAGCATCGTTACCTGTATGACAAGTGACCATAATAAGAGCATAATAAACAATCGCTCATTAAATGCATTCTGTTGTTCTTCATTTCATGACCTGGCCACCATCCATACATCCATCCATTAGTCCATTCAATGTCGCAGTATGATCATACATCATACGCGTTCATCTTATTCACCAAAATGTCTCTGATCTCCGTTCTGCATACTCGATTTAGATACGAAGCGCAATTGTAATTTTGTTGAAATTCGGCGAGTCTATTTGAGTTTCCGCGTTTGTGGAGCGAATGAATCGCCGACGACGAAGATTTCGCGGCGAACGAGATGGTTTTCCGAATTTTGACAAAAGAGCTGGAAGAGAGAAAAGAGAGAAAAACGTTATATTGTATAATGAACAAAACGTACGATTTCGAAAGTAGTAGTGTAGACGCTTATACGCTTATTATTTCGATTTTTATCTCCATGATTTATCGAATGTTTATATTAGCTGATATCTTTTTTTTTTTTTTACAGAGAAACAGGAAGGCAATTGTCGACAAATAATATTTTTAAGAAAACGCGCCGTATAAAATATTATATCTAATCCATTATTAAATGCATTCCATTAGTATCAGATTTAATTTAGAAATTTTCGTTTTTTACCGCGTTTTTCTTCAATGGGAACTGTGTTGGTGCCCACCGTGTTGTTTTCCCCATCCCCTACTTCCTTTATTGTAAGGTCCTTTATTGTAAGGTTCATACGTCGCCGAGTAAAATTAAAAGTAATGAACTTAATAATTCCAACTTAACTAATAATTTTTGTAAGATTTTTGAAGTGTGATTGAAAAGGTCTGACAGTCATCCAGATAATTTTAATTCATAACTTTTACTATACGCAGTTCTAGTTGCGACATAAATAAAAACAAAATTTTCTATAAAAATCGTTTGTATTTTGTACGAAGAGTTTTGAAGTATAATTAAAAGGATTCGACAGTCATTCAGAATAATTTAAATATTTTTTAATTGTATGACTTATAGTTGAGACATACCGGATAAGTTTATTCGAATGTATAGGTTCGCGTGATATATTTATGCGCATAAAAATCGCACACGGTGCAATTTCGCTTTGACATTTTCCGTGTATACGACCTTTGATTTATATATACGACCTGATTTTCCCAAAAGATAAAGATAGTAGTCGACGAGATAAATCGATGTAGAGTGACGTTGAATTTGTGACGTTGACACTTCGATTACCGAGTTATAATTTCGCGCATGAGTCTCCGTCAAAGTTGAGAATTGCACGACTGTAAAGCGTAGCAAGAATCCTTGTTAAAATAACCCAATAAAGGCAAATCTCTATCCCCTTCTTCCATGATAAACGTATGTTATACTATACAAATAATATAAATACTCTTTATTGTTTTTAATCGATATCCTTGTAAATATTTAACAAAGTCATTTTCGATCCGTAGCGAAATCTATATGAGTGACGAACCTCTTGCGAAAACTCATCTGTCATTTAAATATGATGAGGCAATCAAAGTGTGATAGACATACATAGCACACACAAACACACATATTTTTTTTATATTTAATATTTGAATAAACATTTGTATCTTGTATATAACACATGCATACACAAATAATGTGCGTATCTTATAAAAGTACGTGGTAATTAACTAATACACATGTCTTTGTTTTTCTCCTTTTTTTCGTCTTACATTCCCTTAAGCGTACAATCTCGAGTGTATGAGAGATATTATTCTAACTAGTCAATACAAAAAAAGAAACGAAAGATTGTATTTTTTTTATACAACGAATTGTCTGTAAATAAAGCAGAAAAAGTATATTTTTTTGGAATGAGATATATTAGCGGTAAAGAGCTGGCGATTAAATTATGGTCTACGATTTTATTATCAAGTTTTGATAAAGAAAGAAACGAATAATGTGAATGTAAACTTAAGAAGTAACAAATAAAAAATTATTTTTGTACGGATTATAATTAACTTAGCCCCAACAATTTATTTCAAGCTCTTGTATGTACATCCATTTCTGATTATGTCGAGATCATGAGTTGTGGAAGTTACGTCTCCTTCATGATCCGACTTCTCTAGATTCTTTTTTTAAGAAGAGAATTTCAAAAGAAGATAAAGATGGTGTAATTCTTATTGGTAAGTTGTACATACATATGTTTTCAGCTGCTTCCGCTAAATCTTTTCAGTTTCGTGACACAATATTATATATAGAACATAATTATATAATATACAATAGATTCAAGAGATTAACAAAATTATTTTAATCCTTTGTGATCACTTCTTGATAATTTTATGTCGGTCACACAAAGAGCAACATGCTTGATACATTTTTAATTGATTGTCATATTTAAAATTATTGAACATACTTTAAATTGTAGAACATGGAAATGCAGTGGCTTTTTAAAGATAATTTTATTGTAATATATTTAAAAAATTTGCAAGGTAAAAATTCTTTAAAAAGTGCGCTTTTTTATTGAAAAAAATCATAACTTTTTTTAATTTGTAATATTTTTTAATAAAAATTTATGGTTACATTTTACAAATATAATACTTTTAGAAAAAAAATAGTGCAATAGTCCAAACGTTCCCAAAAAAGTATTTATTCTGAAAAATATAAGAGATCATTTTTGACAAAATATAAAGTTATTGTATAAAAGAATATTTATTTAATATAAGAAATTTAATATAAGAATAGAATTTTTTTAAAAAATATAAAGCCTCAAACTTTTTTTGGAGTCCCTAATGAGCATGAAGGGTTAAACGGAATAGGATACTAAAAAAATTCAAAAACCTAGAAAAAAGAATTTTCTTTTTCCATTAATTTAAAAATAGAATTAATATTGATTAATAGTTATAAATGAATTTTTCATATATCATTAAAAATTGTAAAAATTCACGTCTCCTGTGTTACTCATTCCTAGCGTTTATTAGCATGATAGGTACGTTTACAGATTATGGGAAGTCATCTCCTTGGCCTAAAATTAAAAGAACCGCTGACTCAGACGGTCATAAAGTCCCATATATATGGGACACGTTGACCTATGTCTAGAATCTGAATCCTTACGTAAATGCATTTAACTTGTGGCACGTGCCTAAAACCGTTAAACACGAGAAAGATTTCAGTTATGACTTTCTGTAGATACTCTCCTTACCTTATACTTTCCTCCGAAGTAAAGAATCCTGGAACTTGACCGTAACAATATAAAATAATTGCTTTTTATATAAATCTAGAATTTTAAAAAATCCATTTCCATCTCTTTTAAAAACATTTACATTTGTCAAAGATATTTTTTGATTGTGTGTAAAATTTATGTCACTTATTTTAAAATATTTATTTTTAAATTGACGGTTATGAAAAAAGATTTAAAAACTTTTTTTTAATTTATACAATTACAATTGATAAAATTACATTTATGATCTACATTGTGGCAAATGCTTGTACAATGCTATCAAATAAAAATGAAATATTTAAAGACTATTTTGATTCTTTATCAATAATTAGAATTATGATTCTTTAACAGTTAGATACAAAAAAGTTTTTCATTTACAAAATTATAAAATGATTATAGAATTCTGTTTATAAATTATAAATTTATATATGTACACAATTTTATATTTATATTTTATAAAACTCTTTATATATGTTTTGTATAATTTGATCAAATTTTATTTTTAAATGTATATATTTATATAAATAAACATAATTGTAATTATACTATTTTGTTATAATTTCTAAACTACTCAAAGCTTTTTCAATACATATATAAATAAATTAAAAATAACAGCCCATCTTTATCTATTTACACTAGAGTCCTAGAAACTCTTTGCACGGCCCTGTCATCTATACCGTTATTTCTAAGCATGTATTTTAAGTTGATATTAATTTTTATTACACATACGTATACCTGATTTAATTTTTTTATTATTATATGTAAATGTTTATATTTTAATATAAATGTAGAATTATATTGAATAAGGAATTATAATGCTACAACTATACAGCTTTGTTATAAATAGCATAAAGTAATTAATAAAGCAATTAATAGCATAAAAGAATGTTTCTATTAGTAAATTTATGAATAAAAATATTCTTTTTTTTGTACCATTAATGCTGTCGAAAACATTATCAATTTTTCATTTTATTGTTAAATTATTAAGATTAATTATTAATTACTATTACTACATAATCTTATATTATTTGAAATACGTGATACTTTTGTGCTGTATCTAATATCATTAATAATAAATCTAATATAATTTATTGTTATAGCAAATAATTATAATATTTTTATAATAGCTACACATAAGTATGTTCTGAAATTTGTGAAAAGATATTCTACAATTAAACCAAATGGAAAATGAAAGTCATTCAATTCTACATATGCGGTTATGAGTCTTTATTTTATTTGTTAAAGGATTAATGTCGCACTTGTATCAAGTCCGGCAAAATAAATTGCAAATGTTAACATCGATGAATCGTTCAAATTCTCTATTCGACGCGATGTTGAATGCAATCGAGACATTAATATTCACAATATATTTAGGCGTACGTATAATGTATTTTTTTCGCATTCGTATGTATATAGAAATGTATCGTGTAATGCGTACAGGAATGAATATCAGGGAAGATTTTAATATACGATATATCTCATATATCACACGTACGCTATACATCACATACCTCACATACACGCATCTGATTCTTCTTATATGTGTATGTATATATACACAGGATGTCCCATTTTAATCGATCATTTTCCAAAATTTTCTTTCTAAGTTTTTTTATTTTCAGTTTTATATAAAAATGTTTCAGACAAAAGATATATGATTTAAAAGAAGTGCAAATTAATTTTTGGAAAAAAAATCAAATTTTTTAAATCTTATGAAGTTTATCACTATTTTAATGAAATTATATAATTTTATTCTACGTAATATGATTTCTCTAATTATTTTGCATATAATGTATGTATAATATATAAAAGTATTGAGCTAGAGATGACGAAACATCAATAATTTTCGAATATAGTTAATTCTGGTACATGTTGATATAATATGAAAAGTAGTTGTAAAATATTACTGTTTTGATAATTGTATTATAGGCTTTTTATATACATAGAACAAGAGATGAGATGATTCATTTGATGGGATAGAGTTTCGGAAATCGTTTTCTCCGATTTCGATGAAATTTTATAAAAAATTTAATTTCAAATTAAGGAGAGCGCCTGATTTACAAAGTAAAAAAAATCGATTTTTTTCATACATCGACAATACAACTCTTCGAGAATACATTCCTAAAATTTTAGAGCGAAATTCGAAATTCTTTGGTAGAAGTGTAAAATTCAAGTACCATTGTGCAGCATTAACATTATAATATTGTTCAGATCCATGATCTTAATATTTGTCAAGATCAAGAACATTGTTTCTCATATTTTTACTTTTACGTAAAAATGAAAAGAAAAAGACCTCCATGATAGCCTTGATCTTGATAAATCTTATTATTCTTAAAATGATTTTTTAGTAAAGTGCCAAAAATTTGGGGTATCCCACTAGGGCTTGCTCAAAATCACAAATATCTACATAATTTGGATAAAATATTAAAACTACGTATGTAATAAAATAGTATAAAACATAAAATATACGATAATAAATCAACAGTTGCATCTTCACCAAACAAAAACAAGGTAAGATTATGTTACTTTTCGAGGCTATAAATTTGTGTGCAAGTTTATGCATGTAAATATCTGTCTAGAATAGCCTATTACTTTTTTGTGATCATTACAATTGTAATTTTTTAAACTATTATAATCTCTACAACTTTATAATAATTCTCGCAGTACAAACGAGGTATTAATTATTAAAAATCGCCGATTTAATATCATTGAACTTCTTTCAAGTAAAATATTTTTTATTTCTTTGTGATTTTCTTTAAGACAAAGCGAAAACTTTTTTTTTGTTAGTTTAATGATTTCCCTCGCTCTCGAAGTTTTGACATTTAATTTGGGAACATCCTGTTAATATATGTCTGTGAATGCGTTCCATTTGATAGCGCTAAGCATTATTTGTTCTTATTTAATATTTGATTGACAATAAGGATGAACTGATGCTTACAGCATGTGAGCGTAGAAATGGAACACGCTCACATATATATACATATATTACCTGTGTGTGAGCTAACGCGCGCACACACACGCAACACACACACACACACACACACACACACACACACACACACACACACACACACACACACACACACACACACACACA
>Ga0157363_1006966_pt1 | contig 10680 bp, 7 predicted proteins | sample AttsexASBM1_FD_111477 | JGI IMG/M metagenome (GOLD analysis project Ga0157363, IMG submission 111477) | Fungus gardens microbial communities from leaf cutter ant in Ribeirão Preto, State of São Paulo, Brazil - Atta sexdens ASBM1 | ecosystem: Host-associated > Fungi > Mycelium > Unclassified ...
TAGTGGTAGATAGAGTAGGAGCTCCTTATCGAGTTCTCTTGTATCAACCCGGTATAAGGTTAATTCACTTGTCCAACTCTAAGGGCTTGTGTCTACAACATTAACATCCTTGACAAAATTGTTGATAAGTCATCCTCCTCATGGGCCTCATTTTTTAAAGAAGAATTCAAGAGTATTATTGCTAACTGTAGCAACTCCTCCATTCTAGGACTAGATAAACTGTTGTGGAGCTATCTCAAGATTATCCTCAAAGATGATGACTGTCTAAGCAATATTATCAGTATTGCTAACACATGTATTGATGTAGGTTACTGGCCATCTTATTTTAAAAAATCAACAACAGTCATTATCCCCAAGCCTAACAAGTAATCGTACAACTCCCCTAAGTTGTTCAGGTCAATTGTACTACTCAATACTGTGGGCAAATTAATCGAGAAAGTCATTGGCAAGAGACTTCAGTTCCAAACTGCTTCAAACAATTTCATTTACCCAAGTCAACTAAAGGGTTTGAAATTTAAATCTATGATAGTCATGGGTGTGGCACTAACACACATTATTTGTTCTAGTTAGGTCAAAAACCTTTCAACAAGCACACTTGCATTCGATATTGCTCAGTTCTTCCCATCACTGAACCATCATATCCTCACTCTCATTCTAAAGAAAGCAGGGCTTGACAACTGTGTTGTCAACTTTTTTGCTAATTATCTCATGGGCAGAAAGACAAACTATTTCTGGAACAATTTCACTTCTCCCTTATTTGACGTTAATGTTGGAGTAGGCCAAGGGTCTGTGCTTTCTCCCATATTATTGGCTCTTTACTTTCTTTACATCCTTGAGAAATGTCTTAAACATTTCAAAATTTTTGTTTTCTTCATTTCTTTCGTTGATGATGGTTTCTTCATTTCCCAGAGCAAATTGCTCCATATTTCTAACTGCTGTCTGTTTTGTAGTTATAATGTAATGACAATTTTGCTCAAAAAGTTTGGTCTCATAGTAGAGCATTCCAAATCTAAAGTCTTTCATTTAAACAGATCTCAAGGTTCCTTTAACCCTTCACCTCTCGACCTTTCACCTATTGGAGGAACCATCTTATGACCCAAAAATATGTGGAAATATCTGGGTTTTATTTTCAACAGAAAATTATCCTTTCATCAACATGTTGATTTCTATTCCAACAAAGCAATGTCCACAGTCAAGTGTATGAAGATTCTCGGCAACTCAAATCAAAGCATCAATCTGATACAAAAGTGTCTTCTCTATAGGACTTGTGTTCTTCCCATTGCATTATATGGATTTCAACTCTGGTTCTACAATCATGTTCCCATGTCATACTATTTGAAAATACTAGGAAAAATACAAAGAAGAGCCACCATATAGATCTTAGAGGCCTTCAAAACCTTTTCTTTGTTCAGTATCAAAGCCATTGCAGGACTTATACCCATCAAACTCCATCTTCAAAAACTTGGTGGAAGATCACAATTATGAGTACATTCGCTCCCTCCTGTTATGACTTAAGTCCTATAGAGTGAAGACTAAAGACAACTCTTGTATTGGAGTACACAAGAGAACTCAATATAATTCTTTTTACAAGTTGGTCTACCTTATATACTTTTCTATCATGGTTCATGCTAAGCTATTTCTAATCTACTCTAAAAGCCATGTGGTAATCATAAGGCCAATATGCAGTTACCATGTTGGATGATATTATCTTGTTCTGGAACCTTCTACACTCTTTTCTCTGTCACCTGATCTGTGACCATGTCATGTGACCTATGATGGTGTCACACTTTGTCTTCTTTGTCCTTTTCTATATAAGATAAAAAATAATAAGAAAATAAGAAAATAAAAGGAAAATAAAATAAAATCCAAGTCTATCATTCTCAATTCTGATACCTCCTAATCATCTCATCCAATTGCTCATGGATTCATCTCAAAGTGTATTCACTTTACAACATTCAGCTTCACTCGACTCTCTTACTAGCTATCAACACTCCCTCATCAAAAGCTACTTAGTTGACATGATTAATAGGTGTAACGGAATCTTTCCTTCTTTTACTCCTCTTTATCCTGAATTCTCTCCCAGTCATAGAATTATTGACAATTTCTCAGACCGATTCTTATTTAATTTACATAATAAACAAAAAGACAATAAAAGTCGCACTCAACAGCTTGATAACATAATTATCAAGTCATCAAACTCTCCTTCTACTACCATTATAGTCACAGATGCTAGCATCAAGAATGATATTGCTACATCTATATTGCATATGTACACCCACAACAACCCCATCACCAAGACCATTCACCATGTAGTTCATGTCACTAGTACTGAAGCAGAAATTTTTGCTATTAGATGTGGTATCAACCAAGCTTCAAATTGTGATGGTATTTTCAAGATCATTATCGTCATTGATTCTATCCATGTGGCCAAAAAAATCTTTGATCCTTCTTTGCATCCCTTCCAAGTTCACTCTATGACTATACTCAGTGAACTTCGAAATTTTTTCCTATAACATCAAAACAATTCTATTAAATTTTGGGAATGTTCCAGTTGCTTTAATTGGTTTCTCCATAAAGTGGCCAACAAAGATACAAAGGCCTTCAATCCTATTCTGCTACTGTCTTGCAAAACATCATGGGACTTTAGCAAGAAAAGCAAAAGTGATGATATATTGAACATTTGGAAAATGACATTCCAAGCTTTGGATTTCAAAGGAAAACAATTCCTTGATTTACTTGATGACGATAACAACATCATTAAACCATCTTATACTAAAGGAGGGTCTTGGCTCGTCTTTGGTCACTTGAACTCTCTGTATGTGTGTGCTTTGAGAGCATTAACCAATCATGCTCCAATTGGTGAGTATAGACTTAGATTCTTTCCTAGGGAAGAATTTAGATGTCTATGTAGATTATATTCCATTGAATCTAGATGTCACATTCTTCATAAATATAGAAGGTTCAACAGATACTGGAATCTGAGAAGAGACTCCTTAGGCTATTTTGTCATGTTCTTGGAGACCAATCTGAGTGCATTTGCCTTTATTGATAGTTCTTTCTCATCAGTTATGAGTAGACCTTGTAACTAGTTATATATGCCTCTTTCTTTGTGTTCATTTCAATTCGTCCTTTCTTGTTTCCTCTTGTCTTTTTCTTTTTCTTTTTCTTTTTTTACAGCTTCATGTTAGTCTGTTCCTTTTATACATAGTTACAACATAGCTACCATAGTCTACCCTCGTGCTCCATATAATAAATTGTTGAATTAAAAAAAAAGTCACTGAGGTTTCAGAGGCTACTCAGACTTCCCTATTTGTGCCAGGTCTTATGTTTCACTTTAAGGACACTATTCAGTACCACTTTGCTATATAGTAAACTATATAGCACAATGTATGCCTCAGTTCTTGTGCTGTTTTGCATACTGAGGTTGTTCCTACAGGTTATAAGCCCTGACCTATTGTGGTTGTCAGATAAGAAACATGCCTGGAAGAGAAAACCATCTGTAGGAAAATTACAGAAGTCATCAGAAGAGCATGAGAATATTATCCAATATATACAGATGTAAATCCTTGGCTTTAGCAGATGCACTGTGCCTCTGTATGTCACAGCAGTCATATTTGAGAAGAGAAGATGAATGGAAAATAAATTATGGAGGAAGTCAGACTCCTGAGCATAGGTGTGTGACTACTGGAAGAGTATTGTTCAAGTTTTGTTTCCATTTTTATCTTCTCATCTATCATTTTCTTTTTTGTATTTTTCTCTTCTAGGCACACACCTACAAAAGCATGTTCGTGTTGCATTTTCCAGCTGAATTTCATACTATGCTGACATCTAGTATGATGAAGAACTATATAGTATTAAACTCTACATATAAAAGGACCCTTTTGATCAGTGGCTACATCTTAGTTGTTCATGCTATCTCCATGAGACTGAGGTGAGCCCATATTCTAGTAAATCATCTTCATAGACTACTGACTACATACACTAGTTTGTATGTTCAATAAGTATAAATAAAAAAGTTGTTCATACTATCTCTGTAATCATCCATAAGTCCATCATATGTATACTATGAGGATAACATGTTATAGATGCACCTTGATATCATTATTCTAGTCCCTTCTATTATTTTCTAAACCTATGACATCATATCATATGACACATCATGTAACTACAGTCCATACCTCTTTATTGACTAAGAAAGAAAGAAAAAATAAAATAAAATAAAAAGAAAAATCAAATCAAAAAAAATTAAAATTAAAAATAAGATTTCAAGTGTACTTGTAATTCTAGGGATTACTAAGCATTGATAAGATAAGATTCCTTTTAATCCTAGTATTCTATTATTTGGTTCAAGAGAATATAACTATCTGTAATATTCTAGTAGTCTTATATCAATTATCATAATCTTGAGCTTCCAACTGGCAGTTTCTGAGTTAAAGTGAAGTCCAAGAACTTATACTTTTTTGGGAGGCTCTTAAGTACAGCTGAAAATTCTATACTCTCATAAACAACTATCAAACCTAACATCTCTCATAATTTATAGCCAAGTCTGAACCAGACTTGTAATCTTACCACCACTATTATCACTTACTGCTAGTCTTCTACAACAGTTGAAGGCTACTGATACTACACTACTATCAAATGTCACTAATATACTGCCACTAGTGTACTATACTGGTGTATTTCTGTTGCAGTATACTCCTATGCTGTTATTTTTGAACATATGACTGCCTTACTAACCACTACTGCTAAAACAACAACTAAGATAGTCAGCACCCATAATAAGATTGCTGCTATCATGTAAACCACCTTGTTCCAAACTTCTATTCTTGAGACTGTGTCATGGTATGCTTGAACTCTTATATTTTCTTTTCCCTCTATTTATTTTCTTTGATTTGATTTCTCTTTTTCTTTTCTTTTTCTTTTTATTCTTGGATGATGAAGAGGCATGTGACCACAGTCACATGATGTCATAAAGCCTAGAATATTGTAGAAAGAACTAGAAGAAGTGACATCAAGATACATGTCTATAACATATTTATCTTATAGTATACACATAGTGTACTTATGGACAATGTATGGACTTCAGGGTAGGATGATTTAGCATTAGCACAGACCATGTAATGAATAGGATAGCAATACATTGGAGACTTCTTGTTGAGTTTTCTTATGATATAAGACTACTTAGTGTGCTATTGACTGTCTTGGTTAGTGGTTGCCATAATAGACTGGAGATCTCACCATTGAGATAATTGTCTAGTGAGTCCAGACATGTGAATCTTTTTTCACTTACAAGAACATGTCTATATCTGAACAAGTCAAACAAGCTTATTATAATCAATATCTTATGCTTTACAGGTGTTTACTTCATGGTTATCTTAACTTAAATATGTGTTGGGGCTTTCTTTATGTTTTATCAGTCAGCACCTCATGTAGTAAGAGAAGTATCCTCATATAGTCCTCACTTTCTATTCATTGTTTTCTTAAGGACATCTCTCTTATTTCTCATGGTATATAGGTATATATAGTAGTAGATACAGTCTTGTATCTTTACACTTTACCAATTGATCATTCTTCTTATCTTTTTTCAAGTCTTTGTCTAAGTTACAATCTGAGCCAAGCTTAGAATCATAACATTTAATAAAGCATCATCAAACTGGCCTTGCAAAAGGAGAGTACATTATGGTTAAGCCACTGGAACATTATAGTAGTTAGGCTATTGAAGAAATATTATAACAGCATTTGTGGTGGAACCATAGATGAACAGTTAATCCATTAGAAGAATAGCAGCAAGATGATATTGTGGCAGAGACTATAGATAGAGCAGACAAAACAAACATAATACTATTGTAGTAGAAACCATGGACAGACAAGACAGATAGACATAGTCAAGAAACCACTGGAATTGAAGCACTAAAAGAGATATTGGGACCATTGAGGATTACTGAAGATTATGCCTCAGATGGAAATAAAACTATAAAACCAGCATCAGAAGAAATGTTGATAGTACCAATATCAGCAATACATAATGAGACAGTATAGGCAGTTATACCAAAGAGTATGATTCTAGGCCCAGGGTGGTTTGATAGTGACCAAACAAAGTTTGAAGACTGGTAGAGAGAGAGATAATTATTTCTCAAGAGTGGCAGAGTTATAACAATAGATTACTGTAGTATTAGTCTGACTTAGAGAGAGCATAGCAGGAATTTATATACAAAAAAATATTGACCAAATAGAAGATGATAATGATATCCAAGATTGGAATGATTTCATTAAAGAAGTCAAAACAGTGTTCAGTGACAAGAGTAAGGCAGCAGATACTGAATAGAAGATTGAAATATTCAAGCAGGAAAAGAAATATATCACAGACTTCCTGATAAAATTTCGAATGTTAGCCATGAAGACTGGAACAGATAATATGTACACCATTTTTTTATCGAAGAAGAATGTCAGAAGTAATATTATTAAGATTATATTAGGATATTTGCCTATAATGGTACTAGAGTTACTCAAAGAGTAGAAGGTGGTAATTACATCAGTTAGACAAGGATATGAATACATAGAAGACAGACAAGACTACCAAACAGGATCAGAAATTACTTATGGAGAAAGAGATATACTCATGAATATTAGGAAATCTAAAGACAACTACAATAAAAACATAAAGCTTAGATGTTTCAACTGCAATGTATATAGACACATAGCAAAAGACTATAGAAAACTGAAGAAAAAAAAAGAGATCAGAAAGTGTTATAAATGTGACAAAGTAGGACATCTTATAAAGAACTGCAAATTAGAGCAGAAGATAAAGAACAGGAGTATACAAGATGATTCAGATAATGAAGACAAAGAAGACAACTGTTAGGTACAGTTTACACTAGGAGATGAAAGTTTGCAGAGTTGGCTCAGACATACACAGAGTATGTAAACTCCATGTAATGAGCTCAGTAATGTGGACTTGTTGGAGCAACCTGTTGTAGACTCAAAACCTTAGAGTTGGTTCAGAGACTAAACTTTATACCGGGTTGATACAAGAGAACTCGATAAGGAGCTCCTACTAATATCTACCACTATATTGTGAAGTTTGAGAAGAAGATAATTAGACAATGAAAATAGGTACAGATGACTGTGGATTTTGACTCAAATAAAGCCAAATAACCATAGAAATTTGATAAAATTAAGTCTATTATAAAGTATTAAACAACTGATGGACTTTTGAACACAAATAAAGCCAAATAACTGCAGGAATTTGATGTCATATTGAAGTCGAACATACCTTGGACATGTTTCAGAGTTTGGGATATAACAACAATAACAAAAAGGAAGATCTCATTGGAAGCTTGAAGTAGGTATAGTACAATGAACCTCTGTATATAGTAAATCCCTAAAGAATCAATATGTTATTCTGTAGAGGAGAGACAGCAAAGAAAGAGAACTCAATGTGTGTACAAATATAAAGATATCAAACAGAAAGAAATTACAGCTCAAGACATTGGTCAACTCAGAATATACCCACACTAGAATTGATAAACAACTAGTAAAGAAAGAACAGATTAAAACAGAACTAATAGACTGATCATTTAAGATTTTTAATGCAGATAAAACCAAGAATGGAGAAGTGACAAGATTTGTACTACTGGAACTAGAAATTAATGGACACACAGAAAAAATTGACATATTGGTGACAGATTTAAATGGTACAAACATGTTCTTAGGATATGACTGGTTGGTCAAGCATAATACAGAAGTTAACTGGAACAAAGGGACAATGTAGTTTACAAGATGCCCAAAAGAATGAAAAATATAACATCAGGACATTGTATTTACATCAAGGACTAGAAGAATAAAACCAATGAATAAAACATATAAAGGATACTAAGAAATAGACAAGGAACTAGATCCAATGAATCCAGAAAATTTACTGGAGTATTTATGCATTTATTCAACAAGGAAAAATTCAAGAAACTACCAGAGAAAAAAGAATAGGACCATGTGATCAATCTACTAGGAAACACACTAAAGGAGTTAAATGCCAAGGCTTATGCAATGATGGTTAAGGAATATGAAGCATTAAATCAATGGCTAGAAGAACAACTTAAGGTAGGGCTAATAGTGGAATCAAGCTCAAAATATGTAGTATCATACTTTTATATTCCAAAGAAGGATGAATCTCTATGATTAATACAGGACTATTAAAGGTTGAATCAGCATATGATAAAAGACAAGATGCCATTATCACTGATTGGAGAAGTAATTGACAGACTTAAAGACACAAAATACTTCAAAAAACTAAATCTTATCTGGGGATACAACAATATATGAATTTAAGAAGGCAACAAATAAAAAGTGGCATTTCTAAAAAACTATTCAAACTAAAAGTGATATACTCTGGATTATACAATTCACCAGAAATACTTCAACAGATAATAAATAGTATGTTCTGAGAGCTTTTATATGAGAAAGTATTGGCAAATTACATGGATAACTTTGTAATACTGGCCAAGACCAAGAAGAAATTGGAAGAAAGAACTATATAATTCTTGAAGGTAGCAAAAAAACATAACTTTTATTTCAAACAGTCAAAGTACAACTTTGATTCCAAAAAGATATATATCCTAGGAGTGGTAGTTGGTTAAAGAGAAGTACAGGTGGAAAATGACAAAGTCAAGACAGTCAAAGAATAGAAAATACCTACCAAAATAAAAGAAGTAGAAAGCTTTTTAGAATTTGCAAATTTCTACAGATACTTTATCAAAAACTTCGATCATACAACAAAACCTCTTAATGAACTCAAAGGCAAAAAGGACTGGAAATGGGAAGAAGACACAATTATATATCACATAGAATATCATAGAAGGTTCCAGAACAATGATGTTATCCCATATGTTAATGGCATGTAATACATATGTCTCTTTAGGGTAGGGTATGTTAGTGTAGCATAGACTATTAGCCAATTATATATAAGATAGATACTTTATAACTGGAATTCTATTAAGTTCTCTTATATTAATCCTAATATACGATTCTTTTTCTGACTTAACACTTTGAGTTTGGAATTGTGATAGACAAGTAAGATAGTATCTTAAGCTATAAGACTACAATTTCATTTTACAACATATTTTAGGAAAAACAAATACAAGAGCAGATATTCTATTAAGAAAAGATTAAGTAGATACTAGAGAAGATAACAAGGATATCAAGATGCTTAAGGATGAGTTATAGAAAAGGAAAATAAGCACAGAAGTAAAGATAGCAATATTCAGAGAGAATTAGATAGTTGTCATATCCCAAACTCTGAAACATGTCCGACTTCAATACAACATCAAATCTCCATGGTTATTTGGCTTTATTTATGCCCAAAACTCCATCAGTGGTTTGGTACTTTATAATGGACTTAATTCCATCAAAAGTCTGCAGTCATCCTTATCTGTTTCCATTGTCTAATTATCTCCTTCAAACTCTACAAATTTACTTGGACTTTATACAGAGTTTTCTCCTCTCCAAATCTGAACTCCTATTTGGTGTTTTATTACTGAAACTTGCTCAGAGATCTGTTTTAATTACTTCTTTTTTTATTTTATATATTTAAGGCTGATGATTACTTTGTAATAGCTAGCCTGATAATTAACTAAAGTTGATGCTAAATCTCCAGTGTTGAAGACAACATGCTTTATTTCTCTCCTTATAACTCCTTACAAGACCATCCTCTGAAATTGTGACCATGTGGCTCATAAGAGGCACGACATATAAGTTGAGGCCAAGGTTGTTCCAATAAGTCCACATTACTGAGCTCATTGCATAGAGTTTCTATACTCTGTACATATCTGAGCCAGCTCCACAGACTTTTACCTTCAAGTGTAAACTACACATAACAATAGTAGAAAAAACCTTAGTTCCTAAACTCCCTATCATAATATGTTTGAACTCTTATTTTTTGATTTTTTTTTCTTTTATCTATTTTCTTTGATTTGATTTTTTCTTTATTTCTTGGACAATAAAGAGGTATATGACTGCAGTCACATGACACATTACATGACATTACATTATAAGCCTAGAACATTGTGGAAAGGACTAAAAGAAATGATGTCTAGACACATGTTTATAGTATATTGATTTCATGGTATACTCATAAATGATACATGGACCTTAGGGTAGGGTTATTTATTGCTAGCATAGACCATGTATAAGTAGTATATATAGTGTAGAAATACATTGGGGACTTTTTGTTGAGTTCTCTTGTGATCCCTATGAGATTCTTGCTTTATAAGACTACTTAGTACACTATTGATCATCTTAATTAGTAGTTGCCATAACAAAACCACATTATTGAAAGAAATCTGAAAAAACAATACAAGAGAGCAAAAATTCCAGAAAGAATTGGAAAAAGAAGACAGTCAAGCATGGGAAGATAGTAGAGTGGTATATATAGAGGGAAATATCTATATTACAAATAACCAGAAAATTTGAGAACAAATCCTATAAGAAAATTATAATCCAGCAGATGTAGAATATCTAGGACAACAAAGAATGCTCAAGTTGATCAAATAAAACTATCAGTAGCTGTTATGAGTATTCGGACACTAACAATTTTCTTTTCTTTTCTTTTATTTTATTTTATTTTTTCTGATTTTACTTTTCTTTTTCTCTACTTTATTGGAAAGACGATGAAGAAGGCACGTGAGA
>Ga0157363_1006967_pt1 | contig 10679 bp, 6 predicted proteins | sample AttsexASBM1_FD_111477 | JGI IMG/M metagenome (GOLD analysis project Ga0157363, IMG submission 111477) | Fungus gardens microbial communities from leaf cutter ant in Ribeirão Preto, State of São Paulo, Brazil - Atta sexdens ASBM1 | ecosystem: Host-associated > Fungi > Mycelium > Unclassified ...
CCCTATCCTAAATGACTATGTATAAAGCATGAGGTCAACATATGGTGTTCATATTGTATGATGTCACTTTGTTCCAGAACCTTCTACTCCTTTCTCTCAAGTTCTGTGATCAATGTTATGACTATACTATCAGATGTGGCTGATGTGACAATGTGTCAGATCACTTCTAACCCTAACCCCAGAGTTCTAAAAATAGAAATATGAAAGTAAACCAAAATGAAAATGAAAATAAGAAAAGAAAATAATAAAGAATTAAGTCCACTTCTTACGATCTTGACAGCTTTTTTCTTATGTCCTATATCATGGTTATCTTATGTATTGTATATCATCTTCTCATTGCTCTTTCATATATATATAGCATAGATGTACTCTTGTATTCTTACACTTTACCAATTACATCTTTCACTATTCTATTCTCAAGTTTTTACCTAAGTTGCAACCTGAGCTTAGTCTAAGATTATAGTACATAGGAATATTTTGTATGTTTTCTTCTTTAACTATGGTTTGATTTATTTATTTAATTAGTGTATATTCTGATTCATCTCAATCAGATTTAAAGTATTATCTTAAGGATACTAAAGTCAATCTTAATAATGTTCTTATTATGACAGGTGATTTTAATATTAGGAATAATTTTTGAGATTCTAATTTTCTATATTATTTCTCTCATAGGGACACTATTTTTGATATTGCTGACTTTTTTTAATTAGAACTTTCCAAACCTATTGAGTTTTTTCACACTAGGTACCCTAACAATGTTTAAGATTTAAATTTGGTCTTGGACCTTATATTTATATGTCCTAACTCATTGGAACACAACAACATTGCATCTACCCAGACTCGAGGCTAATGTCAGACCATGCTCCCATTACTGTTGACGTTTTAATATTTGAAGAACATATACAGACAATAAAATGTTCTCTTATCAAGAACAGCAAAGAGAAACATCATTTTGTTAACAAGCTGATAAACTTTATCAAGAGTCTTGAAACAGACTCTATCCAAAACATTACTACTCTTGAAGAAGTTGTTCATTTGCTCACTAATAATACCAATAGAATATAGCATAAATACTAGGAAAGTTAACATTATGAAGCACTCCAAAGCTTGGTGGAACAATAAATGTTGTAGGGATCTTGATATGTATAGGTAGTTCAAATGATTGGAGAACTGGAAAAGATTCAAAGAGACAATCAAGGAGACAAAACATGACTTCTTCAATGAAAAAATCAATGAGATTGCCAACAAAAATTGTAGCCCCTAAGAGCTCATGAATTGGGTTAAGAAAAGAAAACTTTCAGCTATCAAAGCCATCTAATATAATGGTTGACCTTGTATTGAGCTTGACAACCTTTGGAAAGCATTACACAAGTCCTTCAACTCTGCTCAAAATTGTCAAATTGATATCAATCTACTGAAAGAAATTCCCAACAAAGAAGTAATGGAGTGGGCTCCTTTCTCAAAAGAAGAGCTTATTAATGCTATTGAAAAATGCAACAATTCTTTGACTCCAGGTCTAAACAAGCTATTTTGGAGATACTTTAAGAAAATTGTCAAGAATGGAGAATGCACTAGTAGACTAATTAATATTGCTAATACATACATCAATTTAGGTTATTGGCCATCCCACTTTAAAATATAGACCACAGTTATTATTCCTAAACCTAATAAGGTATCACATATTTCAACCAAATCATTCTGCTTCATTGTATTGCTCAATACAACTAGCAAACTTTTTGAGAAAATAATTGGAGAACAATTACAATTCCTATTAATCTTCAATGACTTCATTCATTTGTGCCAATTAGGTAGACTCAAGTATAGATCTACTACTAATGCTGGTGCTATCCTTACTCACTTTATATGATCAGGTTGGATCAAAAACTTATTTACTAGCATGTTGGCCTTCAACATTGCATAGTTTTTTCCCTTGCTCAATCATCAACTCCTCTTGAACAAAGCTGGATTTGATTGCAAAATATTGACTTTCTTCAGTAACTACCTGGTTAATAGAAAAACTAAGTATCTTTGGAATAGTTTCTCTTTCTCTTTATATAATGTTAACATTGGTGTTAGTCAAGAATTTGCTCTTTCCTCTATCTTGTCTGTGCTTTATCTCTTTTTAATTTCTTATATTCTTGAAAACCACCTTAAAAACTTAAAAATTCCCATTTCCATTCTTTCTTTTATTGACAATGGTCTTTTCATTTCACAAAACAAATCTTTTTCAGTTTCTAACATGAATCTCTTCTATAGTTATAATGTAATCTTTACTCTACTCATAAAGTTTGGACTTGTTATGAAATACAGAAAAACTGAAGTGTTTCACTTTTCCAGAGCATGTGGAGTGTTCAATCCTCTCTCCTTGGATTTCACTCCCCTTGGCAGGTCTATTTTACTTTTCAAGACTATCTGGTGATATTTGGGCTTCTTCTTTGATTGAAAATTATCCTTTCAGTCTCATATTGACTTTTATGTGAGAAATGCCATCTCTGTCAGAGTTGTAAACAATAGACTTAGTTTTATTCTATTTTTCTTTTCTTTTATATTCCTTTATTTTATTCTTGAGTTTCTTTTTTCTTTTCTTTATTTAGACATAGGTGAAGAAGACAAAATGTGATGTCACATAGGTATAACTTGGTGGCCACATTAGTCATAGTCACAGTTACATAAGTCACGCACTTATGTAATGTGATAGAACAATGCAGAAAGTTCTAGAAATGATGATATCATATAACATGGTTAATACATGTTGATCTTAAGGTAAACATATAGTCATTAGGGTAGAGCTAAAGAAGAATAGCATGGATCATCAGTAGTTTGTATATAAGGTAGATATCTTGTACTTAAGAACTCTATTGAGTTTTCTTGTGTTACTTAATATAAAAGTGTGTCTTTTGCTTGACTCAAAGCCTAAGTTATAACAATCTTTACCATCAAATATATGAAAATGCTGGGAAATTCATCAAGAGATCTTATTCCCCTCTAGGAAAGACATTTGTACAGGTATTGTGCTTTACCCATAGCACTATATAGCTTCTAACTATAGTACTATGATAAAGTCCCTCTTGACTACACTTTCAAAGTCCTGAGAAAGATGCAACAAAGAGCAGCTCTATGGATATTAGGTGTCTTTCACACTTTGCCCACAGCAAGCATTGAAGCCATTTCTTATTTAATTCCTATTTATCTTCATCTTAAAAAACTATATGGTAGATTCTACTTCAGAGGATCCTTGCTTTTATTGAACCACATATTTAAATCAATCATCAACTCTGATGGACCTAACAATCATACCAAGCATTGTTTATCCCTTAATGATCTTATGCCTAAGCAAGTATCTCACTTAAATAGCCTATTAATTGACATGAATAACAGGTGTAACAAATTCCTCCCATTATTTTCTCTATTCAACAAGGAATTTTTTCCAGGAAATTGTTTTATTGACATCTTTCAATTCTCAAACACATGATGTCAAGAATTATTTATACAGACTAGATGACATTACTATCTAAGCTTCTTATGATCCTTTATTTTCTGTAGTTATTTCTGATACAAGCATAAAGAACCATATTGCAACCTCAATTTCACATGTCCACTCATACTATAGCCCAATTATCAAGATGTGTCATCATGCTGTCAACATATCTACCACTAAAGCAGAGCTCTTTGCCATGAGATGTGATATCAACCAAGCTGTTGGTATTCCTCACATTAATTACATTATCATTATAACAGATTCAATACACATTGCCAAGAAAATTTTTGATTTATTATTGTATCCATACTAGATCTACTCAGCTGCTATCTCTGGTAAACTCAGAGATTTCTTTAGTAAGGATATCAATAATTGTATCAAATTCTGGGACTGCTCTAGTAATGAAAACTGGCTGCTATACTTAGCAGTGGACAAAGATTCTAAAAGCTTTGACTTATCACTGAGCTTTCCATGCAAATTATCTTGGGATTTTTGTAAAGAACATGATTGCAACTCAATTCTTTCACAGTGGAGGATGTTTTTCCAAGTGTCAGATAACAAAGAAAAAAACTTCCTGAAACTTCTTGATAATGAATTAAATCCTCTTGAACTATTGACCATCAAGGGTAGTTCTTAGCTTCAACACCTTGGTTATTCAAATATATTATGTGCTGGAGCTACTAGAGCTATCATTAATCATGCACCTATTGGTGAATACCAACTAAGATTCTTCTCTAGAGAAGAATTTATGTACCCATGTAGTTTATATTCTATTAAATCTAGACAACATATTTTATATGAGTGCAAAAGATTTAATAACTACTGGAATCCTAGAAGAGATTCAATTGGCCACTTCACACTATTCCTGGAGTTTAACAGTAATACCTTCATCTTTGACTAGAGTTTTACTTTACTTTACTTTTTCTTTTCTTTCTTTTCTTTTCTCCTGTCTTCTTTGTCTCTTATCCTCATGTAGTTTCAGTTTTCATGTACATAGTTATGAAAGTAGCTATTATGGTCTGCTCTTATGCTCTATGTAATAAATTGTTGATTTAAAAAAAATTAGGGTAAGTTAGTTGTGGTATATACACAGACTACAGTCTGTAGTATATAAGATAGACTATCTTGTACTAAGAACTTTATCAAGTTCTCTTATGTTACTCAATACAAGAATGTACTTTTGTTTTAACTCTTAGACTTAAGTCATAACAGCTATTTGCTTTCAAGGGCAACCTTGCAACAACTTCCCAGACTTGTAGAGTCTTTTCACTAATCTTATACTATAGCTAATTAATCTATTGATCTTTCTATTTTAGATGAGATCTCTAGCCAAACTACTCACTCCTAAATATTCTTTTTTCTATTAGAAATATAAAAATAACTTAAGACCTATTCTGATGTTTTTACTTTAGATCCTGACTATATCACTTAGTTATATCTTGTCACATGTTGAAGTCTACCTCCATAAATAAACTATCTTCCATAGCAGTGTTATTTCTCTGCAAGACTCTGTATATAGCCTGTTTCTTACAGTTATTATGATCTTAGACTTGGCTCAGATTGCAACTTAGGCAAAGGCTTGAGTAAGAGTGGGAAATAAGTCAATTAGTAAAGTGTAAGAATATAGGATAGTATCTACAGCTATATATATATATTGATAATGAGGAATACATATAGCATTCTTAAGTGAACAATAAGAAGAGAAATGGGAAAGCTTCTACTACTACATGAGATGTTGACTGATTATACATGAGAAAACAAAAAAGTACAGCAGATAATGAGTTAGAAGTAAAACAAACTCCAACACATGTTGTCCATGAAGTAAAAATCTGTAGAACATGAGAAGGCAATTACAACATATCTTTTTCTATTCAAACCCCATGAGTATTTAGTCTTTCATAATGGAGTTTATTCCTTTCTAATCTGAACTCCTGTCAGTATCTCATTACTAAAATATCTGCTTAGTATAGTCACTGGCATCACTTAGAGCTGTACTAATAGCACCACTCAAACACTCCTTACTATGATATTGACCTAGATACTTCAAGAGATTGTAAACTTGCTTATAATACTTCTAAGACCTTTAGGCCTATTGTTCTTTTCAACATACTTAGTAAACTAATTAAGAAAATGATTGCTAGATAACTCCAATTTTATACTGTCAAGTACAGCATTCTTCATCTAAACTAGCTTAGAGGTATGGCTTGACAGTCTACTAAGAATACTTTTGTATTTCTAATGTACTTGGTTTAAGCTGGATAGGCCAAGAGGCTTAAGGCTAGTGTAGTAACATTTGATATTATGCAATTCTTTCCTTTCTTAAATCATATTATGCTTATTTCAATTCTTAGACACTTGAGCTTTATAGACTGCATAGTTGACTTTTTTTCCAACTATCTTGTAGTTAGATCAACCCAGTACTTCTAAAACTCTTTTCCCTCTAAATTCTGTAATATAAATGTAGGTATGAGGCAAGGTTCTGCATTATTTTCTATTCTTCCAGTACTCTATATTGTATCTTTTATTTACATTATTGAAATCAGAGCTCAAGCTCTCAACTTAAATACTTCTTTTCTCTCATTTGTAGATGATAATTTGAATATCTTAAGGAAAAATATATCATACAACCCTGCCAAAGCTTTATAGTAGTTACAAACTTAATAGTTTCATTTGGCTTGGTCATGGAACATGACAAGTCAGAGATTTTCATTTTTCTAGGGCACACAACTCTAATCCAGAGCTAGATCTCCTAGAAATTAGTGCTCCTACTCTCAAGCCTAAGACATACTAGAGATATTTGGGCTTTCATTTTGATTGACATCTGTTTTTTAAGGAATATGTTTATTACTACTTTACCAAGGCAATAAGCATGCTTGGAAATTCAACTAGATGCTTTATTTCACTCCAGAAATGGCTTCTTTATTGCTTATATATCATTCCAATTGCTACTTATGATTTTTGACTTTGGTTCTTTGCATAGAGTAAACAAGTCAAAGCTCAGTATAATTCTTGTTCTTTAACTTCTAATGTAGAGAAGAATAACATTCCCAACAATTTAAAAACTGGCAACAGCTCCAAGTATAGAAAGCAATGCAAAATTAACAAGACTCTGGCCCTAAACAACATATTGCCATCTTATAAGGCAAGCAAGGCAAATGATCAACATATCTCAGATACACAGCAAGAAGTCTATGAGGTCCCTCTGGCTTACAACATCAACTAATCTACTAAACTTAACACATAGGATAGTGAGGCCCATCCAGTTTCTATTTTTGGTACTCTAAAATTTTTGGAAGTTGATTCCAAGAATATGTATACTTTTTTACTATATATGGCTAACTTTATTAGGACTAGAAAAGTTGTAAACAATAAGGCAAATAATGTTCCTAAACTAAAGAATTTTGATAAAGCAACCTGAAACTTCATATTCTCCATCTACAATTCTGTATGGGATTTACTTTCCTCTGACAAGTATAACAACTTGTTCAGGTTAAAACTTTCAAGCAAATTTACTCCAAAACCTCTGAAAATCAACTTAGGTCCAACTTTGGGTATACTGAAGAGTAAAGCTACTGAGATTATCAATACTATGACTAAAGCTAAAACAAATATCTGACAATCCTATGCTCAAGTAGCAAATTCTGAAGTTTTCAATATCCTCAAGCTAAAGAAAAATTATCCAAATCTACTAGCTAAGAAAATCAAAAACATTCATATGATTATCAACAATACAGATAAGACTAAACCTCATATCAAAATGACCACTAAAGGACCATTACAAACATCAACAGAGCCCTTAGAAACATCAAGTCAAATGTTATGGAAGATTACATTTAACTAGAAACAAGTGATGTCACTATTGTCTTGAACTCCATAGCATCAGCATCCAATCTTCAAGTTATAGAGAACTATGTCAAGAATGTCAATGATATCATATCAGAGAATATCCAAGCTCCAAGGCTTCCTCAATCAAAGTCTTACTTAAAAATAATAGGAATTCCATATCTTATAGAAAATACTAACATCCCTATTAACTCAGAATTTGTCAAAACTATCATCAAATTGAGCCATATATTCAATGATTTATTGCTTGCTTCTAGACCAAGAATCATCAAGGTCTCACCCAAATCTGATATGGCAATTGTTTGGATAAACATTTGGGATGTTCAAAGTGGTAAGAATGTCAAAATGCTAATCAATAAATACTTTAATGTAGAAAGCCATATTGCCACTATTTATGAAGCAAACATAAACCCTAGTATTCTCTAGCATAAAAATTGCTGGAAGTGGGAACACATCACTTTTGTGTATAGAATTCAAGGTTCAAAATGTGTCAAATACAACAGTTCTCACAAGACAGAGTATCACTGATATTTCATCACTGATATTTCATATAGTATTGCAAATCAAACTTCAAGATCAATCCACCTAAACTTAAAACAAAATATCTAGACTTAAAACAAAACAAGGGAAACCATGTTCTTATCAGTTCAAATGCTCTAATTATAAGAGCAACTATCAAGCTAACTCCAATCTGTGTCTTTTCTGGAAACACTAGTTTAATAAAGAATAATACACAAAGAAATATCAAGAAATCTATAACAACAGAAACAAATCAACTTGCTTGGCCATGAGTGGTATTCAAGAATGATTATCAAAGATATCAATATTTTTTATCAAAATGTTTGTAAGAACAATTTGCTTACTAATACTATTTTGGAAGCACAAAGAGAATTCAACGTTATCTTCATTCAAGAACTGCCTTGGTCAATTATATGATTTATTCCTAGTTCTTCTAATAAGCAAGGGGAGGAATTGGTAGGAGTTTCCAAACACTCTAACTAGATAACATTCTCTAGAAACCTGTCAAACTCTTAGGATTTGCCAAGAGTCATCACTTACATCAATATCTGTCTCTCTAATTTTTGTTTTTCTCTTTGAAAGGATCTTTTTGATTATAGAGATATTTCATGCATCTTCTTTTTCAATTGTAGTTTTATTTATTTCATGATTAACGTGTATTTGGACTCTTTCAAATGGCTTTAAAGTATTTCAAGAATACTGAAGCTAACATTAATGATGTTCTTATTATGATAGGTGACTTTAACATCAGAGACAGTTTCTAGGATCCTCTTTTGCCCAATCATTTGATCCATAGTGATACACTTACTAATATTGCTGACTCTCTAAATTTGAATATCTTTAGCATTATAGTTCAAGTATAGTTCAAGTTTCTACAAGATATACAGACAACCCTAATGATTTGAATTCTATCATAGATCTCATGTTTCTTCAACCAAATTCAGATGAATTTGACAACCATACTATTTACTCTAAGTAGAAATTATTGTTAGATCATGTTCCTCTTATAGTGAAAATTTCAAATTTTGCAGAGAATATCCAAACCAGAAAATGTACAATTATTAAAAATAGTGAAGAAGAAATCAATTTTGTTGCTGAAGTCTTTGAGTCAATTAAAAGACTTAATACTAATCATATCAATAGCAAGAAGGATCTTGAGTATATTGTACAAGAATTTGCAAATAGTATGGATGACATCTGGTACAAACATGCAAAAATGGTTAATATTACTAAACATTCAAAGTCAGGGTGGAATGAAAACTGCTAGAGATATTTGGAGATATATAGAAATTCAAAATGCTTAGAGGATTGGAAGAATTTCAAAAAAGCAGTCAAAAATACCAAATGGGAATTTTTTAATACCAAAATAAAAGAAATTTTGAACAAGAGAAAAGGTTCTTGGGAGCTCATAAACTAGATCAAGAAAAGAAAGCTGCCAGCCATTGAAGCAATCAAATACAATGGTTGCCTATATCTTGAAATTGAAGACCTTTGCCAAGCCTTTCATAAATCATTCAACTTGGCTCAACATTGGCAAGTTAACATTTCATTGTTAGAAGAAATTCTGAATAATCTTCCTACTGAGTAGACATCTTTCTTAGAAGAATTCTTTTTGTCCATCTACAATTGCAGCAATGATTTGACTTCTGGACCTAATAGGTTGTCTTGAAGACATCTCAAAGAGATTGTTCAAAATATGTCATGCCTCAATAGCATCATAAACATTACTAATGCATGTATTGACTTAGGACATTGGCTATCATACTTCAAAATGTCTACATCCATTATTATTTCCAAGCCTAATAAGGTATCATATAACACTCCTAAAATGTTTAAGCTTATTGTCCTTTTGAACACACTTGGCAAGTCAATTGAAAAAGTAATTGGCAAAAGACTTCAATTCCAAGCTTTATCCAAGAATATAATTTACTCTTGTTAAGTAAATGGACTCAAATAACAATCTACAACTAATGTGAGCATAGTCTTGACATATCTCATATGTGCAGGTTGGGTTAAAAACTGCTCAACTAGTACTTTGGCATTTAACATTGCACAATTCTTCCTATCTTTCAATCATCAAATGCTCACTAATCCTAGATAAGGCAGAATTCAACCCCAAGATTTCTTGCTTCTTCAGCAACTATCTAGTAGGTAAAAAAACTAAGTATTTCTAGAACAACTTCTCTTCTCCTTTCTTTGATGTTAATGTAGATATTAGACAAGGCTCAGTGCTTTTTCCTATTTTATCAGCTCTATATTTATTGCCAGTCTTTTATATTTTTAGATTCCCTTAGTAACTGTGAGTGAAGTGGGAAGAGCTCAAATTTGAAATCTGGCAGTCTCTGGCTGTCTGAGTTGTAATCTAGAGAAGTGTTGCCTGCACTGGACCATGTACAAGTCTCCTGGAATAGAGCGTCATAGAGGGTGAGAATCCCGTCTCTGACATGGACTACCAGGGCTTTTGTGGTGCGCTCTCAAAGAGTTGAGTTGTTTGGGAATGCAGCTCAAAATGGGTGGTAAATTCCATCTAAAGCTAAATATTGGCGAGAGACCAATAGTGAACAAGTACCGTGAGGGAAAGATGAAAAGAACTTTGGAAAGAGAGTTAAACAGTATATGAAATTGCTGAAAGGGAAATGCTTGAAGTCAGTCGTGTTGGCCAGGGATCAGCCTTGCTTCTTAGTGTGGTGTACTTCCTGGTTGACGGGTCAGCATCGGTTTTGACTGCTGGAGAAAGGCTTGGAGAATGTGGCAGCTCTGGCTGTGTTATAGCCTCCTGTCAGATACAGTGGTTGGGACTGAGGAACGCAGCATGCCGCAAGGCCGGGGCTAATATCAG
>Ga0157363_1006968_pt1 | contig 10677 bp, 9 predicted proteins | sample AttsexASBM1_FD_111477 | JGI IMG/M metagenome (GOLD analysis project Ga0157363, IMG submission 111477) | Fungus gardens microbial communities from leaf cutter ant in Ribeirão Preto, State of São Paulo, Brazil - Atta sexdens ASBM1 | ecosystem: Host-associated > Fungi > Mycelium > Unclassified ...
ATGCTGCTAATTGTTTTTTCTGTAGGGAAATGAACTTGTTCTAGTCTATAAAGTTTTATCTTTATCACCAGGCTTCTACATAGGAGTCGAGGTAGATTTTGAATCTTTCATCTGATACCTTTTCAACATGTTAAGAGAATAATTTTCTTGTTTTAATTTTAATCTCTTTTCTGATTTTCATTCCTAGAAAAATTTTTGGAGCTTTTATAATAGTAAACCTAAAATTTCTTCTTTAATTCTTTTAATTTATCCATCTTTTGTTGACTTTCACCTATTAAAATCCTGTCATCAACAAATATCCCTAGTTAATTTATTTTCTTTAACGAATATATAAAGTTCAGATTTAAGTTGTTTAAAGTTAAAAAATTTAAAAAAAAATTAGAAAAATGTTGATTTTAAGAAAGCATAATTTGTTTAAGACCATATAACATTTTATTAAACTTACAAATTTTGTTTTGTTGATTGTAATCTTCAGGTATATACATAAATGTTTTTTTTTAATTCCCGTAAAAAAAAGCAATTTTAGCATTTTATATTTTCTCATTGTGACTAAGACAAAGTAAATTCTTAGTGCAGTAGTACTTACAACAGGATTACCCAGCAAACGAGAATGGATTGAAATGAATTGAAATGGATTCAGAAATATTGATTCACGAATGTTAAAATGAATGCTTTTCAATCCTGAATGCATTTTTATTCATTTATAGGAATTGCATGGAGTATAACTCTATCCTTTCAATATAAAAATAATATTGGCTTTTTCTGTGCATAACACGTACATCGTGAATACTGTTCAATTCAAAATTTTGAATAGGAAATGCAGCTTTTCAATCTAATTGCAGTCAATTGAATCTAATCGAATCCAATTGAATCCAATTAAATTCAAAAAAAGTATTCGCTATTTAAAACGCATTCGAATAGAAAAAATTACAATCCATTCTCTTTTGCTGGGTACATATTTATCACACTAAACATGTATTTTGAATTTTAGAACCTATTTAAATGTGCATATTGTAAATGGTTATTACAATATGATCAATATGCACAGCATTCTTGCTTTGTGGATACAAGCGTGGACTCACTTCACCTTAATGGAAGAAATTTTATTGTACACTTAATTTTATTGTAAACTGAATTTTACAATAATACTAATTTCCATAATAATACATTATTAATGAATTGTATGTGGTAAGTAGTCCAAGAGTAAATCATGTGTTCATGCGGTTATATGTCGTAATAGTAGTCGTGAATGATAACACACACTCTTTGCAGTTTGCAATGAAAAAACACAATTCTTTGATACAGACATGTAGGATACGATAACATGGTCGAGAGAGAAAAAGGTAATGCTAATGCTATTAAGTGTAGTAAAAAGAAATCCATTATTTTTGCATTCAATTTCATGCAAAAATAATGGATTTCTTTTTACTACATCTAATATATAGTGTGCGCTCGATGCGGCGATCTAAGGATCGAGAACTCTGGCGGAGCGCTCCAAAACTGAAATTAAAACTAGAAAGCATTAGGCGCTGCGAGAGAAAAGAAGGGGCGTGTTTGACGCTAAATATTATAAATGCACAAACACATGTAAATTTCAGAGGCTCGTATTTCTCTCAATTATTGAATTGAAGGTCTGAATTTTTGCATACAGTTTATGAATTTAGTTGACAACATATTGGAAGTAACTTTTAAATTATCTCTGAAGTTTATTCATAATTTCAATTATTTTAAAAAACGATGAGTGGTTCATTGTATACGAAGAGTGTTACACAATAAACCATATTACTTTTAATAATGAATATTACATGTTTTATATTTCGAATTGTTGGGATTATTTTAATTTTGCTATATTTTAAAATGTTTATTTATAAAATAGATAATTATAAGGTTGTAATGATTTATAAGGCCGACCACCACGTTTTTTTTCGTTTTGTGTGAAAACGCATCAAATGAGTATATTTTTATTGAGATTTAGGTAGGGGAAGAGGCCGTATTCTAAATAATTATTATAATCAATTATTATTTTGAAGGTTATCGTAAAAAAGGTTATGTGATCTACAATATTGTTTACTACGTCAAAATGATTCATTATAGACTATCTAACCTTTTCCACAATAATCTTCTAAATAATGTGCGTACACATGATGGACAATCGAATCTCGTACTCATGTGGGGGTGCTAGAATTTTTTATTTATTTATAATTTTTTTTGGAAAGTGGACAAAAAATTATTTTTTATGGACAAATGTAGACAAATCGTGGACAATCGATTACGATTTAGATTTTGTCAAATTCGCATTTAAGGGTGCCAACTTCACAAACCTATGGCCTCCTTTTGCGAGGAGATCATAGAGGTCAACATGTCACAGAAGGAGGCTGCTGAGCGAGACGTGGGGGCGTTCGCAGCGAGACCGCTGCGGATGGCGCAGATCTATCTACCCCCTCCTTGAGAAGAGGAGGCAGTGTAAGACGCAGAGCCCCACGCGGTCCCCGAGTTCCTCATGGCGGAGACCGAGGGAGCGAACACGCCCGCGGAGGATTCTCCCGTGCGCACGAGGACGACGCAGCCGCCAACGGGGGACTGCATGTCAAGGTTGCGGGATCCAGTGGGCGATACCCATTGGATGAATCCCCTATTAATACTGTAGATGGGGGAGTGAATGCAGAGCTTCTCCGTCGAACTGCGGTCCTCTTTTGCGCCGGCGGATCTCGCATCGAGTGGAGTTCCGCAAACGTTATGACGGTGGCGGCGAGGGAGGGGGATTGCGACCAGTCGTACTGAACTTTTGCTCGCGGCGACTGTCTTCCCCCGGCTCTTCGGTGTGTGTGTCAGGCGGCGGGGTTCGTTCCCTACTGCTCTCGATAGGTATAGAATGTCCTTCGCGCGAGGGGGAAGATGAGGGACCGCCCTGCGAATAGGGTATTCGCGGGGCGATCTCTGCCCTCCACGATAGGGCGGGGCGAGGGAAAGGTGATGTTCCCTCCTTGCCCGGATAGCGACTCGAGAGATACTCATGAGATAGAGAGAGGGTGAAGGGGATATCCCGGGCCCCTCCCCCCCACACACGCGAGTAACACCTCGACTAACACCTAGGTAGGGACATTCGGGAAGGTTTTGCGGGTGCAAGTCCCACACTCCCCCCTCCTCGAGGGTGAGGGAAGTGCATAGACATTTCTTTCTCCGCAAAAAAAGGGGAATACCCATCTTCATTAATTTTTCAATCAGAACGTCAGAAAGGACAGTGTCAATTTTGATATCAAGGAACGTTGTCACAACTGGTGAATCTGTTTGAAAGCTCTGAAGAATATAAGAAGAATAATAATAAAGAATTGCCAGATCAGTCATGTACGAGCGTCCCCTGCGGAAGCCAAACTGCGAGTTAAGGAGTTCTCGGTTTCTAATCACCAGTTAATTCTATTATTGTATTTAGAATCCGCCCTATCACTTTACTCAAGTATGACGTCAGTGAGATCGAAATTTCTACCCATCTGCCTTAGGAATAAGCATAATTAAGTATTTCCTCTATTTGAAGTGGAAAATTCCGTCGCTTAGTATGGAGTTATATACATGAATAAGGATGCATCTATAGGTCAATTGTCTAACAATATCATAATCGATACTATCAATATATCTGGACTTGAACCAGTTTTAAGATTCTTAATCGCGAACATAAGCTCATTTTATGTTAAGCATAAGTCCAGGAATCCATCCGGGTTTTCCCCTTTAAAGGATGAAGTCTCATTAAGGATCCATTCCTTAATGACCTTATCTATTTTAATATATAAAAGAGACTCGGAAGGAATCTATCAGTGAAACATATAAAAAAGCCCAATAGAGCCTACATTAGCTGTTTGGATACATAGAAAACTCTTCATTTTCTTGTGAATGTAACAAAACAAATAAAATAAACATTTCGACCTTTCAATTCGGGTTCTTATCAATATAAAATATAAATTGAAATTAACGCAAATTCCAATTTCCAAGATGATTCCCGACAATTTAGCTCGTTCTTCTTCATCCAAATGCCAAATTAGTTATGTAATAAATAGCCCAATGATTATCAAAAATATTAACTTATAATAATATAAAAATTTTCATAAAGTAAAACCGAAGTCATATACATTGCGTCAATATGTAGACTCACATCGCTCATCAGATTGTTAGATTTGTTATGTAGTCAAAAGAAACATGAGAAACGAAAAACGAAAAATTAGAGAATTATTAAAATTATTTATCTGAATTTTAATTTTATTAACTTACAATACATGTAAGCGTTTCTCATGATTTGACTTCTCGTAAAGACATCTTGTGATGTCGACAGTCAAAGATGAAATAAGAGTCAAAATAATACGAGAGCAAGTCAATAAGTTCTTAGAAAATCTGTCAGTGGGCATTCGTAATGTCATGTCACATTACTTTTTGACAAGTAGCATCTCTCAGCTGTCAAATTTTGAGCGGAATTCATCGCATGGTTTCATTTCTGTAGACGATTAAAGCGAACAATTTTTTTTGCAAAATGAAAAAAAATAAGTTTCGTGCAGTAATCAAACATTTACATATGAAAGGTTTAATATCGAAAGAAATCAAAGTTGGATAATGTTCATAGCACATCTGCAGCAGCGTTTGCGATATATAATTGGATAAATGAATTTAAACGTGGTCGTACATCCACATGTCATGCATCTCGTTCGGGACGTCCAATTGAGATTGCTATGTCAGAAATCATCGATAATCCACGATATTGTTTTGACTGATCGACGAGTGAAAATGCGCGAGCTTGTTGAGGTCACAGGTATATCACATGGCACAGTGATTTCAATTTTGCACGAACAATTGGATATGAAAAAGCTATCGGCAAGATAGGTGCCACGTTTGTTCACTGTGGACCATAAGTGCGACCGTGACGATTTCAAAACAATGTTTGGAGATGATTTCAACGTAATCCAGATAAATTTCTGCGTCGATTCATTACTGTGAACGAAACATGGATTCATTACTTCACACTCGAGACAAAGGAACAATTAAAACAATGGACTTTATTGGGTGAACCAGCTCGAAGAAAACGAAGACTATAAAATCGGCCGAAAAGGTGATGGCCATAGTTTTTTGCGATGCACGCAGTATAATTCATATAGATTACCTTCCGTCGAAGCAAACAATCAATGGCGATTACTATACAGTCTTATTGGACCATTTCAACAATATTTTAAAGAAAAAACATCATTTGGCGAAGAAGAAAGTGCTCTTCCATCAAGACAATGCACTAGTTCACGACACCGATGGTCAAATTCAACGAATTCCGCTACGAATTGTTTCCCCATCCAGCATATTTGCCAGATTTAGCCTCCTGCAACTATTTCCTGTTTCCAAACCTGAAGAAATGGTTCAGAGAAAAGAGATTCACCATCAGAGAGCAGCTCATCGCCGAAACAGAGGCTTATTTTGGACAAATCATATTATTCGGACGGTTTGAAAAAGTTGGAGAATCGTTGGATCAAATATCGAGCTGAAAGGAGATTATGTTGAGAAATAAAAATGAATCAATCAAAAAAAATGTGTTTTACTATGTTTTTCTAAAAACTTATTAACTTGTCCTCGTAAAGTCATGTTATTGAAATATTGTAAAAATAAAAATAAGAACAAAAGGAGGGAAGACAACATCACAAGTTCATGTATAGTGGGTCTAAAGAATATGTATCATTCTGTAAATTCAAATTCAGTTTGTTGCTTTATATGAATCATTTCCGAAATCGGTCTTTTATTAAGCAGCTTTTCTTCTAATATCTTGATATTTTCCCAATTAAAATCATGCTGATGACTAATTCTGTGTTCTATTATTACGGAATGCTGTGTAGTGTTCCAATTTATGTGATTTCTATATTCATTTATGCCTTCATTTATGTCTTCAAACATCTATCTGTTGGTCCATATATGATGCTTCACAATCTCGACAATCGATTTTATAACATATATATGAGATAGCTTGGAACGAATGTCTTTATGACCCCTGATGAACCTCCTAAGATTATTAATCCTCTTATATGCCATATATATTAAGGAGTTTTTAAAAAAATTTTTTTATCTTTTCTGATAAAAATAGTATAAAGGGGATTGTAAAAAACCTGTAATTAATTTTATCTTTGTTATTGTCCATTGTTTGATTTATAAATGTGTTACACTGGTCATTTCATTATTTAAATTTTTTTGACAATCTATTTTTGATTTCGGAGAATATGAGTTTCAATGGACATCTATTGCTTAAAAGAATTTTAATTATTAATTCGAAATTTTTTTGATGATAAGATGGGATGATAGGGTGGGACAAAAAAAGAATTCTATCAATTAAACTAACGATTGTTCACTTTCTGGTATAAAGGATGTCTAGAAAAATAATTTAAATAATGACCAGAAAAAATAGGTTTGTAGAACTAATTATGAATAAAAGAATTTCCTTTTTTAATTAAGCTGACATCAAGAAAATTTAAACAATTATATAAATACATAAATATATAAATATAATAATATAATAAATATAATAATAAAGATTCTCAATCTTAAAAACAATAATTAGAAATTCAGAACAAAGCTAATGAGAATCTAATGCTGATGTAAGAGCGAGGAAGAGTTAGGAGATACAGAAAATAATATTCAAGTGTTGGCGGTTGTCTTCATTTATTGTATCACACTTATTGTATCGAACGTTTCGGCTTCTAAAAGGCTCAGAAAGATTTTAGAAATACATTTGGCATATATTGCATAAAGGTTGCAGATATATTTCAGACCTTTCAGACGGAAGATTATTTCTGGAAGATTTCATGTGGAAGAATCGCGGACATTTTGACCTTTCAGAGATCTTTCAAAGATTTTGCAGAAATATTTCGTAACATTTCTGAAATGTTTCTGTGCTGTATTAAGACAATCAATTTTTTTGATATATATATTCGAAATTTATTCCTGATTTCTTAATAATGATTATAAATGTACGATTTAAATTATTTCACAAAAAACTTTCGAACATTTGCAATATACGTATATATCTTGATCTATATAAATTAAAAACAACAAACATTTTTTAAAATCATGTAAACTAAAAGTTACTCTGCCAATGCCTATTCTTTTCTTAATAACAATCATAAATTTGTGACTTAAATCACTTCACAAAAACTTTCACGAACCAAATATATAAATCAAAAATAAAATTAAAAAAAAAATTATAAACACTAAAGATCACTTCGCCATTGCCTTTTTTTCCTTTATTTTTATTCAGGCGTTCCCTAAAAAAAAGTATAAAATAATAGGTAATTCCATATGTTAATTCATAATTCCTTTCTACCGCTCATTGCTATTATTTTCTTACATTTCTCTATCATGATGCAATTTACTGAACAAACCATTTTGATATGACGTTGATGATTTCCTTATCATCAGTTTTGAATTTCGCATGAACACATTTTGAATAAACAAATAAACTTATTTTAATATTGAGATGCTCTATTTTTTTTTTAAATTACATTTAATGATTTTAAATGTTTATGTCTACAATATAAAATTAAGTAATTTAAATCATTTTCAAGAGAAAATATTATAGATCTACATATATTCATTTTAATATTGGCTTACGTTTTATGCATTTAGCCAACAATAAATTTTTGAACGCTTCTTTCTTCGTATTTTTCCAGCAGTATAGCGTAGAAACATAATTGCTAATAATATTTTTCAGAATTAACAATTATATCATGATCAGTTTTTCCACCAAGTTGTTTAATGAAAATCATCTAAAACATATAAATTAAAAATTGGTAGTTATGTTATTATGTAATTTGGAAGAAAGTGAACTTTATTTTTGACAATAAAGAGAAGAATGAAATTAATGTACAACTCAATTATATATCAAGAGAGCAATCATTTATATAGTTATATATAATAATACTAATTTAACTTAAAATTAAATTAAAACACAAATATGTATATTGATAAATGTTTTGTAAGCTGTAAGTTTCATGCTTTGGAATAAAATAATTCTGGCTGAATTGAAATGAATTATTAAGAGAGAGATAAAAAAAGTATTTTTTTTTTAATCATACACAACTGTTTAAGGTTATTTCTAAACATTTACATTTAATGTTTAAAAACATAAACAATTTGCTCTTCGTATTTTTAATTAACTATAAAATGATTACGGATATACTAACTCGTCTTCACATCACAGGAGATGACGTCACTAGCCGAGAGGGATAGGGGGAGGGGGATGTAACATCGCGGAGATGGCGGTGCGGGGGGACGAGGATATCCGGCTACGTAATTTCCCGCACCCACGAAATTACGTAGCCGGAAACTACGTAGTGGGAAATTATCTCTGCGTCGGTAACGACATAGCACGGGATCAATAGCTGTCGGGCGCGATTCGCCGTCACTGGGCGCGATCCGATGGTCCCCGCCACCGCCTCCGGGAATAGCCCGCTTCCGGGCGCAGTCCCGGTCTCTGCCGCCATCGAATCATCACCGCTTACTATGTATACTTATCATTAATATTAACGTATACTTACTAATTTTTTTCCGTTTATCGTCGCTATCCTCTTCTTACGTATTTTCCATTCAACATTTATTACATGCGATTATTCATAAAAATATTTTTTATTTTACTGAATTATAACTATTATTTTAGAAAGAGTGCGATGATACGATCGCGCGCAATGCGCGATAATGCGTGCGTAACACAATATCGCAGAGATAGAAAGGAATGGAGAATACCAGGTGTACAAGTATGAAATAACGATTTTTTTCCCAAAAAAACAATTCGAAAAATTAAATTCGGAAGAATGATAAAAAGAGATTTATTCAAAGTATGCTCTATTGCTAGTTATATATTTTTCCCATCTTTCGGGCAATTTGTAGATATCACGCCAGTAAAAATCTTCCCCTTTTGCCGCGAACTATTCATTGAGCCATTTTTTCACATCTTCATATGAACCAAAGCGCTGTTCAGCAAGTGCGTGACCCATCGATACAAACAAATGGTAATCGGAAGGAGCCAAGTCTGGTAAGTAAGCTGCATGGGGTAGAACTTCTCAGCTGAGTGCTTCCAACGTGTCCTGAACTGGTTTTGCCGTATGTGATGGCGCATTGTCATGAAAAAAAATGATCTTGTGTTGCCTCTTTTGGTATTCTGGTCGTTTTTTAAGCGAACGGTTCAAATCGATTGTTGTTGATAGCGTTTGGTATTAACCGTTTCGCCAGGCTTCAATAGTTCATAATAGACCACACCCTTCTGATCCCACCAAACACAGAGCATCGTCTTCCTGCCAAAAGTGATTCGGTCTTGCGGTGGATGCCTGGGTCTATCCATGATTTTTTGCGCTTGGGATTCTCAAAAAAAATCCACTTTTCATCCTCCAGTAACGATGCGATGCAAGAATGACTTTCTTCTGTATCATTCGAGCAAAATTTCACATGTGTTTTTGCGCCTCTCCATCTCTCAATTCATGTGGCACCCATCTGCCGACTTTCTGAATCTTTCCCATCTCTTGTAAGCGATTGGAAACAGCTTGTTGACTAACGCTGAATCATCTTCATCCAGCAATGCTTGCAATTCCACGTCTTCATACTTTTTGGGCGGTTTTTCGTGTTCCTTGTCTGCAACATCGAAATCTCCAATTTTGAAACGCTAAAACCATCTCGCAATCAGCGTCCATACGTTTTTTGCGATGGAGCATGTTCATCATAAGCTTCTCCAAGTAATCGGTTTGATTCCGCAGCAGTTTTCTTCAAATGAAAATAAAAAATTAATGCTGTCCGCGAATGATCCTTATTTGGTACAAATTTCGTCACATTAAACACAGCAACACAATACTATGCAAACACTTTTCAATCAAATCACTTTGCGCGTTTGACACTTGTTGATGGTACAATAAAATGGCGTATAATGTTATATCTTTGTACTTCACACTGCATTAGTGCGCCTGTTTCTCAAATCGTCATTCACTTGTACATCTGGTAAATAATTTTGAACACAGAGTTAATCCAGGTTAATCCATATTTATTTATTTACTTTTACATATATTTTATTATATTTTAATATCTTCTCCGCTCCAATATGAATCCTCACCTCGCCATCCTCACAAATTGTATGTGACGCGCTGTAATAGAGAAGAACAAATGGATAAGCCATCTATAGAAAAAAATTTTTCTATAGATGATTTTACAGAAGATTTTTCTAATAAACAAGTATAAACGAAATACTTATGGTTAAACATATGAATCCATTTTTCCGATGCGGTAATGTCACACAAACCGCTTTAAACCTTATCTCCCCTCCTTTTCTTCAATTTATTCATCGATATAGTGAATAATAGATATGCAAGTCGGTAATGTACATACGTCGCCGCCAAGATACAAAGTCAACTGTAACACACGTGCCTAGAATACACGTATGAATTTTAGATGTTATTTCCATTTTACTGAACATTTTTACTGAAACGTAATCCTGATGCTCTATTTAGTATTTTGAACACCAAATATTAATGCGTGTTAACACATTGCGGAAGTTCCTAGTTAGGAGTACAAATAAGTTTCCGCCGTTTGCAAAAGATGGCGCCACTAATAAACTATAGTTAAAATTGTTTGATGTAAAACGACATATCGTAAGATTGGACATCCGGCAACACTATAACCTTGAAA
>Ga0157363_1006969_pt1 | contig 10676 bp, 13 predicted proteins | sample AttsexASBM1_FD_111477 | JGI IMG/M metagenome (GOLD analysis project Ga0157363, IMG submission 111477) | Fungus gardens microbial communities from leaf cutter ant in Ribeirão Preto, State of São Paulo, Brazil - Atta sexdens ASBM1 | ecosystem: Host-associated > Fungi > Mycelium > Unclassified ...
CAGAAATTCCCCCTTGCAGCCTAACGGACTGAGTACCAGAAAAACTTCAGGTTTCAAATTGCTCCAAGTTGCCCTCAAATCTGAAACATATCTCGGCGAAGGCTGTTCCGGCTCCGGTGTAGCTCAAGTTCAGGATAAATGATATTATCAGGGGACCAGAAGTTATTTAGACTCTTAATCGCGGAGCTGCAGAAGCTGCGACTTGGTTCCACCAAGCCTATCAATATGATGCTGGGACCAGACTTTTCATGGGCACTTTGTTAAAGTATGTAGATCAGTGCGCTTTTACGGCGTTGATTCCCTGAGCGATTTAGGAATATCTAGAAACTGACATAGGTCAAAGGGGACAGCACCTAATCATCCCTGCGTGTTCTGTTCAATCAAAGAGTCCATTAAAATGTACAACTTGATGTATGTGGCACTCGGCCTCAATTCAGGTCATGATATGACGACTATGAATCATTGTCTGGTGGCTCCCTTCAAAGATTCGCGTCGTTGACCTTTCGTCCGTGATTCTTCACGGAAGAAGTTTGAGCTGTCATCTGAAAATATGGACTGAGACGCCGTAACTCATGTATTATCAGGTCTTCGGCCAGGTTGTGGTCGGGTTACCTTGAAAGGCAGATTTGCATCTTGATACGAAGTTTCATAGTCTGTGAACTGGGATACGATCAGATTTTCCAGGGGATGACACTGACTGTGGACAGCATGAGTAAATTCATGCACGAGTTTTCAAAGAGCGAACTTCGGCAATGGTTGTCAGAAGTGATTGATTGTAATGAGATGGCCTCAATACAAGGCGGATCTCAGAGGAAGAATATCTATGGACATATGTATTCATGTACATCAGTGTCAAAAATCTCATTAGAAGTATCGGTGAGATGCGCTGGCCGGGGTAAGCACGAGCTTCAACTGACAATCAGAGTCTTTCGATCCGGGACGGATGCCAACCTCTGAGTCCTCGTGTCCGCGAGCTCAAAGACAGCCTGCGCGGTGCACGTGATTTATAAGTAGCTTTCCAACTTTTGCCATGCAATAATTGACCCATCTACAGAAGGGAGCAATAAGACCTTGACCGGCCCCTTGCTCCAGGGACATCTGAACCTTAATGGTGATGACGCGCCGAATGTGGCCACCTCAAATGAACAGACAAGGTATTTATTTATGTAAATTGGAAAAAAGCAACACTGTATACAAAGCCCCATCAATCAGAAGGGAATCAGTTCATATTCCCTCCCTTCCTTCTTGAGTAACCCTTCAATAATCTTCATCCCTTCCAGCACCTTCTCTTCTTCTAACCTCCGTCCAACAACCTGAACACCCAAAGGCAGGCCATGCATATCATCCGCATTATACATCGCATATTGCCCAGACTCTATTGCGTTGGTGGGTTTGAAGCTTTTAGGTGGTGCATCCCGGACAGCATCAACCTTCGTGATCGGAAGGACTCCCGCAGTATAATCCAGCTAGGACAGCATGAACAAATTGCACCAGAAGAAGATCAAGTGCTTACAATATTAAACAAGAAAGAATAACCGCAAGCCCTCCACCCCTTCTTCATTCCACCATGAGGCACCGCAGGAAGTGAGTTTGGTACAGTTAACACAAAGTCGAGATCTTGTGCATCCCAAAATTCAAACCATTGTGTCTTGTATGCCTCACGCTGAGCGATCAATGACCAAGTTTCCTCCGTTGATTTCACCGTAAAGCCATCAATAACCCCTGCGTACACGTTATCGCGTTTAACGTGTCGGACATAGAAGGCGTAAGTCTTGCGTAGGAAATTGGGTAAACTCAACACTCTCAGGGCCTGGGTGACACCCGGATCATTGGATTCGAATGTTCCAATTGGTTGCGTGCTCATACGTCCTGTGAAGTCACATGAAGATGAGGGATAAGCAATCAAAGAGCGACCAACCGCCTTCCGCCAGAATCAGCTGTGAACCGATTCGAATGCCCTCATAGGGACTCGGGGGAGAGCTAGTCAGCACGACACGACGTAATAACGGTTTCAGGATGAATTACTTTAACAGCAACCTGGACACGCACATATCAAAAACTTCGTGTCCATACTTCTTCAATGTATCAACAACCATGTCCAATGCACGTGCACACGCAGGGGATATCTCCACGAAGCCTGTAAATACGAGACACATTGAGTCCTTACCATCAGCAACATGACTGTCACTCACCATCACTTCTCATAACACCCCATCTAAGTGGCCTGTCCATTGGTACGCTATATGGCCTCCATGCCAAAGGCAGGCACTGTCGTACGCTAAGATTAAATCCACATCCATGCAGTCATTCGTCAATACTTACCGAATGATCATATTTCCAAGGCTGCATACCAACAACCGCCTTCCAAAAATATTCCAAATCCTCCAACGTCCGCGCCATCGGTGAATGTACAGATGGCACGCCTTCTTGACCTGGCATACTAGTCGAATTCCCAGTCTTAGGGAAGCGCCCGACAGACGCCTTCATAGAATAGATGCCCGAATAATGAGCCGGGACACGGACGGATCCAGCCACGTCCGTCCCAATACCAATCCTCGAACCCCCATAAGCTAGGAGAGCAGCCTCTCCACCCGTTGATCCACCAGGAGAATGTGTCTTCTTGTGAGGGTTCAATGTTCGTCCGAAAACGTCATTAGCGGATTCGAAAGAGAGTAGTGTAACTGGAATATTGGTCTTGACAAACGGAATAGCACCAGCGTCGCGGAGAAGGCAGACAAGCGCAGAATCTTTCTGGGCAGGCCTTCCAACCCATGCAGAATATCCAATGCAGTTGTCATATCCTTGGACGGAGACAGTCTACAAGATTCTAATCGGCGAACCATCAGGGTAGAGAGAACTAGATAGCTTACGTCTTTCAAACTGACTGGGACTCCGGCTAAAGGACCGTCTCTATTGCAATCTTGGGCGTGACGCCTTGCTGAATTTATCAAGATCTCCGTCAGGCAATTAGTGTCGATGTGTGCCCTGATGGCTTTGCACGTATACGTTGAGAGGACATCAATAGGATTTAAATGCCCAGATTGGACCTCTGCGGCAAGTTGGGCCACAGGTTTCTTGAGAAGAATTATGTCGTCATTCGAGATGGGTCTACTCATGTCAGGATAGCCCAATTCCTGTATGAGGGCATCGCGTGCATCCTGCTTAGTTCGACTTTATCCCATCAGGGATCTTGAAAGGGTAGACTAGTACTCCACTGACCAGTAATTCCGGTGGGCGAGATAGGAGAGCATAGGAAGGAAGATAAATCTCTTGCACTAATCATTGTCCCAGGATGTTCTGGAACGACCCCACGGCATTGCATGCGAATGGATCTGTTTTCACACAAGAGGCATGAGTACATGGCCATTGGCCGAGCTGGCTTTTAAATTTGATCATCCAACGAAAGGGTACATGTGACGTGAGCTAACGAGCCGCAACTATAGTCTGTGCAATCTTGAGGCATAAAAATACATCTTTTCAGTGTCCGCCCACTCTCACCTTCTTCCCCTCAAGGCTACTGTTGCGATCAAATCCTTCGTTTTGAGAATTGAAGGAACCGAAGAACGGGGTAGCCGGGCTTAACGTTGACGGAGTTTGTGAAGAGTAAGTAAGCGTGGGAGAAATTAAGGATGGAGAAGGCTGATTGTCCATATCGTAGGAGTTCTGATTGAGACTAGTCAAATTCGAACCGTGTTGAAGTTTCGAGTGGAGTTTATTGCCGACTTCGCGCCTAAGAGTTTGTTTCTCAAGATTCTCCTCATGCTTGTCGTGGCCAAGGACACTTTGACCCATAACTGCAGTAGCTGCATGCTGTGGAGTTCGTTGGCCTGTGCCAGGGACGCTCATGCTGCTGTGCTGTTGGTGGCGCTGGTGCTGGGTTGGAGTGGGTCGGTGAGGAAAGGTTGTACTACGGACATGTTGACTATGTCGTTGATCAGTAGTGGTAACCGAATTGAATTGAGCACTGGGAGGCAGAACAGGAGTATGGAAAGGACGAGAAGTCTGCCGGACAACCTGGGTGTTACGTGGGTTCGATGATCCTCGAACAGTCATATCTGGATCCTGTTCTCCAATGCCGTGGTTCGGAACCCGCGAGCGGTCGTCGTGTCCTCGGATAGCCGTGGCGTGGAATTCATCCTCGTTCATTATTGAAACAGGTTCAATTTCTGACAAAGTTGAGGATTGGGTCTTACGATCCAAACTAATTGCTGCTGCACGAGTTCGATATCCGCGAACACCAGTCGTGATGCTAGCGGCAGTAGCTTCAATCTCGGTTTCCCGGCGACTCTTGGCCTGAAGGGCTATATCAAAAGGGGTAGAGCGGTGTCGAGACTCGGCGTGAGCACGCATAATATATTCCTCAGTGGCGGTGTATCCAGACTTAGCATGGATGGGGGAAGAGCGTAGAGCATATTCATCAGTAAGGTACTGTTGATTCTGTTGATTTTGCATGGCTAGGTTGTGCTGCGAATACGCGTCATAATGAACGACATTGGATCCGTGGAAGGAAGAGTTGTTGTTACGCAAGTTGTCAAGGATAATGGTCATGGAAGGATCGACACCCCGTGGCGCTGGCCGACTGTACTGTTGCGAGTGACCGACGTGGTTCAATCCAGGAGAGTGCATACGTTGAACAGGAATAGCGCGTCCAGGTGCAAGCGAATAGTCCACCTCAAAAGCCGGGCGGGGGGCGGGGAGCTGAATGCTATTGGACGAGAAATCGTTGTACGGGTAATCCGGAGTGGCATGGCGACGTCGCTCCCCAATGACTGGGAGGGTGCTTATTTTGGCCGCTTGTCGGAGTTCCTGACCGCGAAGGTTGAGGAGGGCTGCTTGTGCAATCGTGAGCCGCGAAGCCATGTTGTCCCCTTCCTTGGTCACTCGTTCTGTCCTCTAACGAATACGTCAGACTCCAGCGAACCCCTACTTAGTATAAGAAGTATCTCACCCTAAGCTCTCTTTGCTCGGCCGTATCAGCGAAGCGAACAGAGATCCGGCTCCCAGTATCATTCCAACCTCTCACCATTCTCCCGTGCAGACGTTCAATAATTTCCTCAGCGCCATCTCGCGTTTCCAGCCTGGTGGTCATAGTGAATGCTTGGCCTGCGTGTAAGAGGTTTTGCATTGGGACTGACCTGACAAAAGCGATTATTCGAGGAGGGTGACTCAATCGAGTTTGGAAGAAGCGACTACTATTAATGCGATGAGGAGAAACGAGCGCAGCCAAAGTCTTTGTGGCCAAAATAAACTATAGCTTTCTTTGAGAATGACAGCTAGCTTACCGGTTCATCAATACTGAGGGGCAAACTGAAGGGAAGCGATCAATGATATGAGAATAAGCAACATGAGTCTCACATACCCCTCCATGTATAGATTTGTACTTGTAGGGTCATGAAGGGACTCCATGCGCCGCTTGAAACTGTCGGTTTCTTCTCGTTTGGAGTCCCATGACTCGAAGGAATTCATGGATGCGGATGGCGAATGAGCAAAGGACTGGGCATAGATTGTTCCCGGAATCTTATGAATTTGCTTTGAATTCAACTCAGTCACGATTCGCGTAGGGAATAAGAGGAGCACACCTTGGAGAAAGTAGGGTGTAGGTTGCGATATTTCCTAAGGGCAATGATACACCTCTCTGCTGACTCGATGTCCTCAAACCTAAAAGTAAAATGAGTGTACAATATCGAAAATTTGGAAAACACTTACAAGACAAAGCCATAGCCGCTTTCACTATCCCTCACATGACGAGTAAATGTCCTGACACTCTTGACCTCCCCGAACGGTGCAGCCAATGCATATAATTCATCCTCAGGGAAGTGAGGAGGCAGTCCGTTAATATAAACGTTCGGAGTCCTGTGGGAGTCATCAAAAGATGATTGCTGTTGCAGATCTTCCGGAGCATGGAGATGATTTTCCAGGGATGAATCGGAGACAACGTCGCGTGAGACTGACGGGTGAAGCTGATCGAGGTAAACCGTATCATCCGGGCGGCCTCTGGTCTGGAACGGAGAAATCTGAATAGCAATAGCACGGTTTGACTGGAACGAATCGTCAACATCTCGTTGTGAGAAGGGAGCTCGCGGAGCGGTCAATTGGATGCGACTTGTAGACGGCTGGTTTGACGTGAGGCCGACTTGCGCAGGGTTAAACTCAGTTGTAGAGGGCTTGAACTCCACATGTGGTGGCTTGAGCTCAATCACCATCCGGGGTTTGAAGTCGATGCTGGTTGGTTTGAGCGCACTCACAGCTCGACCATCCTTAGCTGTTAGAGACTTGCCGGAGGAAGACTGATCGATCAAACCATAATTCGTGGTATCTTGGCCATGAAACTTTTCGGGAGGTCGATTTAAGACGTCTGGTAAGAACTAAGTTTGGTCTTCCGCAACAGTTAAGCTCCAGATGTAGACTTACCGTAATTACCGCCTTCTTGGGTTTCCGCTTGAAGTCTAACCGACTCTCCGTGTTGGGCGGCATGTGGAGTTGAACCATGCTTTCCTGGCTGGATGAGTGAAGCGGAGACCCAGCCCTCCTTATCCTCTCGCTCAACTTTCAGCTGACTAGATGGTGGCAGAGTGACGTCGTGATTGACTGTAGCCAAGTAAGTCGTTGGAGATATGGTAGACTTTCAAGAACCGTACCTTCGTCGTGAGCATGGGAGATAACAGGAGGTAGGACGGGCGACTCCGCACCCAACCTCTTTGAATTGTCCACTTCTACGAAATTAACCAGTGTGAAGTGATATGGAAGCGGATCCTACACACCCGTAAATGATTGTTGGCCAACACAGTTCATTCGTATTGCGGAGTCATTGAGCCCATGAGTTTCGAGGTAGATTTCTATATCGGAATTAGAGCTGTCAGAAATGGAGTCTGATCTAGCAGAGCTGCCTGGTTCTGTTATCGTGCTCCCGGTAGTACTCTCTGTCTCAGCAACAGCGTGGTCAGATTTTGTTTTGGGGCTACCAGTACCCAGCAAACTGCTCCCCACTTCATGTTCGTTATCTAACATTGGATAGTGGTGAAATGCGCGGGAAATACAGATGCGATCTCCAGAGTCGCCTCCTAAGTTTGAGGTAGAATTGACTGAGGTGGTTTCGGAGGACCCGGATGAGAATTCTCCGAAAACACCTTTCCTTTGTTTTGCGCTGTGAGGGGACACGGGGGAGCTCGGAGAGGCAAGAGTTCGGAAGGGTGGAACAGATGCTGGAGGTTCCGACCGATGAAGAGATATATCACCGGCAAGATTGTTCAAGATCTTATCAGAAGTGCCAGAAACTGCGGGAGTAATCGAAGGAGATCGCAGAAGATGGGCAGGAGCCACGGCACTAGTAGAAATGGATACACTCTTGCCTCGAGTACGTTTTGAAGGGGTGAGACCTTGGGTTTTGCCGGTGACCTCCAACAAGGAGGTGACATCGATCAAGCCGGGGCTCACAGAGACAGTCAGAGCAGTTTCATCTGGACAAGTGTTGCCTACAGAATTTCCTGGATATAGAATCAGTTTTCTCAAGTCTGAATAATCAATAAACACTCACCCTGAGACTGAGGAAGAGAAACGCACAAGCTAGGAGCTGAAAAGGCGGAAGGGGATGGAGAGGCAATTTTGGAACTCAAGCCAGCCATTATTATAAGGAGAGAAAATATTGTTGTAACTGGCGAGAAGGTGAAATGCAGGAAGTATAAAAGACCTTGTACAGTAAGATGAGAATAGCAATAATGATGCAAGGAGAACGATGGGCCGAGATGTATGTAATAAAGACGTGAAAAGGATAATGAGAGTCCAGGTAAGTATATCTGGTAACGCTTAAAGGTGCAAAGCTGCAATAAACGAGGAGCGGCGAATAGAATAACAATAATTATAATCTGGGAAGCTTGCAGAGTGACAGAGAATGCAATCAGGCGATCAAAGGAACGAAAGCGAACTGCGATGGTATGGTGATATGCGTAGAAGACGACGCTTCTGAAGCTCAAAAAGCGTTTTTTTGGAAGGACTATCGATGCGCTGAAACGAGGCCAAACGAGTTTTAGACAGTGGACGGAAAGAAAGAATAAAGGCGTGTGGTGATGAGGAAAGACGCCTGAAGACTTGTCGCCACAACCGAGAGGCGAGACGAATTGTGGGTATATGCACTCGAACAGACTGGACGGGGCAAATACAGAGCTCCAGGAGGGAGTAGAAGGTAGATGATAGGGTTGGAAAGACTAGAACCGTGCAAGGGCACAGACAGAGATGGGGATGATGGTGGTAAGAAAGAAAGAGAGGGTCCCGTCGAGTTGAGGTGGTTGAGGTGAAGTGTGTTGTGACTTGTTTGGAAGGCCAGAGAAGCGAGAGCGAAGACGCGTCGACAGGACAGGTGACGACAGCGAAGAGGCGAGACACTGTCAACAAGACGGACCCCGTCGTCCGCTCCCGTGCAGGGACCCTCAGAACTGGACGAACGAGCCTTGTAGAGGAAAGGCATTTTCTGACCAAATACCAGCAAAGGGGGCAGTAGAAAACCAGAAGACAATTTTCTGAGGAGCAAAGCCAACGACCCAAATGAAATCACTCGCAAGTCTGATCAAGTCGGAGAAGCTGATCGCTGTGCGAGATGTCTCCAGGAGAACTCAAATTCGGAGCAAGATATTCCTAAGCAGGCTGCTTTCAGTCATGTCGCATTCGAGACGAGTATTTCATGCCATGTCCAGAATGGCAACCAACTAGCCCAGCCCAGCGTTTGTCGGAAAACAAATGCATATCCGGAGTTAGCCGAAGCCACCTGCAAGCCTGGGAAAGCACAGTCACAGTCACAGTCCTTTCTTTCTACCCGCCGTATACAGTGCAGTGCAGCCCACGCTCTTTTGTTCACGCACCATGGTTGCTTTTAAATTCCTTGCTTGTGCTGCCTCCGTCATCGGTCTCGTTGCTGCCCAGGACCAGGGTCTCTCAATCACCCTCCCTGCTAGCAACTTGTGGTGGGGTAAGCTGTATCTCCCGCAGAGCAGTTGCACAATAACAACTTGTCTTTAGTCGCAAAGTCCGCCAACACTCTCACCTGGACCTGCAGGTCAAGCCCCTTCACCAACTTTACTGTGATAATGACCAACACTGTATGTTTAGTGGAAAAACAGGTTTCCTCTTCTGATCGTTTTCCCAGAACCCCTCTGTCCTCTCAGGCCCCCAGGCCTTCATCTCCATCCAACAAAACACCGACTGCTCCAAGCTCGTCACCCAGGAACAGTCCGACTACTCTCCGTCCACTGGTTATCGCATCCTTCTGGCCAACACTCTCAATCAGACTGACGTGTGTCCTCCTTGTTGTCTTCAATTTCTATTCTTCCAACTTGCTTACGTATAGATTTATGCTCAATCGGATGAGTTTGAGATCAAACCTCTTGGTTCTGCATACCCCATGACCTCTAGTCCAGCTGATGCCACCTCTGCCACGAGTTCTGGCAGCGCTACTGCTGCTGCTTCTTCCGCCAGTGGTAACACTAGCGGTGCTACATCCCTAGAGACTCTTGGTCTCGGCCTCAGCGCTGGTATTGCTGCTGGTATTGCTTATCTTACGTGAACATTGCACGGTGATCTTTACCCTGCTCAGATTTGTTTGGATAGTTTCTGCACTGAACTTGATTCCCCTTTCCTGGAACTACTGTAGTTCGTCCACTCTTTGTTGTTACCCTCTTATGCTACTACTTTCCTTCGCGTAAAACAAGGATTACCTACAGACAAATTTTATGCGGAACTTTTCCTATCGTGATTGGTACATATGCTTTTTTCCGTTGGCAGTTTGGTTACGAAGATCAACTGTCTGAAATTAATTGTTTACCCATGAGTCTAAAGATTCCGAATTAAGATTCTTCAGAGTTCTCAGTGCGCTTCTCGGGCGCCCGAGTACTAGCCCCTTTACACATTGTTCCGCCCAATATTGTTCTATAGAGTAGTATTGGACTCTATAGAGCAACCAAAATCTCAATCTCAAGTGCTTAACACTTCAACAATTTATAAAACAATCCCAGCATATTGCTTTTTGTCCCTATCAATTTTTGTACAAAGTAAACACACTGCACCAATGAATCAATAATTCTGGTATATTATCAGGAAATCAATCAATTTGCAAAATATCAAAATACTATTAGACTGAAAAAAGATAGTTCATCAAATACTGAAATCCTTTTCTACAAGGTAGAGAGTATTCAGTGTTGCTGCAACTTAAGCTATCACATTGAAAGTGTATAAAATTTATTTTTAAAACCAGTTCAGATGCTAGGAGAGATGCTTTATATTTTATTATTTTCAAGAGTTGATATACCTATTTTTTAAAATATGCTAGCTTAAGCTATAGCAATACTTTATAAATTGGCTACAAAGAAAGAAAAATGATCATGAAAAAGTATCTGCTAGATAAAGGCCTGGAGTGAATCCTTGGTCAAGAATCAAATCAATTATTGATATCTGTTATGGGGCTCCTAAGTTACTTGTTAGTAAGTGAACTACTGACTCAATGATATGGTGTGGTTGTCAAGATCGCTGAAGGTGGACTTAATTTTTATTTCTCTTTCTCATTTTATTTTCATTTTCATTTTCATTTTCAATCTATTTTCTATTTTTAGAACTAGGGTTAGGGTTAGAGTGACAAAGATCACGCTGTCACACAGCAGGTCACATCAGATGACACAGTCACAAGTCACATG
>Ga0157363_1006970_pt1 | contig 10675 bp, 5 predicted proteins | sample AttsexASBM1_FD_111477 | JGI IMG/M metagenome (GOLD analysis project Ga0157363, IMG submission 111477) | Fungus gardens microbial communities from leaf cutter ant in Ribeirão Preto, State of São Paulo, Brazil - Atta sexdens ASBM1 | ecosystem: Host-associated > Fungi > Mycelium > Unclassified ...
GACAGAACTAAAAATTTTTAACATACAATCACATACATTGTAGGCATTGCTGAAGAACAATTTAAGTACAAGTGTACAAGAGGATGAATTTTCGCTCTTTGTGTGTTTCGTTAATATCCGGCATTTCGGTGCACATTTAACTCGAATTTGGCTGATGATTGCAGTTGCTAAACTTCTGTAATTACAGCAGATTTGCATAAAACGACTTAAATACGGGTATATTTAATAAGAATATCTTATACAGCTGATTATACGTTTATAAATTATAAAAGGTAATTGCGCTTTCAAAAATGTTATTACATTTTTTTGTTATGTTAATCAGATACGTTGCTAATAAATGTTCTTTATGTTTTTTCGAATGTTTGAAATAAATATCATGCCTAGCATTTTCTAATCATATATTTGCCGTGAATTAAATTTACAGAAAGTATCTTAATTTTATTTGTTCTTTGGAACTGTATTCGGTAATTTGTTTGTAAGAGCGTTTATTTTTTCAGGGCTTCATTAATTTAAAAGTCGATATGTGATCAACATAATTGACATAAAATCCGCAACGAAATGCCGGGATTATTCCCTGTCGATTATTCTCGTTTGTCTTGAGACTTAAAACTAATGGCGCAATTATCCCGTTCATCAGCAGTCGTTTATGGACGGCACTCGACGATTCTAATGCGCATACGTGTCCTGGATATTATATTGCCGTTTTGGACTTGAGTACATGAAAGAATCTTAAATAGCGCGAGAAATAATAATACTTTCTATCGCCGATATGACGTGTCGTCCATCAAGAATTCTTGCTCGAGCATTCCCACCTGTCAATATTAACGAGTCAATATTAACGATTCATTAACGAGAGCAAGTAAAATAATCTAGCAATTATTTCGGAAGATTTGTATGAAATAGGATAATTTAATTTCATATGCGAATATGTTTGCAAGAAGTTTCTCACATACAAGGTTCCCTACTTTCCCCCTACTTTCTGCGGAAATTTTTTAACTTTCTCAAATATTTGTTTGCAACCCGAAATTAATGTTGAGTTTGTAGAAAATTTCAATTTTCTATGGTACACTGTTCGTTAATTGAATCTTTGATCATGTCTGAGAAAAGATCAAATTGCGAATTATTTGAAGAATTAATTCAGTTACTTTGTGCATCCATCGTGACTGAGCGATATAATTTAAATTCTATTATCATTTTGCAAATTGTAAAAGTGCAGAAATATTACGGTAGCATTACATACATTTTTCATAGTAAAGTATTTTAGTGTAATAAATAATGCTTTGTTGTTTGTATTGACATTTAAAAAATTTTATAGCTTTGATTAGTATATTGATTTATTAAAATACAATGTTTATTTAACCCACGATTTAATCTATTCTTCATCCTTTTTTAATTCTTAGAACTAGAAAAAGTTGAAGAGTTAGTTAAACTAAGATTAAAACTGTTAGAAACTTTAACTGTTAGAAACAGGCATTAAGTCGTTTATACAATATCAATTGTTTTATTAATTTAACTAATTTACCTCTGTATACGTTATTATGCAGACAAAATTTTTGCTTGCATATGAAACATTTCGCAAAGTGAAAATTTTTCTCGATAACGAGATCTGTTCTCGTGCAATAAATATCCGTTGTGCAACTGATTGTGCACGTGTCTTCACCAGTAAGCGCGTATCTCATGCGACGATATAGTTGAAAGTGTTATATAACAATCCCCTATCTATAGGAGCATTTCAATTCCGTGGCAAATTGTCGTAGTTGGATGTAGTTGCGACTTTATGTTAACAAGATATAGCGCTCACGGTCACGGTGATAAAATTTTTAATGGTTGTATGTATAAAATAATAAATAGAAATATATAAAGCATCTAAAAAAAAAATAGATAATAATAAATTATTTCTTTGTAAGAATTTTTCTAATACAAAGATTTATCGAAAGAAATATTGACATAAAAAATAGATAACATTGCAAGTTAATAAACAAACACTCTATGTATGAATTTTAATGAACCGAAACTGATGAAACTTCAGAAAAAATTAATAAATTAATGTTCTGTTCAATAAATTAAAAACTATAAAACAGTATTAATTTAAATTAAATGTTTAAAATTGCAACTTTTCAATAACATGAAATTTTACGTACTTAATACTGCATATCACATGGATAATACAAAAAATAAATAGATTTGAGGACATTTTAAAATTACTGATTAATGTGTATATATATATTTGAAAAAAGTTGAAAGTGGTTAAAATTGCGAAGCTCACAATGAAATAAAATATTTGCATGTTCTGGCAGTAATTTGCGGACTATTTCAGATAGATATTCGCGATGTATTACTACTATAGGTTGTTACTTCGCCTAAGATAATAACCCCTTTTGCTTACCTTCTCCCTTCACGAATCCAAATTTATCGCGAGATTATGCGGCCGATTGTGATGCCATAACGTAAATTGCATCAAACATGCATCGTACGTATTCAGCAAATTGATCAGAATACGAATGCATTTCCGAAGTCTAATTATGAGATAATAGCTTTTTTCTTTCGAATTTTAGCGATGCTTTTCGTACTCTTATTATTTATATTTCTAAATAATTTAATCGTGAATTTGATTAAGATATTTGAAAACTCAGAAGAAAATTAGAATTATAATATTTATATCAGAATTTTGTTTATCTGGTTTCTACTTTATAAATTTTTTGATAAATTTCACTTTTAAAAGAGAAGTAGATTTTAGAAAAACACTAATATATTAAATGTTTAATTAATAAACAATAATCAATACCAATCAGACAGCCCCGGTGCTATTATTGATGACTGTCTTCTCCGTGGCATCAGTGTTGTTATTGGAATTCATCTTGGTAATGTCCATCTGATTAGATTTCGTGTTGTCTCTCGGCCCGTCCAGGAAGTAAGTTATCATACTGCCCTTCCCTTTGACTTGAATCGTTCCGCGGCACGTGAGCGGATATCCTTTAGTAATCAGAATATCACGGACCTCCTGGGTGACTTGAATCCCGTCTAACACGCCTGTAGAATCCATCCTGGAGGCCACGTTCACGGCGTTGCCCCAGATATCGTATTGCGGTTTTCTGGCACCGATCACACCGGCAACCACCTGCGCAATTCGCGTTGCATATTGAGTCTCTCCCTTGAGAATCCTCGATAATTTTTCCGCGATTTTCTTTCTCGCAGCTCGAGTATTATGTGAACGAAATAATCAAAATTTGATTACGAGAAATTGCATTACGAGAAAATATCGTGGAAGAGCTATGAATTTGAATGGAAATTTAAAATTGAATCATCTTTAGAATTAAAAGAATTATAATTAATATCAGGCAATTTTTTTTCAGATATATTAAAATTTGAGAGGAAGTAATATCAAATTTAATATATTCTTTATTTTTTAAATTAATTTAAAATTGATATGAGATATAATTTTTTCTAGTTATTATATTACACAAGTTTTCAATATATTTTCAGATTCTCTCTCATTCCGTCCTGAATGCAATTTACGGATTATTTACAAAGAATGCAATGATGTAGTGAAATTGCTCGTTCCATGTTATTCAATATTACCGGTCCGATGTTGATGCCCACACGCATGCGAAAGTTATTAAAGCTGTGTTCATTGACATAGGCCAGCTGCTCGCGGATTCTCAGGGCGTAATCCGCCATTGCGATTACGTGCTTGTAATCCCGCATATCGCATGTGCTTTTCGTTAGGCCTAAAGCAACAAAAAAAAGATTAGAGTGAACTTTGCGCGACGGCGTTGTTCTGATCGCAATGTCCTAATTCGAGTAACGAGTCTGAGTTGTTAGGAAATTGTTAGGAAATTGCGCGAAAAATCAAGTGGCCGTGGGAAATTAGATCAGTTCTCGTGGAACTAGAAAAACTTTGTTAGGAGAATTAAAACAGGGAATTTTGGATTCGCAAATTTAATTTGGAAATATATTCGGTGGTGATACAAATAAATAAATTAAAAGTTAATTATTGAAATGTGCGATGAAGATAAAATATTTTATCATGCTTTTACGAATTTATTGCCGACTAGACATAATTAAATTTAATCCAATTAATTTTGATCGATTCAATAATTAATTGTAAATGCAGTATCGCTCTTTTCTGGAGCGATATAAAAATTGATGGCAATTTTTGGGAATAAATCAAAGAATTGTTGAATAATGATACTAAAAAAAAAAGGATTCTATGAGAGACATACCCGAAGCGGCCATATACGTAGCGCCTGTACTCTTGATCTTCTCGATGTACTTGAACTGTTCCTCAGCAAGTAACTCGTCGAAGTCAGCAATGATTTCGTTGAGAAGTCTGAGGCATTCCACGCCCTCGTTATTCGCTTCAAGTTCTACATAGAACTCCGAAAAATTTGGTATCGAGGCGAACATAATGCACACAAAGTCGCATTGTTCGTGGTACAATTCCTGCGAAACAATCGACATCGTTCTAGACATGTCTGTTTAATCTTCTTTTTTTATAGAATATATTTCTTAATATTTTACAATAATCTTATTTAATTTTGTCACTTTATAAATAATTATATTAATTTCTTTAAAACATAATATATAATTATAATTGTTCTGATCATTTTAATTATATTAATTTCTTATAGACTTTTGATATACTTTTTTAATAGTTTATTTTAATTATTTTTAAGGACTTTGAGAGTGGTATTGAAATCTATACATATATATTCACAATATATTATTATTATTTGATATCTAATTTCGTGCATTAAATGTGGCTGTTGAATAGGACAGAACAAATTGGATAAATAAATAGGACATAATTAGGTGAAATGGATAAATACTATTGAATATCAGTCTGGAACCTGAAATTGAACAATTTAACATTTAACATGTCAGTTGTCACAGATTTTCTTTAGTTTGTGTATATACAATTGTGTGATTAAGGATTACTTTTGAAATTTTAAAAGTAATCCTTAATTAAATTATGAATATTACATCTAAATAATCTTCATATACAACAATATCATATTATAAAAATCTAGGATTAATGATTAATTTGCGATTTAATTAGGAAAAGAAAAAATGGAAAAGCAAAGAAATGAATAAATACTGCTTTTATGAAAATGTCGCTGTCACGAAGCTTCTAAGAAAGCTGAAACTCAATTAACTCTATTAAGATGAACTTTAAAATATACGGTTTTATTTTATTTTACACTGTTAGACATTAAAGGAATAAATCAATTCCTTGAAATTAAATAATATTTTATTATTTTTAACTTCTCTGTATGTGTCAAAAATGTAAATCCGCAAAATGTTAATCCATTCCTTCAATTAGTTACAAGATAAACAACGTCCACATTAACGTTTAATTCATTTATTAGTAAATAATAATGATATTAAATTTGAATCAAATTAAATTTAATTTCTTAAATTAAATTAAATTAATTCCATTGTTTTGAATTAACGATATACTGAATAGAAACAATGATGACATATAAATGGTTAAAAGTAACTCAAATTAGATATAATTTGACATTATGAATTTAATAATGTATACATCCAACTTACAACTAAATTGCTGTTAATCTATAATCATTTAATCTCATTATAGGAAATGCCAAAATGTACCTATTTTGAGTATCCCAGTATCTTTATGTCTCTTTTGTCTCAAGTATAACTTTTCACTTCTCAAATATAATATAATACTATAAATATAATATAATAGAGTCAAAAAAATTGACCAGTAATTTTGCAAAAATCTATACCTATTCTCGATGAAATATTCAAATTGTTTTATTGATATAGAAATGATGTAATAGTAAATTGACATAATAATAAATAATAATATATACATAGCATATTATACATAATTGTATAATATTAGATGTGGGAAAAAGTTCGTGGCGTTTTTCCCGTTAGATGTAACGGGAAAAACGCCACGAATTTTTTCCCACACCTAATATATAATGTATATAATGTATATAATGTATAATATATATGTACAATTTATTATTTAATTTTATTATTTATTATTTAATTAATTATTTACAATCATTATAGTAAATCTATTTTTTACTTAGTGCATTTAAAAAATTATAAAATTATTGTGAAAGATTTCTTCGAACTTGTTTGTCAGATAGAACTTACGTCTGAATTGACAGTAGACAGAAAATGGGCGGCCACGTGTTCTGGAAGTATATTTGCGAGCAATTTCTGATTGTAGGCCTTCAAGTGTTCCATTTCTTCCTTCTCTTCAGTCGCTTGTAACTTCCACAGGAAATCCAATCTGTATTGGTACACAATATGTATGTCAATAGCCTTCATCTATTTCTGCCATGAAAAATATTTTAACAAATTATATCATGTTTTTCAGAAAGTTTTATGAAGTATATTGACATGTGTGTTCTAGAATTTCTGATATGTATCATGTCACGTATTTTTAATACATATCATTGTAATTGGCAGATTTTTATAAATTTGCACGTAACAATATATACGTATCTTTTTAGTAGTAAAATATATTTGCTTTAATTAGATTTCAAAGTGTCAATATATTCCTGAAATATCTTGAATATTACTTGCACCTCTATATACGCGACTCATGCTTCGACTATGAAATTATTCTATGAAAATCAATTCCTGAGATCCCCGATCCGCGACATTGTTTGTGATGAGATGAAGGCTTTCGTGGGAAATTCCACGAAGGCCTCAAAGGTTTCTAACGTGCAAGTTTAGGACGTATCTATGAGCTAATGTTACGTAAGTTTCGAGAAGCGAAATGTTAAAATGTAAGCATGTTCGAATGTTCGACCTGTAGGTCGCCTCTGTGTGCTGAGAGTGTGCCACTAGGCAGGCCATGAAGAAAACCACTAGTACACCTGCCAACCATCTTCCAGCGGGTTCTACGTCGTCCTCATTTAGTGCCTGGTAAATGCTGACCCCGAGATAACAAGCCACAACAATGCTCAATACGGCTACTTTAAAGACCGACGTTAGGATCTGATACACCGCGCAGGTTACCATCACCAGCATCACCAGAACCGGAAACAACTGCAATCAGTTGCGGAGTGTCAGTCTGTGAATTCCTGTAGTTTCGTGAAAATCGCTCTGTATATCACGCCCGTGCTAAAAGTTCTCTAACGTCACGGAATTGCACGAGACCAACGAACATGTTCTTTTTAATTACAATGTAACAATTTTAAAAACTTGTAGTTATTTTAACTTTTTCGTCAATGCGTATGGGTACCTCGTTATTTAAATTTAAACAGCAAACATATTTTTGTGTAAATTTCGTTATGATGTTTCAAAAACTCCATTTTTTGAACAACAACTGCAGTTTTGCATATATTTTATCTCGTTTTATTTTTACATTTTTTTTACATTTTTTGCGAGAACCTTCTGAAACATGGCAGTGAAAAGGTGAAATATTGTGCACAAGAAGAGTTCACGGAAGAGTTAATAAAAGAGTTAACTGCATAAAATTTAACATTAATTTTGTATGAATTCTACTAGTATTTTATTAATAGATTATGAGTTCGTTAAACTTGCATAGCTTTTCTAGCCGTGAGATCATAAGTGCAGTCTCTTCTTTTGAAAATATTTCTGATCTTTTTTTATTCGCGTTTCTTTCATAACAAATTCGAGCGAAGACTCGATTAATCATTGTCTGTTTATTTAACGCCGATGTCACATAACTTACGTCGCAGAAAAGAATATAATCGCAAATGCCGGGGGCATTGATATTCTTCGTCGGTACTCTCATTACGCTGGGATGCTCGTCCGGCGATTCCTCAGCGAAAGGCAACGAATTATTGTTGACGCAAGCCTCATTTCCGATCAGTGTGATCTGCAGCGAGAAAAAATGATAAAAATTCGGTCGTTGTTTACTATTTTACTACGAGAATGCAAAACATTCGATCGCCCGCAGTAAATGCACAATCCGTTTGTGGACCGATATTTTTTTCCGTCCGTTTGTGATTTAATTGCGAACGTTCATGGCAACTTTATTATTCCGTAGCGTGTATGATTAATCGCAGTATCGATGCTCGCGTTCGATTTATTTTGGCTTGGCACGCTCTAATTTATATTGCGTTATAGTTTTAAGATGAATTTTCCGAAGTAAACGGAGAGTGAAATCGATTATTGGATTAAAAAACTGAGAGAGAAAGGCGAGAGAGAGAGAGAGAGAGAAAGAGAGAGAGAGAGAGAGAGAGAGAGAGAAGAAAACATGTGTTGAAAGCTTTATTCGTATATAAAAAAAATTTATTTAATATTACGCGTGATTAATGTCTTATAGGACTAATGGATTTTATATTTCCTGGATTTTTTGTCTCCGATTTTTCGAATATTAAAATTTTTGAATTTATTTAAATTACTATTTGTCAGCTTGAATATTTCTTAAGTTTTGATATTCATGTTTTTCAATAATCTAAAAAATAATAAACTAATGCAAATTTTTTACATATATTTTTGAAGAAGTGATTGTCGTGATGCACGAGAAATGTTTAGATAGTTTCATAGACAGTGTACTAACATAAAATACAAACAATAACTGCATTAAGCTTCGATTACTCACCAGCGGCGATAATACCGTGATGAACGTTAGAAACACGACGATGGATGCAATGCTTTGCGCGATGATGCGATTCTCAAAGATCTGTAACGCCATGCTTCTCACCCATTTTGGCACCCTCTATGAAACGCGCACAATTAGGGCAAGAGCGATAAATAAAATATTAATTGATCGTTTCATTTATGGAAAATTCATGGCAATGTATATAATCGCGCGAATGAATACGACATACTCTCTCTCAAATTTCTTGAAGTGCAATCTCACTCCAAAAGAGTTAAAATACTGCAACTGTTGAAAAAGAGTGAAAAATTTGCACTTTTGAATAAGAGTGACAAATTTTCACTTCTTTTTTAGAGAGATTTATTTCAAAGGAAAAAAATCTCCTTTTTTGTCAGCTTGATTGTTGTGTCATTTATAAAAAAACAATTGCTCTCTGTACTTATAAATAAAATTACTCTCTAAATTTCTTGGAGTGAAATCTCACTCTAAAAGAGTGAAACTCTTTCTATCATTCTTATTTAAGAGTGCAAATTTTTTCACTCTTTTTCAATAGTAACAGTATTTTAATTCTTTTAGAGTAAGATTTTACTCCAAGAAATTTAGAGAGCAATTTTATTTATAAGTAGAGAGAGCAATTGTTTTTTTATAAGTGATACAACAATCATTTGACTTTTATTCTACCATGTGCTTTTGTCCTTATTCACTTGCCTCTAGACTACTAATTAAATAACGGGATAATTAAAGGTTATGATTCTCAGGATCATCGGAAGAGATTAATGGGTGCGCTGTGACCAGAATCGACGATTTCAGCAGTGACCTGGAAGTTTGCCACCTGGTCAGGGTCAAAAAGAAGTGGCTCTTTTCCAGAGAGTTTTGACCCGACGTTGTACGTGATGTATCGCGCGATTTATTTAAATTGTTGTTATGTAGATAGATGTGTGACTTTATATAATAACAAGGAAAAAAAAGACAATAATTGCTATTATCTAGTTCCCGAGGGAAGAACGAAAATTCATACACTTATTCGGACCTCAAGAGAATGTATGCTAAAAAAAAATTTATTAAATTTTAATTTTTTTGAATAATACTAAGTAAACATTTGCTTACAGTAAAAAAATATTTATTCAATAAAAAAATAGTTAATTAGTTAATTAGATAATCAGATTCTTCGGATTCGTCCATTTTCAACCAGACATTTTTCTCAGTGTATTCAAACAGATGTTTATTAAAATTTAATATTTTTTTCAGTGTATCACACTTGTGAATTCTTACCTCGTTTTTTTCTGCCAATAAAATGCCATTGACCAGGGCTATCACCAGCACACTAATCGCCGTGCAAACGTAGAAGTATACGCTCCTAAGAAGATAAAAGGGATATTTTAACGCGCTTTTTCTCGAGTTACTTTTGCGAGAAATTTTTCGAATGTCATCAGATTTATGCCGTCTTATACGTCTCTAACTTATCGAACGATTTTCGCGAAAGTGCCCATAAATATTAGAATAAAGGACAATTCAATGTCAGTAAAATACTACAGTATTTTACACATCGGGTCTCAAGAGTATAGTAAAAGGAAGATATCACTACTATATAGAAGGTAGGATTTATTGGTACGTGTATTTACCCGGCGAGGGTGATGGCTATTGCGACCACAACGACCATGTAGACGAAACCGGAGCACACAAAATAAGCCGAGAGCATCCTGTCCCTCTCGCGCGAGTACTGCAACAGGTTATTTAAATAATTGCAATATCGCATATTGCCTCTACGTTTTCGTACGTATGTTTACTGCTAATGGATGCAGTATTTTCAATCATATTATCAGTTATTGGACAATTTTGTAAACAATTTTGATTTGATCTTTCTTCTTAGTGAAAAAATGTAACATTTTGTTCAATCAATGACGACATAATTCTGTCCAATCAACGACACATAGTTTAATTACGTGAAATCCGAAATAACTCAAATACATGTTTAAGTAAATTAACCAAAATTAAATTCAAACGATCTTCTATTAACATGAATTACTGCGTAGTCTGGTCACACTCAATTGTATACATGGACAGTTCAGTACGCAATTACAGCTCATATTTCGCACACACATATATATATATATA
>Ga0157363_1006971_pt1 | contig 10675 bp, 3 predicted proteins | sample AttsexASBM1_FD_111477 | JGI IMG/M metagenome (GOLD analysis project Ga0157363, IMG submission 111477) | Fungus gardens microbial communities from leaf cutter ant in Ribeirão Preto, State of São Paulo, Brazil - Atta sexdens ASBM1 | ecosystem: Host-associated > Fungi > Mycelium > Unclassified ...
TATAACAAAAGTGAACGTTTTATATATATATATATATATATATATATATATACATCACATAGGATGATAGCAGATCTTATTAATTACTCTTTAATTAGATCTTATTAGATATTATAGAAATTAATAATATTTAACATTTTAAGTAAAAAAAAAAACAATTAGATTCACGTTATTAAAATATTAAAATATGTATTATGAGACATACGTACATTTATAAACTATGAGACTCTATATCACATTCTGAATTTAGCAGTATAAAGTTTAAATTTCTTCCAGCGTTCTAACCTCGTTTCTTACATCTCAGTTTAGAGTTCAACCCGAAGACGAAGATGCCCGACGCGGTGCTAAACATTCATCTCGCGCGAGGTCGACACGATTGATGCTCGCCATAATGCAAACCGAATTGCCAGAGCCCTCATTCTACGGGAATGCCATTGTGCAACGGCCATTTTTCACTATTTTCGCGAGCGGCGGAGGTCTCGTCGGCGGTCGATTCTGGAATCGGTAAACGGCTCAGGGGTGTAAATTCCACGGGGGTTGTGACTTTCCGAGAATGCGGAGGGAGGAAAGCCACAAACATATTCACAAAATTGAGAATTATATGCATATGGTTTTGCGGTTAAGCAGTTGTGTGAAACTTCGTGAGATTAGTATTTATTCGCGGTTTATTTTATCGCTGTTTGCATTATGCATATATAAGTATCTATGAAACACAGGATGGATTCGACAACGAATTCGTAATCGCTTATATCTTATACTATTTAAACTATTTAATAAATCTATTTAATTTAATTGTGCCTGTTGCCTTTCAAAATTAATGGCGATAATAATTGAATTTATTCAACTAATTTGAATAATTAAATTAAATATTGCGTATACAAGCGTAACAATCAATTTAACATTTAACTTAAATGTACATTTATTATTAATTAATAACTAACTTCTCATAACGTTAAATATAATAATTATCATATTTACATGATGTACTCAACTATTTTTTTTAATTTTTGTATATTGATTCAAATAAAATTCTAAGGATAGTGTTTTGCGCTTTCAGACTACATTTTTTTCATTTTACATCTTTTGTTTCTATATTCTCCTTTTAATATTACTCACTATATTATTATCTAAAAAAGTGCACATGATGAGAGATGTGTATATGCATGTGTGTGAATAAATGTGTATGCCCGCAGTATAATGAGCTTAAATCCGTAGGTTTAACTATATTAAATAACTGTGAGGTTAATTATTCTCGGTAGGATCGTATAAAAAATTAAAAAATAAAATAAATTATATAAAAGAGAAAAATCAATATCACCCCTTATGTAATTCCTTTAACAAAATTTTTTAATATACTAAATAAAATTTTTAATAGTTTTATAGTTTAAGTATTATTAAGAATTTTATATATTCATATAATATTAAATATTAATTCATATAATATTAAATATTAATATAGCATAAGTATAGTAAAGCACAGGTACGAGTCTAAATATAAACTTTACAAGATATCATTAGTTTATTTACTCAGAAGCTATTATATATGTGTACGTGTGTAATTGATTTTCAAAGAAAGACAACTTATATGTACATATATCATATTATATTGCGGCTTACAGAAGTTGGGACATTTCATTAAATGGTCATATAAAAAATTAAGATACAATAAAAGATTGAATAACATCGGTAGGAATAGGCTGGCAACATGTAATAAATATGTAATATATTTTGGAATATTAAAAAAATTTACAAAGCTTTAACAATTGGTGTTAGTACGCGTATAAATACTTTAACATATATAAAGAATAACAATTGCTGTTTCATAATGTCATAACTTTTTACATGACTATTCGATATAAAATTTATGTCAGTATCCGAAAGCGGCAGTGTATGTGTATCGTTCATTTATTACACAAGTAAAAAAACAAATTAAATTTTCCAGAAAATGAATTTCAATGTTTTGAATTATTAATATTTTGTAATATTTTTCAAAATATGATTTTGTTGCAATAATCAATTGTAGAGGAATAAAAGTACGTTGTTTTCATTCTTCTTCTATATTTTCTATCGCTCTTTTTCTGTAAGCAATTAAAAAATGGCAATTTTTTACTAACATATATCATTATTGCAGTAAATGATAGATAAATATATATATATATATAATAAGATATTTTATTTTCATTCATTCATTCTAACTAAATTCAGTAAACATCTAATTTTATAAATAGAAATAATTATTTAAAATTATGAAAATGTAAACTATGCTTATTAAAAGTGTTGTTCTGAAAGTTTCAAACTAATTAAGATATACATTGATTTTTGTTTTCTTTCTTCCTCTGATACATCTTACATTTTCGCAATTCGCTGGCTCGCATATAGATATACATGGGACAGTCTTGTACGCGTGTACACTATTATGTGTGTATGTGTCTAGATACATTTTACAAGAAAAAAAACAAGTATTGCGTCAGTCTCAAGCTTAAAGAACTAGGTAGCTTGTAAAGTCATATCCCTTGAATTTTTTGTAGTCACACTTCTGAGTTGTCATATTGAAGTTATGATATCATGTAGAAAGCATTGGAAGAAAGCAGGGGATTAGCCGACGGGTGAACAACACCAATAGCGGTAGCGTGAGTGCAACGCACGCCGCTGGTTATTACCGTGTGAGCGCCATCAAGCGCGAAGTCATGACAGGATGATATTGCGCATAAAGCAAATTATACGGCCTCCAGGCAAAATTATCGCGGCATGCAGTTTACACAGTGGTTAGGCGCGTTCTTACGCGTGTTATACCGCTGCTATTTTCAAGCGTGTACTAGACAAACATTCTAGTAATGAAAGTATGCTTTATTAATACAACAACGAGCAATTTCTTAGATCAGTTAGTTGCGTAATAAAAAGAATTCTTGTCAAATTTTAAAATACATGAACTATTATATCTTTAAAATAAAATTTTTTACAGTTTATGACAAGAAAAAATTTACCATTTTCTAAAAAAAATATACCATTTTCTAAAAAAAATCTACAAAAAAATCTATTTATTTTTCATATGTACGTAAAAAATAAAAAAGAAACAATCATATAATATATTTTTTTATAATATTCAAAAAATAGATTCTATATATTGAAATCGATATGCAAATTTATTTTTAATAATTACTACAATAGAAATTAAAAATGGTTTTATTTTTTTGTAATAATAATTTAAAATATAGCTATAAAATCTTTATTTAATAAATTAATTCTTTTATCTGATGAAATAATAGTCTAATTAATTTTTACGTATTGTACTAAAATTAAAAAAATGTTTACATTGTTGCAATATATTAAATTAATTATTTTAGCTTTACTAAAATTTTTGATTTAATTAACGTTTTACATCGAGTATTTTGCAATCTTAATTATACTTTAAAAACAAACAAAAATATTTTTATGATTCAACTGATTGACGAGAGTGAATTAAGGAAATTGATCTTATTTATGATTATAAACGGGAGAGGGTGGGCCATCACGCGAGGATATGCCTATATCCACAAGTTGCAGGCCATTGACACGAACGATGTTAAGTGCAAAGTCACGAAAATGCCACATATAAAACGAACAATATAACTCCATACACAGTCCAATGCATAATTCGTGTTTCAAGCCGTTGAAAATGATTTAACACACTTACGTCTCTTTTTAGCAAAAGCTACTAACATTACTATTTTTAATTTTATACGTAATTTTTAATAATCAATTTGAAATAATTTTCTAATCAATAGATTAACATCTTTAAAGTAAAATAAAATCTCTGAAAAACCTCTTTAAAAAAAGAAAAAATATCAGTTTTTTTTTTATTCCTTTCTTCTGTAATTTCAACAAATTTTAAAACAGAAAGTATATAATTTTTAGTCGATTATAATTTACTCTAGATTGATTAAAATGTATATTTAGACAAATATCACACATACCTTTTGCAACTAAATTTTTGTATATGCAGTATTTAATTTGTACATTCTGCATTTAATTTATATAGTTTACATTGATTTACATATTTTACAGCTATTTATGTTTTATAGATTGCAGAAAACGGTTATGAAAAGAGACTTAACGGAATATAATAGCAAAATTAGATAGAAGAGTTAATAGCCAATTATCGGGCGCATCTGCATCCAGAATTGATGCGTTACAAGCAACGTGATTAATTGTAACCGAGCAGCTTCGTATTTGGTAAGTTCATTTCTGCGTTATGCCATTCTGCCATTCCACCGCCATTCGGTGTTCGGCGTGCCGTGCCGTCGCGCCGTAAGGGTGAAGGCGCAGGGGAGAGCGACATTATACGACGACGATATCTAGCAGCCGTTGGGAGCCGCAGAGAGGGCGATTGTCGTCGGCCTCTATTGGCGGGCCCTTAGCCCAAAGCGTGTGTGTGCGCATTACCGGTCGCCCCGAGTTATCTACATCGGCCACCTACGCTACCGCACAAGCGACCCGTCGTCAACTGCACTGCAGGATCCCGATAGTGCACGTATCCGCGGCCTATGTAGCGTCGAATCTAACCGTTTATGCGCTCCCTCGCGCTCCATTTCGGTTCTCCCTTCTCATCCGCAGTGAATGACGATTTTCGACAATAGATTTTCGAGTACGCAGATATTACAGCGCAGCCCTCGATAGAAATATAATAATCTGTTACTGCTGCTTGTTACCTATATTGCAACTCGTAATTACTTATTGTATTATAATTACATCATAGTCAGCTCAGCGAAGATGTAGAATTTTTTTCTGATAATTATATTCCTTTTTTAAATGAGGTTAAGTTAGGTAATGACAACAGAGAAAATGACACTGTTTTGCGCTCAAATAATTAAAAATTAAATTAAATCTGAAAACGTAGATTTGAAAATAACTTTGTTTATGGATCATGTCAAAATAATTTTGTAGGACACTCAAACTGGTAGAATGTCAAAGCATTTTCTAGCTTTATCGTGTTTGAATGTCCTACATAATTATTTTCATGATTTAGCAAAATTATTTCTGTGTAACAAGTGAATTTTTAATTCAACAAAACTGTTTCCCGTTGATTAATACACAAATAACACAAAACAATTTCATGAAATAAATAGATTATGTATTAAAATATAAATATAGATATTCACTGGAATCTTGTATAATAGCGAACATCGAAATACCGCATAAAATCCCTTCCATACGCGCCAGACGCATATAAATAGCGTAAGTGGGGATAGCGGTAGAATATGTGACCCCCAATAGGGTCTTGAATTTCCTGATTTAGAAATGGGGACAATCTCGTGCAGAGTTTCGAACTTCACGTTATTATGAGATTCTAGTATATTAAACATAAATATTAGATCGTTACATTAATATTAAAAAAACAGGATATTAATAAACACTAATTCTAATGACAATTTTCGATTATGAAATATTAAAAGATTCCTTTTTCGAGTCATAAATGATTAAGAAGTCAAGTTAATTTAATCTTTTTCGAAGATTTGGAAGAAACTGGATAGTAGAATATATTTAAAATTTTCGAAAAAATATGCTGCGTACAATAAACGCAATACGTTATAGGTGGTTATTATTATTGTCAGCCAAAAGCGATATTAATTTCATTGTGGATCCTATGCATTTTGGACATGATTGTGTCCGCGTCATGCATGTCCAAGTGCATACGTGAGCGCCAGCGTCGCTGAAGGGTCGTATGGAGGATGGGTTGAGGGATTGTAGATTTAAGTCATGTCTTATCACAGGGGAATTGTAACCCGTGGGTCGGCATCGAAAATCATCGCGAATCATTCCAAGCTTACTCAAAGATGTCTCTCTCTGACTTTCCAAGGTATTATATAATTCTCTATACATATAGACTCAAGGGCTTTAAAAACAGTCGACATATGATTTCGTAGTGGCGGAAATTTAAGCCAAACACGCATAGCATACACACAATCACAATGTTAAATTACACACTGTGAATATTGTATAAAATTCGTCGAAGAAACATAAATTGTCTAAAGAAAAATAATTTAGCGATTTAGTTGTGATTATATATCGCAACAAAATCGTTGCTGTTTATATTTGATATTAGAACAAATACATTTTACTGTGATAAATGATTGTTTAATGTTACAGTCTGTAAAATCTATTTTGTAACAATAGAAAAATTTTGCTGAATAAATGTGTTTATAAGAATATCTGTTGAAGCAAACAGTCTATCAATAGTAAATACATTTTTACTGCTGATTATATAGATAATACAAAATAGAATAAAAAAAATAAAATTAGGAAGAAAGGAAATGAAGTGACTTTATTATTGAGGCAAAATAATTTGCATATCTAACAAAGCTATTTGAGTAAAAAAATAAGTTTCCTTAAAACTTTCATCGTTCATATAATAGCTAACAAAATTTGTAACAACAATTAAGTATTTGCTATTAATAACAAATTTTTTTACCTGAATTCAAATACAAATACAATGAGACATTTAGTACAAAAGGGAATACATAAACATATCAGATTGAAAAAGAATAGCATGTACTTGTACTCTTCGGAAAAGTTCTTAACTTTTATATTTATGAGATTAACCTCGTGTTACTATATTAATATAAAAATTATGAATATATATTAACGATACTTCAATTTGCTTCGCATTGCATCTTTTATATTAAATTTATACGTCACCGATTTTATTTTTATTTTTACACTGAAGAAGATCTAATCGAAAGGATTGAAACGATTGTTAATTTTTCTCAAGAATAAAGTATATCCATATCGATTCCACACAAGCCTAATCTGTATTGGCTCACATTGGCTGATTTACATCTATCCTTGGATAAAAATTATATTTTAAAAATAATTTTTATAAGCATATATATATATATATGCTTATAAAAGAAACGGAAAAAATAAAAAAAGAACGATTCCATTCGATAACCAGTTATTTCTAACTTGGATTTTGCTACGCCATTGTGCGGGCCATCTTATGCCGTGCTCGTTCCCTTGTTAAGTCTGACTCTCGTGTCTGGCTATACCTGAATACATGCTCACGACTCGATGGGCGACTGCATTGCAGTACTCCTTTCCTCCATATGCCGAGCTGGCATGCACCGACAGAGCCGAGAGACTGCATCGAGAGAAAGAGAGGGATTGGAGACGAGGGAATAGGACGACGATTTATCGAGTTTTCGAATTTCAAATTGCCCACCGAATGCCAACAAACTTTCTTATCGGATTATTTTACGAGTGATCAATATTACGATGGGAATTGCAAGTTGGTTTACATCAATGAAATGATAGTTCTTTGCATAACTCTATTCCCGCTTTTCATGGTCATTTATAGTGCATATACTTTTTAGTTCTTCCTTTTAAGACATTTAAACGAAAATTTACACGTAACAGTTTTAAAAAAAAGTACCCCTAAATTATAAATATTTGAAAAAAAGAAGTAATAATAAAAAGTAACATTCATTTTCAAAGTCCAAGCTGTCTTTAATCGGAATATAATAATCCAATACAAGATTATTTTTGAAACGAAAATTTTATATTACCGATATATAGTCGTGAATATAGCTAACTGAACATGATCATGACGCGTGTATAAGAGAATTTTCTGACGATTTTATCTTCCGCGATCATACGCGCGTAAAATATCCCAAAAGAGAAACAGCAAGTTGGCTTACATGTGAAGACCCTTCAGGCGTAAAATAGGAACTACTGTTCCAAAAACGCGTACGAAGCACTGCAACGGACTGTTGAAATTTTAAATCGCTTTATTCTTCAGCGTATTATTCGAGAAAAAGAGGAGGGGAAAAGAGAGAGAGAGAGAGAGAGAGAGAGAGAAATTTTTCAATTAAGAAATATTACCATTCTTGAAATGTGCAAATCTAAAAATTAAAAGAAAGTAAAATATAAGAAAAGAATGTAAAAGTAAAAGAATATAAAATTCTTTGTATTAAAATTACATGTTTTAAGACTTGATGTAGAATAGTAGTTTTATATATTTTCTATTTATTTCTTTTAGAAAAGATATAATTTTAATAGAAGTAAAGAGAAATAAAATTTTGAAAAGCTAGCAAATTTTATATTTTCAGAATTTCTTCCAGTCAATGCATGCAGCACAGGAAACTCGTATTTTGTACTCATACAATAAAAGACACACAATATTGAAATTACTCAGAGAGATCTAACAAGAAATGTACATGGGCAAATAAATTTTTTAAAAGATCTAAATTCATACTTTTTTCAAAGAAAAACTTGATATTCTTTCAGAACGGGCGACAAAATTCTTTCGATCAATGTACTTAGCATAAAAAGTTCACTTTTCTTGTTCGCGATTTCGACCGATGATTCAACCAGAAACGGTGGATGGAAAGTAGGCACATAAAAAAATCTCATAAAAATCTCAATGATGTCTTTCGCTGTAATTCAACGGTTCGCAAGAAAGTCGTGGTAAATGACGGTGGTTTCGAAGAGTAGCATAAAACTGCAAAAGGAGCAAAGCTCGGTAAAGGACGACGGTGTGCAACTTGTGCAAGTGCAACGGGATGCACCGGGCAGAGGAGAAGAGAAATGGAAGGTGACATATTTTCCGGGCGTAGTGTCGGCCCGTGGCAATTTTGCCACGCGTGTTTTTCCCAAGATTTATGTCCGGCCGTGCCGCCGCGCCGTTTAAATGGCGCCTCTTGCCTTCTACGGTTATTATCACGCCGACGCCGAGCGCCGCCGTCCCGCGACGCTCCACGAGTTATCGTCCGATAACTGTCTGGCCTTTTCGGCAGCGCGACGCTGCACATGAAATTCCAAAGGCGAGCCTGACTAAGGCAACTACGACGACAACAACGCCCGCATGCCGGCTCTCGACAGTCTCAACCAGCCAGCGTATCATGACGTTTTCCGGCACACCGACCATTACATCACACAGAATTAACTTTTTATCACGTTATTATTAAGCTTTAGACAAAGATTTGAAAAACTGTATTATTTTTCTCTGTATTATACGTATATTATATACTTCTGTATACAAAAATTATGTTATAATTAGATGATTAATTGAAAACAGTATAAATAAATATAAAGAAATGTTGGATTAGCATATAGATATATAAAAAGCATAAAGTAAAAAAATTATTATTAAAAGTTAATAAATGTATAGAACAAATAAAAACTGTAAAATAAGAAGTATAATTTAAATATCTATTAACAGTTATTTACACCATGCTTTATTTAATTAATTTTGCAACGTATACGAGTTTCCGATTATTTGCCTAAGAAGTAATTGTAAAAATTATGTTCATGATTTATCAAATGGCATTCCTTTCTAATTGGCCATATTATTCTGCTACTAAATGGCATTATAGGTACATTACTTTTCTCCTTGGACATTCTTTAATTTTATGATATCTTTATAGGATTTTAAAAACGTTTTTAATGACATTTGCGATTGCGGTTTACTATCTCTATCAAGTCGTAACTTCACGAGTCGAGACAATAAAAGAAAAAGAAGAGTTGGAAGCGTGTAAAATCCTGGAAGAGCCCCGAAATTAGAAGAGAGGCTGCACAAGGCGAATTCTGTCGGAGAATACTTCTCAGGACGTCGATAACGCCGGCCGACGGGAAACTAATTTCTGGCCGGAAGATTACAAACGGATGGTGGAACACGTCCGGTGGAAATTTACTGGCCAGATCGGTACGCTTAACGAAAAATCTACTCTTCTGCTGGCAACTTCGATCGGGCCGGACATAATTACCGCAATTACAAGAATCTGCCGTCCGTCCATACGACCTAAAGAGGCTAAATCCTCTGCCTAATGAGCTCGTTTTGCGTAATTGTTATTCCACCTGTCGCTCGCATTCAAGAAAGACCTGATGCGACATTTAACGACCGTCAGTCTTTTAAAGATGATTCTTTTAGCAGTAGACATAAATAAATTTTCGGTCTAGACCACATCTTTTATGTATATAATGTATGTCACATACATAAAAGTTATGAAACTTTTATGTATGTGACATATAAAATTATGAATATATATGTTAATTTGTATTTAATTAAATTAAGCTTGTTATATTTATACCTAGACTTTTATATCTATCTTACGATATAAGCACGTCGCGCGCGCGTATACATACATACATTACGTCATATTACTTCATATTACTTCATATTATATAACTATTATAAACTTTTCTATTGTCAAAAAAAGAATTTTGTTACAAGTATAATGTGATCAAAATGTGACTTCTTGCCTCTAAGAAATATAGATGCAGATTTAATACACCATTATGGTAATACAATTCTCATCGTGTTGATATCAACGCGATAAAAATTATACAGGATAATAGTTAAGTATTTAAGTATTCTAAAAGAGTTTAAGGAGTGATTTGTCATACTTTCTAAACCAAGAAGAAAATTACATATGCCACAATCTAAAAAATATGATTTCGGAATTTAAAAAATGAATCTTTTCCTTTAACTTGGACACCCTATATCTTTGAACTAAGCGCTTCGGATACATGATCATTTGAAATCTTTGTCTTAATTTAGTATAAAGAATCATCCATTAAAATCTTTTAGTTGTCTAATTACCATGCCGTATTCAACACCCATGATATTAATCTATATAATATTATTATTTTATAATTTATTATTTTAAATCACAGGAGATCTTATTTTAATCAAATTATA
>Ga0157363_1006972_pt1 | contig 10673 bp, 4 predicted proteins | sample AttsexASBM1_FD_111477 | JGI IMG/M metagenome (GOLD analysis project Ga0157363, IMG submission 111477) | Fungus gardens microbial communities from leaf cutter ant in Ribeirão Preto, State of São Paulo, Brazil - Atta sexdens ASBM1 | ecosystem: Host-associated > Fungi > Mycelium > Unclassified ...
GGATAGCCTCAAAAGATGACCAGTTTTTTCGACGCGGGATTCGTACGCTACCCGAAAGATGGGAGAAAGTAGTGGCCAGCGATGGACAATACTTTGAATCATAAATGTATAACCATTTTTTACAATAAAGCCTCGAATTTCGGAAAAAAACGGCGGAAGCAAAGTTGTACACCTAATATAAAGATAAATTCATTAACAAATATCAAATCTTTTATTTGTACTTTCTTTCTTGGTATTCTACAGTCTGGATTTCTCCAGAATCAATAACTATTTGTTCAAGTTTTTTCTTTTCGTAAAAATTGAGATTTTTATTGATAGTTTCTGAGATTATAAGTTTATTGATCGTTGCCAGATCATAGTCGAAATTACATCAGATTGTTTAAAGAAATACTTACATCGCGGTAACGAATTAGGAAAAATCTAAAATAATCAAGGGATTCTCTAGAAGAATATTAACGATCAATGTCACAATGACATCGATGAGTATTTATTGAATGTTAGTATTTATTGAACGTTGCGGCCAAGATTATTTTTTCAGTTGGCGCAACGTAGGTAGCACTTATATTGGCAAAATAGCTTTATCAGATATAGAACTGATGTAATTATTCTTCAATATCTTAGATGTAGATATTGAAGTTATACGAAATTATACGAAGTTTTTTCGTATTGAAGAAATTTTATAGTCCAAAATTCTCTCTTTCGTAAGATATATTTTAAGAAATTATTACTTGAATAAATTTATCTGCAATATATATAAGAATATATTGTAAGCTTTGTGAATGTTTGCAATTAGTAGAATTCTGTTTAATCACTTTAATAGAGATACTAGCATAAGAATTCTATAGTTAATCATGAAAAAAACATAATTTTATAATAAGAAGGCTATTATAAAGGAAAAATTATATTTAACTCATCCCTAGAGAGAGAAAGAGAGGGGGGGGGAAGATTACAGGAAAGTAAAATTTCTTATATTTAACGTAAGATAAGATAATAATAAATTAATTTGAAATTATTTTTCGTTAAAAAACGACTTTCATTGAAAAGAAATATTTGTTTTCAACATATGGATAAATTGTTCGCTTGTTTCATCCTATGGATATATGTCAAATTGAATGTGTTTACTTGGAGATAGCGACTGCATCATTTATATACACATGTATTAAAATTGCATTCGACACGTCGGAATCGGGCCAGCTTCAAAACTGGCGCCATGAATAGTACATCTACAAATAGTATATCCAAGTAAAAATATCTTGGAAAATTCCACTATGTTGAGCAACGCTCATGTAATAAATCTGTATATCCTGTTATTATCTCGTATATCATTGCATGAATTCGTGCATAAAATTGAAAATACAAATTGACATAGATGTACAATGAACAGTTTTACATAAATGTCTTTATATACAGTTGAAGTTATAATGATTAAAAACAGAAGATAATTAATTATGATGGAAGTCGACATAAAATTTACTTTTATACGAAAACGTATATACAAATATTATTAAATAAATGAAAATGAACACTCAAAAATTTACCAACATATTAATAAATTATATAATAATAAATAATAAATAATAAATAATTTACATGCTGTACGATTTAGATTTTAAGATGAATTAATAAGATGATAATTATCTGGTTATTAATGGGTTTTTCTATTATCATGCACATCTCTGAATCGCTACATTGTAAATACATAGCATCTTAAATGTTTTCAGCTTTCTTATCACAGATATAAACATTCGATTTAATATTATCTTTAACTGAGCATGCAGATATCACATGTTCTCTTTTTTGAAACCTTTATATCCAGACTTTAATATATCATAAGAGATGCTATATATCGTTTTTTATTGTAATGTTATTATTTTATTATTCAAAGATATGATTTCTATATTATGTATAATTTTGCGATATTATTAATAATTAATCAATATGTACATGGTAATATAATGACACAGTAATATAATGACACATGTAATTATATCGTATTTTTTTATTTAATATGTACATAATCTTATTAATTGTTAATAGTGAATTAGCTATTAAATTTTTTTTATTTAATAATTTGATATTTTGTATTATTATTTAAAAATTTAGATATAGTTCTATATATATAAAGTTTATTATACATATATATATAAAATAAACTTTATTTTTTATATATTTTTATTTTTTCTTTTTTAATATCATTAAACTAACTCATTGAACTAAAACAAAAGTAGTATAATCTCGAAATTATTAGATTAATATTCTTATTACACAATTTTGAAATTTGAGAAAATATCGCATTTACAACATTAAAATAAATCAGATTTAGGATATATAATATTTATGTTTTTTTATCTTTTTGTAGGGTATCCTGGGATTCTACAAAGGTATCGTGGCATCCTACATAGGCATAAGTGAGACTGTGATACACTTTGTGATATATGAAGCTGTGAAGGCGTGGCTAGCTACACATAGATCGCGTGCTTCTCAAACAGATGACAGGAAGACGTTCCGTGACTTCATCGAATTTATGGCGGCAGGTTCATTTTCAAAAACGATAGCATCAACTATTGCCTACCCTCATGGTAAGAATATTTTAACTATTTTATGGAATTACATATGGATTTATGGAACGCTCAGTTAAACTTAACTAATCATTTCTTAAACGAAACAAATCTGTAGAATCCTTTTAATAATTTATAAGTTTCAACGACTATAATTTACTTAATTTTTTTGTGTACTTAAGTTAGTTACAATATTTGCGGTATGTTAGATTGATTTTAGTATTCGAAGAATTTAATAAAAATTTACATCAATACATAATTAAAAATGTTTAGCTCACTATTAAGAGAATATGAGAATATATAACATTAAGAATATCATTAGTTATTGATTATTTAGAACTGTAGATGAAAAAAATATTTTTAAAAAATTATCTCTACATTTACAACAATATAATCTAAAGATTGCGCTATCAAAATACAATTTTTTAGAATTATTAAGTAACATCTTTTTCTTTTTAGTAAAATTATTTAATTTAATAATAGTTGATTTAAACTGATGTATGCTTAACGCATTCATTGCCAAGCATATTTTACGATATTTTAACTAACTTTTTGTTTATATTTTTAAATGAAAAAATTGAATTATTTTATCAAAAAATTAAATTTATAGTATTGAACATGGTATTGAGCATAAAAATATAAGATGTAATGTATTTATTTGACTGTCGTCTCGTGATGATCATTAATAAATAACAAGGCATAAATAGAAAACTCAATGTTGATAACTGTCATAGTCGATAGCAATGAATAATACATTAACAGACCAGAGCGAATTATAAAAACTTTTCTAGTATTTTGATTTTATTGATGAGCAGTAGATTTCTTTCTCTACCATTACTTTGTGAAGTGAGTTGGTCTAAAGATATAACACCAGCTATATTGGCAACGCGTGTGAGACACTCAGTGCGTACTTACGCGTTATATCTATCTACAAATATTTGGCGTTCTGGTTGTTTGAATAAATAATATCGGATCTGTATTATACTACACTTATTTCGAAACTATTCTGCAAATCAACATTATCATACATAGATCGCGTGCGTTCTCGTAGAAAAACGAATTACATGAAATCAGAGCATTTCTATTCAGAGAAAACTGCGTCATCACATATCAAGTTATTTTCCGATCGTTACGATAATAGAAAATCAATTTTATGATTATATATTTTTGATATATAAGCACTTTAGTTTGTTCTAATCTTATTTAAATATCCTCAAAACCATATTGTAGAAATTGCTGGTCCGAAATACACAGAATTCTTATATATAGATTTTTTCAATTTTATAATAATTAAAATTTCAATCTGAGATAATCTTATATAAAAGTTATTTGTCTGAGATTGATTTAAAAATGAATACAAACACATTTATACGGATAGAAGAATATTCACCATCTTCAATAATAATTTCATGATAGATGTAGGAGATCCGATCAAGGATGAAAATATAATTTATATTCTTTTTCCTATTTAGAGGTTGCAAGAACCCGGTTGCGAGAAGAGGGTACCAAATATCGCACATTTTGGCAAACCTTGAATACTGTATGGACGGAAGAGGGCACAAAGGGTCTCTATCGAGGTCTTGGCACTCAGCTGATTCGGCAGATTCCGAACACCGCTATTATAATGGCAACATATGAAGCGGTAGTATATATACTGACACGACATTTCCGGCCAGTTACGGTGGCGACATCCAACACTGATGTGACATCAGAATTCTATAACGAGGCTAAAACGAAGAGAGAGCTGGCCTAGGATTTGCTTACGGCCCCCGAGTAAAGGGCCACCTATCAACCATTTCCCCTTCTCCAGTAGGCGAATACTGCACGTATTTGGAGCAGCATCCTAAGATCTAATCGCACATCTAGGCACATCGAGAGCAGCTGGAAACGCATTCGGTGCCCTAATCATTGCTCCAGGGGTACTCAAAAAGGTACCAGCTCTTTGGTCGCTCTAAAAGTATAGCAAAAAGTAGTCCTTCCTCCTTTCAGATAGCATGTACATATCCAGACATGGACCCGCTGTATCTCGCAGGGAAAGAAAAGGGGAATTGAGGAAAGCAGATTTTATTTAGCGTCGGATAGAAGGCTGAGACTTCGCTTCTCGTTCGCGAAAATGTGTACGTGAATATCGCAAAAGTGCTTGTATTGTGTTATAAAATTTGTTCAAGACAAATTAGTCTCTGCTCCAGAAACAAAACTCACTTCGAATCCAAAACGTGTGAGGCTCATTATAATAGTCATTGTAGACTTTAGTTTCTGACCTAAGAGTTTTGATTCTGATATTGTTCTTTGTTCCACGATTACAATTTTTTCTTTATATCTCTCTCTTTTTTTCACAAGACAAAATTAAAAAGAAAATGAAAAACGTAAAATTAGACTTTGGAAAAGGATTGTATTTGTAACTTTACAATGCTCCGTGAAAGAGCGGCAAATTTAACATGTATAATAACTTTTGAATTTGTAAATTATGTAAAGCACGATGATTTGATTTTTCATTTGCTTCAAGTAAAATATTTGTGTTAGAAATCGATTCTTTTGACTGATTTTGGTCGTAAATGTAATATATTGTAGATCCACTTCTCTTAAAAATTTCAATATTTCTATCTTAGGATTCTAGTAAAACTCATATGTTGTAAAATTGTGATAAATATTTCAATATATATTAAATTTTACGAAAAAATTGTTTTGCTTTATGTTATATCACAAAACTTTGAACAGCAGTATATTGAAAATTATATACTTTATTTTGATATTAGCATATCCAAGAAAGTTACCTCACAAATAATCCATTTGAAAAATTATTAAATTATGACTGAACGATCTATGTTTGTGATTCTTATAAAGTTTTTTTATATATTTGTTATGTCGACATTCTTATATTTGAATTTATGTACCAGGCAATTTTCAAAATTTCCGGAATCAGCACAATATTTACAATATATATATTTGAATTTTAATTTTTGCACAAATTTGAGAAACATTAATTGTTGTAAGCATATGATGATGGAGCAATAAAAATAATTTCAAAACAACTGAAAGAAATGATTTGAATTTTTATTGCTGACATTATTTAGAATGCGCTAATTTAGCTTTTTTTCGCAAACTGACTCTTGGAAATACTTTTGGAAGTAGTTTTGCAAAATTGGATAATACAAAAAAAGCAGAAAATTTTCGTTGAAGAAAATGTTATATTCTAATACGAAATTTTCTTTTGTAGATAATAACGTAATTGTGTTTTGTATTTCAGAAAAATGAAAAAATTTCAGAAATTTTTAAAAATACCTTTTACACTTTATATAAAGTTTTATAACAATTTTCCAATAAATTCAATTTCACTTTTTATTATAGCGATAATTTCTGTTCGATATATATTCTTTGTTTTATCATAATTTTACTGTATTTTTTTTGTATTCAGCAATCGACTTTTCTCGCCGATATTTTGCGATAAATTGTAACTAATTCTTAATGAACCAATATATGTTTGAACTTATTCTTAGAGACAAAGTAACTATGGGCGCGTTCAATCCGAACAAAGCGGTTGGCCTGCTCGTCGAGCGATTGATGTAGTTGGTTGGATCTATAAAAAACAACCAATCCTTCATTCATCCTTGGCGAAGGATAGGCTAGCCACTTTGCCGATTTGAACGCGCCTAATGTTAATATTAGAATACCTGTCAGAGGACTAGCGTATATTAAACTGTTCTGATAGATTCCACTTTATTTATATAGAAAGATATCGCGACGTTGTGTACATATCGAATTTGTAGGCGCTAACTGTGTACATGTACGAGCGTTCATACATTGAATTAGTCATAACACATCGCATGATTTTTAGTAAGAAAAAAAGTATTATGAGAATATGAAATTATCAATACACTGAGTGTATATCTCTTACAGATCTGTTATCAGACTTATCAGATACGCAAAATAGTTAACAACTTATCCTTATTGGTATTTTAAACTATCCCTAAACATTACGTATCTATTTTTGTGGGAAGGTACTAAAAAAAGTTTGTAATTAAAAGTTTGTCGACATTAAAATTTTTACAGAGTTTGTTTTATGAATGAAACAATTCCTTTCCTTTTCTTTTCTTTTCGAACAACTGTATAATTTGTTCGAAAATAATTCTACTTAGTTATAAAATAATTTTATCCAGTTTTTGTTTATAAGTAATCTTCAATTTTTTTAATGGAAGCATAATAAAATGTTATAATATTAATTTAAAATGTTTAAATGTTTTATTATAATATCTTTATGTTTTCAAATGCGTGCCATTTTATTAAATTTTTATTAATTATCAGTCACAATATAATATTATGTTTTTGTTTCTACAAAATAGCTATGTAATTTTCTGAAGTTAATAAAGTTATATGCAAGGCGTTCCGCTTAAACGTTTAATAAAAGGAAATTATCATCAATTCTGAATTTATCATAATTTACAGTATCCTTCCAAATACAATAATTAAAAAAAATTTCAGAACTGATTTTTGGCACCTATTTTCTGTTGATTAATTCTCTCTTTGTATATTACCCACATTTCTTTTGTTATACGTCTAAGCAAAGCATCCTGTATATTAACATTTTATATCAACGTTCTAGAATTAAATTTTATATATTCGATACCTTTCGCACAGTTTTATGGTGTTCAAAAAAAATTTATATTATACATTTATTATTTTCTAAAACCATAGTCATATATATACTTGATCAGTTAATATTCGATTTAAGCCATGATTTTGATCAAGAAAATGGAAAATGTGAAAAATACATAGTTAATACATTTCACTGGTTATATAAGGAAAAGATATATAAGGAAAATTATGTAAAGCATGATGATTTCTTCATATTATACGTAAATAAGCTGTGATTTTATTTTATTCATTACCAGTGGAGCTTTGCGCTTATCAATATAGCAGGTTGTATAATATTCACAAAGTTTATGTACTCTGTCCTACAAGTCGTATAAATTAGACTTAGAATTATAATAATTAAGAAAAGATAATAAGATTTTAAGGAACACAAAAATTCATTTATTCGTTTTTTAGTGTTAATTTGGGATGATTTTGAATGAAAATATAACTATTATCAACGAAAATAGTATCTACTATTAACAGATGCACGACAAATAAGTCATCTCATTTGATCTTTCTCAAACATGAAGCCTAAAAGAGATATCTGAGAGAAATATGCGACTTCTAGAACATCGTATGTGATTGATATGTTAATTGTTAACATCTTATTGAGACTTCTACGATACCGTTGTCAATTGTAAAATATGTATGCTCCAGGAAAACAGATTCTAAGTGCCAGGCTGTTATTAATCGCATAGTCATTTGCATAAGAATATCGTGCCCCTCTTAAAGGATCGCGTAAGTATATGAGGACCGGATGTGTGTGCCAAGTTGTAAAGCATGTATAGATATTAGATAGACGGTTATTGGAATAAGCAATGAATTTTTCTAATGGAGAGAACAATTGACAAAAGATGTAAAGAGAATGAGAGAGGAGAGCGAGAGAGAGAGAGAGAGAGAAAGAGAAAGAGAATGAAAGAAATATTTCGTGTATTCACAAGAAGCGAGCGTTTCGTTAAAGACTGACGTTGTACAATTACTTAGTGTAGCGTGAGAAAATCAATGCGTATATAAATATATGAAAGATCTTATAATTGCGTGGTAGTGTCTTTAAAAACGGAAAATTAATTTAAGTTTCGGTCAATATATATGAAATATCACAAGTGCATCTTTATTTTTCTAAATAAAGCATTTTTATTTGTTTCTTACCTTTCTCATTTGTGTTCGAATAGGTCGCTGAAATTCAATGAGATTCATAGCAAAACGTAAATCAAACTTATCGAAGTTTTACAAAGAGAAAAGCCGTTACTAAATAATGTAAAATTACGACTTTCTTGAAAACGAAGCCTCATACATGTAAAAAATTTATTGTACATTTTTGATTTATTTTTTTATATAGATTATCTTCCCGATTGTATTATTGACTACAGGGTATCATCTGTATGTATATAGCTTATGATACCCAGTAAGGAAATTGTAATATGTACGGATAAATTTATGTGTATTTAAATATCTCAATAAAGAATAAAAATATGCCGTGCTTGTTTGCTTAAATTCTTTTAATAATATTTGTTAAATAACACGATATCATTATCAACAATATCATTATTGCGGATATTGTTCAAAATATTTATATGCTTCTACATTTAACTTTGCTAATTTTATATAGCAGATATATATATTGTTAGTATAGTAACGACATATTGTAGTAAGACATTATTAGTATATCTAGCATAATGCATAAATGAGTGTTAATATATTCGTTAATAAATTTTTACTATTTTTCAGTACTGGTATATATAATAGAACACGATTTACAAATACAATTTCAAATTTTGCACTTTTTTGTCACGGCGCATGTTCATATCACAACACAGCACGAACTTCTTGTAACAGTGATAAGTGGTAATCCTGTTTTCGAACATGGAGGAAAAAATCACCATGGTACCAAAGTCTATCAATTCTGATCGACTTTTATCTCGAAGAAAAACCACAAAAAAGACAAAACAGGAAAACCACAAAAAAGGCAAAACAGGATAAGAGGCCAAAACGTTAGAGATAAAAGATAAAAAATAGAAAGCAAAGATACATTGTAGAATTAACCTTTAAATAGACAAGCGCAAAAAATAGAATCAGTGTTATTATTTACACACTACATATATTATCTATACAGAATGACGGGCGTTGCCGTGGTACGTATAAATTACGCAACTATGTGAACAGAATATTTGTATTTCTATTGTGATTTTCTTTTCCAGAAGATTAATTGAGTATAGTTCTTTGCGTTTCATTATACTTAAAATGAAATAAGTATATACAGATAGTATATACTGTGTAAAAAAAAGATTACATATTTTGAGAAAATAAGTATTTATCAAAACAAAAAAATCTAGTAAATATACGTCCAAAACAAATATCAGTTGAGATTTAATTGAAATTGTTGAAATATAGGATAATTTCTGAGTGCATTCTACATTTTATGCATAAATATTTTATTCTTTACTGAATTAAAGAATAAGGATAAAATAATACATCATGCTCATTATGCATAAAATGGAATATACTCTTTATTATCACTAAACTCCCATTGATTTAATAAGAAATAGATTGGGTTGGTCAAGGAAGTCCAAAGAGTAGTTTGGTGTACCTTATCTTCCCCTAATCTTAATCCTTCAGATATTTAGGAATTATAGGAACATTTAAAGAACAAATAATTTTTTTATACAAAAGTTTAACTACAAAGAACTTATATTTATTTTTTATAGTGAACTCTCGATATTTATTAGTCTTCCTCTTTCTTTCTCTTCTAATTATATACTCATTTCATTTTAGGCATACAAGTAACATGTAATTGCAAAACATAGATTTATTGATCTTGATTGATAAATCATGCTGTTATTTAGGTAACTGGTGGAAACAAGGGTATTGGCTTTGCCATTGTGAAAGCTCTCTGTCAGCAGTACAATGGAAACGTTTACTTAACAGCTCGTGACACCACGCGTGGTTTGAATGCCGTCAGTGAATTGAAAAAACAAGGCTTGAATCCAAAGTTCCATCAATTGGATATCAATAATGACAACAGTGTTAATACATTCCGGGATTACTTACAGAATACATATGGTGGTCTTGACGTACTGGTCAACAATGCTGCCATAGCATTTAAAGTAATTAAAAACATCAATATAGTAGTAATTAGTATAGTAGTAATTAGTTTTTAAAAAATAATTTGACTTTAAACAGAAATAATATATATGTTTCTTTCATATTCATATTTATATAAAATATTCGCAAATGTTCTATCTGTAGTCTTTTTTTATTTCGCAATAGTAAAAAAAAATGATACAATATTTAAATATACATAGCAAAAAGAACATATTAGGTATAGTAAAAAGAAATTCATTATTTTTCCATTTAATTTTATGCAAAAATAATGGATTTCTTTTTATTACACCTAATATAAACTTAGAGCAGAAAATAAAATAAAACATTAATAAACGTATTTATACATTTTGATTTAAAACAGAACGATTTTGTAAAAATAAA
>Ga0157363_1006973_pt1 | contig 10671 bp, 4 predicted proteins | sample AttsexASBM1_FD_111477 | JGI IMG/M metagenome (GOLD analysis project Ga0157363, IMG submission 111477) | Fungus gardens microbial communities from leaf cutter ant in Ribeirão Preto, State of São Paulo, Brazil - Atta sexdens ASBM1 | ecosystem: Host-associated > Fungi > Mycelium > Unclassified ...
ACAAGATTTTGATATAATTCATCATAATTTCTTTAATCACTCGATATAATTCTTTTTGTGTCAACAACAATTTATCAACTGACTAAATTATGCTCTAATCACTGGGCATAATACAATTTTTATAAATAGGATCGTTCTTGAAAATTTTATTTGTTTGTTTTCTTTTAATACTAATACTTCAAATTAAGGGTTACAGAAGAATGATATGAAGCGAATCAGGTGGATCTATTTATTTAATCGTTTAATGATGAATTACAAAACAAGTAGATCTATTTGTCTGTTCGGCTAAGTGTTAAAGAACGTATTAAGTTATTTCATTTGTGTTTTTATCGTACAACAAATTTTTGCCTATTGATTGACTGTAGGACAGAGAGATCCGAGGACTTCTCTGCTCTGCACACATTTGTCATAACGTACAAAACGTACAAAAACGCACAAATGAAATAACACTCTTAGATATTGATAAATTAATTAAAAAAAGAATCGATTAAGTTAATTGAAAAATTCTAATGTATTAAATAAGTCGCCTTCATCCTTATGCGCTATTCAACGTAAATCAGATATTACTTACAGAACGATTACGTTCCTTGAGGACGATACGTGTTTTATGTTTCTCGTTCAATCGTTCCAACGCAAAATCCATGTTTGCGAAGAATGGACGAAAAATTCGAATATAAAGGTAGCTGTCCCGTTGCCCCCCCTTTCTTTTCTATCGCACGCGGCATTCACAATCCGCGGTAACCACTAAACATAACCTTGCAAAAGCGAATGCGCAAAAGTTGGACATATTTCAGGCTTATTTTCTCGCTTTCTTCTATTTTCTTCTCAGCAATTCGGCGAGGAGTGAGAAGAGATTCTTGATTTCACAAGTCACAACACAAAATTTAGTGAAAATATTACAATTTTGGATGTCGTCTTTGTTTACATAAAAGGCTATCAACTTCCGAAAACTCATCCCCGCACGCGCGATCGTTTCCTATCCACTCCTGTCAATCCCGTCAGTTTCCACTTTCCTCCGCATGATGGGAGTGAGTGGGGGGGGGGGTGAATGAAGGTGGATAGAATGGCCAGTGGATCTCCCAATGGCCCGATTTTTCGAATAACATCATAGAGTACGTTCTGTTTTACTCATGATACGCATAAATTATCATTTGATCCTTGTTATTCATTGAAAACTATAAAATAAAACATCATGAGAAACGGGGAGAAAAACAGAGGAAAATTCTGTCCTAGAGATTCAAGTCCGTCCAATTAATTTTTGTATTATTGTTTTTTTGCATTTTTAGGACAAATTCTGATTTAGGGGCCGATTTTATAATTTTTAATAACAGTCGTTGATGTTGCGCAGATATTATGTAGAGTAAAAAAGCTGTGCAATGACATCAAATAATTGCCGTTAAGAGTTACAGAATCGGCTCCTTACTATAATCAAATCGATTAAATTATTTCACTCGGAAGAATCTCGTTTGCTTACATTCCCGATTGCACACACTACTCATATTAGCTGGTGCCTAGTCATTTTTTATTGCTTTATCAATGAGAATATTTTATTTTTAAATTGATCAATTTTTAGGGATGCATGTGTGCAATCGGAATCCTCCGGTTTCATCCATAATATAAGAATATAAGGATTCTATTCTCAATGATGCTCAGACGTTTGAACATGACTGCTCTTTGACCGATCAAAACGTTGTCCCAATAATTTTAATCAAACGTTTCGACTATTAATCTGGTCAGTTATTACAAAAATCACTAATAATGATCAGATTGAAGATTTGATTAAAGAAATGTTTAATTAAAATTTCATTGTAATTTTTGAGCGTCACAGACAAGCATAATAAACAAAATAAAAATAGTTATTATAATTGAAAAATGGAACTTCCTTTTGACTTCTTCGATCTTTCTATGACGCTTGGACAGACCGGACAGATCTGGGAGTCGATTGTGTCTCAAAAGGAAGAGAAAATTACAAAAGCGAGCAAATTTACTAGAATATTCACAATTTGATACTCAATAACTGGTCGATTGTGGATTTTGAAAGAAGGTGAAAATTACAAAAGTGAGCAAAGATTACTAGGTATTGACCAATTAAATTATGAATACTCTAGTAAATTTGCTCACTTTTGTAATTTTCACCTCATTTGAAGATATACAATCGACCCCCTGAGTTCAGCTGGAATCATGATGGAAGGGATAACATGATGCTTAGTTTGCAAGCATCTCTCTCTAATAGCGTTTTCTCTTGGGATACATTGAGTGTAATTTGCACTATACCAGTTGCGTGTAAGTGCTGCATCAATGCTGCACTACACAAGTGTACATACATCATGGTGTATACTACTTCATGCTATCGTGTTTAATTCTGCTGCCAGTTTACTTCCATTTTCAAATTTTTAATGTTACATGGCTCTATACCGTCTCTTTGAGATCGTGTAGCAAAACCCTACTTCGTATATAAAATTTGCATTACACTATAGTAACGGAAACATGTTACACTGAGTGAGTTCGCCTACCAGCCAAGGAAACACGCTACATTGTCTGAGTGTTGCACTGGTGGGCGATAGTGCAGCCAAGAGAAAATGCTATAAATCTCCGCCGTGTAAACGCTTTGAAGCGTTTTTTAATTGGTCAGTTAAAATTCTTTCTTCTAATTGGTCCATCAAACGCTTCAAAGCATTTGTAGCGAGACTTTGACCACAGCCTCTGAATGTCGCGTCGGGGGTCGATTTTGTATTTTCAAACAACATGAAAATTACAAAAGCGAGCAAATTTACTAGGTGTTGACCAATGAAATAATCAGTATTCTAGTAAATTCACTCACTTTTATAATTTTCATCCCATTTCAAGATACAGAATCGATCCCCAAGGGAAAAGCCTGTCAACTGTGAAACGCTAAACATAGGGCGATATATATATTCATAATCCGTTGTTATTTTAAAACTATCTTAAATAATGTCTTAAGATGCTATAGTCCTCAGATTGACTTATGACATCTTAAGATTGTACTTAAGACAGTCTTAAATGTAAGAATCGACTATGAATACCGACCTGTTTCGCGTCGTGAAATTGGTACTGAGTCTTTTCTTATTTAACATACTTATTTAACATACTACTATATTTCTTTTCGGAATGAAATCTTGGCGTCTATCCTTTGTTATTTTCACTCTGTCTCGCTCTACTGAGATAGCGGAGAGGAAGCGTTTCAAGTGTCTGAACAAGCCTGATCTAATCAGAAACCTAAAGTAAAACATGTATACATCAGATGTCACTGATATCACAAGTTTAATCGATCTCGGATCTATTCAACCTCATCGCATTCGAAAACAAAATAGATATTTTTAAGGGCGCATAATCAAAGGAATAGCTGAGAATAGAGAACAAAAAATAAGAATCTATTAGGAACCGTGTATCGTGAAATTTGATAAGTTTGAAATTCTTATTATCAGTCTGTTTTCTATTTCTTTAATTGTGCGCAGCCTCTAATTGTGTGTATCTCTCTGAGATTGATTAAATTACAAAATAATAATAATAATTAATATTTTAGTAAAATAATCAAAAATGTTACACCAAGTATCTATATTGAAAGACTTGGTGCAGAGATATAATAGTTTGAAACTTTTAGTTCTTACTAAACAAATAAATTTTTGCTGACTAATACTGTTTTAAAGTATATAGGGTGGCTTTAAATTATAGCATCACCCATCTTGAGCAGGTAGAACGGACTAAACTGAGTTGAAAAGTTCTTTACCATTTTACAATTTTTGCAATAGTTAACGAGATATTAAATGCCAAAAATTGATCTTCAATAATTTTTTATTCAAATACTATGGACTTTAAGAAAAACAGTAAGAGATAAAAATTATTTATTTTCTTCTCATAAAGTTCTGAGAATTTTTTCAGAATTTTTTAATACCGTATTTCCTCATATTGGTAAAACTAAGAAAATGCAATAAAAAGTTGATAAAAAATTCTTAAAAAATTCTTAGAGTTCTTTGAGGAAAAAATAAATAATTTTTATCTCTTGCAGTTTTTCTGTGAAGTTGATAATATTTGAGTTAAAAATTATAGAAGATCAATATTTAGCGATTTTTAGTAATTAATATCTCGTTAACCATTGCAAAAATTGCAAAATAATAGAGGACTTTTCGACTTCAGTTTAGTCTGCTCTACCTGCTCAAGATGGGTAATGTCGTAATTTAAGAATATCCTGTAATAATCAACTTTTCATTTCATTATAAAGTTTTAATTTCATAATGAAGTTTGAATTATAAAACTTTATAACTTAAATAATAATTAAATATTTGTTAAAAAAGAAATGGATGCACTTGTATATCTTTCTAAAAATAAAATATATCGATATTCCATATTCTGTTATTATTGACACTAAAAATGATATTTCATGCTTTCTACCGTTAAGAATAAACAGTATAAACATTGCTAGCAACATGATAAAAAATTTAATTAATTTTTTCATTGTCGGAACATCTTTTAACAACTAATCTAATAATTGATTTAGTTTAATTTTTTAAAAAAAGAACTTATTTATTTAATAAATAAAGAGAAATTTTTATAAGTAAATTATTGTTTCCTGTTTTACACATTATAAAAACTTGTTTGTATTGATACTTTATTTAGCGGAACATATATTGAAAAAATAATTTATTTACATAATAATTAAATTTATACTGCTTTTGAAGTTTTCTTATGTTTGTTACGAACGTCTAACGCATTAAGCACGTATATTTTAGATATTCTGCAATGACGTTACTATTTATTTAATATGCCTATTTTGCAAAAAAGGAGCTATAACTCATCATTAAAAATATTTTGAAGATAATAATAATTATCAGAGATGACAAAAATATTTCATTGCGAATCATAGAATAGAATTTTTTTTGTTGATCAAGACAACGTCCTTGTACGAAGAAATCTCAGGTTTTAATAGTTTAAAATCTTTTCGAAGGAACGTTAAGTAGACAAATGACAAGTGGAAACTCGAGGAATTTGAAGAACTCTAAAAAAAAGGAGAAGTTGTAGTAGGGTACCATAAAGGAAAAAAGAAATATGAAAGAGAAGAGAAAGAGGTTGCGTACATATAATTGAATGAGTGAGTGAATAAGCAGGATGATCTAAAGGAGAGGGAATAAAAAAAAGAGAAAAAGAAAGAGAGAGAGAGAGAGAGAGAGAGAGAGAGAAGAGGAAGAGAAGCAAAGAAAAGAAGATGAAAGATCGGACGATCATGGAAGTGGCATCCTCTTCATGAAGGCGTTTCTTGGTTCATCCGGTATTATGCCAAGACGTTACAATGAAGCATCTCTCGTTTCACTTCTTCACGCTGATCTGTTCAGTCGCGTCGCTTTGAGAAGCGCGTGTGAACAGCAGTTCCGCTAGTTCTTGCCGTGCGTTCGGATTCGCCGCACGCGTCTCGCGCGAGGTACAAATGCAGAACGTTAATAGTGACGTATTGAACAGGGCAATCGTAAAATCGATCAGCCGAGAGTGTCCTTGATTATTTACAGAGACAACACAATAATTCGATTGAGTGCACGGATGAAGGAGTGCGCTTGCTATTTAACTTTGCACGAAGAAGACAAAACGATCGGTGATTAAAGGAAGAGTCGGGCGAGCCGGATTTTTCAGTCGAGCATTAAGAAGAATTTGATTAATGGATTATTCGTTTTTACTAACATTGAATATTCTTAGATGAAACTAGATAAAACTTTTCCATTCCGACCGAATGATTCTTATTTTTGTAGATTTTCTGTAGATGAATAATATAAGTGAATTTATAAGAAAAAAAGAAAGAAACGTATATAATAAAAATTTGAATTATAATTTATAAATGTCTATTTTAAAATAATTTTTTTGCTTTAAAAACGTAAATAATAGTGTTTGAAGACCTTGCTTTGTAGCAATATAAATTTTTTCCCAGGATGATTAAACGAAAAGATAAATCTAGTTGTCATTAAACGGATAGCAACTATACTTCCGTTGTGCTTGTGTTTATCGTTTAATAGCCTTCACATTGACACCAGCTATCCGAATCAGCTGACATAAACGTAATTTAAGACAAAAGAAGAATCGAGACATAAACAAAAAAGTGGAATAAGGTACAAGCAAGTATTAATTTAATTGTGCATAAATCTTGTAAATTTTTATAAGATAGAATTAAACATTCAAGAATTAGCTTAAATATGATTTCCAATAATCTGAGAGCAGAAAAAAAAGTTCTTTCTGAAAAAGAAAAAAAACACTGACGATTTGGAAGTGTTAATCGGCGACACGTGAATTATATTTTCATAGAAACTGAAATAAAATATATATTATAGAGAAAAAAAGAGACACGAATCTAATAAAAATTAGAGTCAAAGTTTTGAAACGTAGCTGCAAAGTGACGGAAGTAATTTCAGAGAGTAGCAATTTGAAACATACCAACTGAAAAAAATCACGTCATACAATTGGTGAAATCATGTAATAAAACATGTAAATCACATGTAATCACATGTAACATGTAAGTCACGTATATTGAAAAAAAATGCTGATTCAATTAAAGTCTGTATTACGGGCTGTCACTAATAAGTGATTAATTTATGTATATATTTTTATTGACATAAAGGCATAAATTATTATTTCAATAATCAAGGCCTTTGTGTCAATAAAAATATACATGAATTAATTACGTATGTTAGTGATAGCCCGTAATACAGATTTTAATTGAATCAACAGCATTTTTTTCTCAGTGTAGCAGATTGTTTCAAATTAATACGATTTTAAAATTACGTATTTTGAAAAATCACATGATGATATGCTCTTCTTTCTTTTATTCCTATTATTCAATTCTTTAAAATCGATAAATTCGATAACTATAATATCATATAATGGCTGAAATTATTTGTAATTATTTGTATGTGATTTTTCAAATTAAACATCATTAAAAAAAATCACGTACCGATTTGAAACAATCCGTTATGTGATTTATATAGTTTAATTATATGATTTCATCAAGTAACGTTATGACATAATTTTTTTCAGCAGGGATACATCGACAGATGATCCAGAAAATTAGGAATAATATAATAGAGAGCTAGAGATTGTTTACATTGAATAAACGAGTAATTCTATTTTTACGTCATTATATCCATGATAAGGATTATTTACATTTGATAAACGAGTAATTATATTTTTAAGCCACACTGTGATCATGATAAGGTTTGTTTTGGCCGGTCTGGTGTTATTCTCGACAAAAATATTGTCGAAGTCACATCTGTCAAAATGTTGCCCGCCAGGAGAGATCTTCTCAGGACATTCCACCATAGAGTGCGTTTCAGTATCGAAGAACGCGATGGAACTCTATATTCAACATTGGAACACCACTACGGAGTTCCAAGGAATTCCTCAATGTAAAGAACCCGAAGATCTTATGACAACGCCACTTGATTATCTTGATTCCGACAATTTCTTAGAGGTAAATTGTAATGATTAAATTGGTCTTCTTAAGTATCTTCAACTGATTGTTGAGATTGCGATATTTTGAAGAGGTAAAAGTTAAGCTAGTTTATGAAGAAGTATAAAGAGAAGAAGTATAAAAATTGATGATAAAAAAATTAAATGAAAAATACAATCTTTTTCAATAAAGTGACACTTTTGTTTTTAATTTTATCTTGATTTTCTTCATTTTGAATTGTTAAGATAAATGATACCATGTACCTTAAAGTAGAAGTCAAATGTGTTTAATAAAGAAATTAAAAGAAAAATGCCTTTCTTAGAGAAATTAATGAAATATATCATAAAAAACTTCATCACGATATATATATCACGTTATAATCCGCAAACTTTTGTCACCTTTGAGTATATAAATAAATTTGAGTAATAAAAAAATTTATCTTCGCGCGAATAATATATAATATATAATATATAATAGACCAGAAAATACAAATTTTACAATTAAAAGTAGTACTTTTATCTTTATCTTAATTTATCTTAATTATGTAAATTAACGTTAATTCTTAATATGCTAATTAATTCTCTTTGTTTTGCTAATTCTCAACATTTTGATCATCAACCACTCCCTCAAATTACTAGGCAAATTAATTATTAGGTTATTAAGTATATTAACCGCTCCTTTTATATATATGGATGCGTCTCACTGTTCATTAAGCATTTACAAATGTTACGAAAAAACTGACAAAGAATAAATAAATGAAAACACACTTGCAAAAAAATATTTCAGTTTTTCAAAAATAGAAAAAACTTAAAAACTGATAAAAAAATCTCATTTTTACGTTTAGCTTTTGATAGAGAAATGGCTAAATGCACTTCACATATCCATTTACATCGTTAAAAAGAAATAACATACTTTTGTTCTTTTGATGATATTTTTATAGTAGCTAATCGTCGCGTGACAATCAAAGTATACTATCCCAATTATATAATCGATTATGTGAAACGGCAAGTTTAAATATAAAAACGAAAGATCTTTGTTTATCAATTTGATAAACTGTTTGTAGGTGCCGGCTTGCCTCGAAATACTTCAAACAACTGGAGAGAGTAACGTAATAGTCGTTCATTGTCGATCGTACAAAGATCGACCGATAAAAGCGATTAACGCATCCTTTCCGCAACTCACATATATCAGAAAATGTTGCCCTCGCGATACAGTATTCGACAGTCGCATGAAAGCTTGCGTGCCGCAGTTAAGCGAATTAGACAGCCTTGTAACGTTTTTATTGAATGGATCGGCTAACGCAGATCTTGTGATAATAGCTACCGAAGGTCCACCTACGTGCAAAGGCCCTATCGTCGACTATGAGATTGACAAAAACGATGTCTTTATGCAGAACAATACATATTCAGTAAGTAAGGGAAAATTAAACCTTATTATAAGATATAAAAGATACTATTTTGAATATATATAAAAAAATATTTTAAATATTTTTTTGACATATTTTTTATTTTATATCAGAATTATGCATTACTTTATGTAAGTCAGTAGGAATAAGATAAATTTTCGATTTTAGGAAGTTGACTATAAATACATTTTCTATTGTATTAAAGCATAATTCACTGAAAATTAATTAATTGTTTTCTTCGTACATTCGAAATTAATCAATTGAGATGGAATATTAACAGCTTTTGAAAAAGCATTCTAAAATATATATTTTTCGATTTGTGTATGTGCTGAAGAACATTTAATAATTTCTCGACAAATATTACAAATCTTATGTAATAGACATTATCTTTTTTAGAATGAAAATTTTCTAAACGTCTCATGTATTCTGTACATACAATATTTTATAGAAGCAATTATCTTCTGAATGTGTCAGCGTGAATTAATACAACATTATTGTAAATCAAATAATTCGATAGGTGATGGTTCCAGCGTTCAATATGAATATTGTCAAAGAGGAACTATTGGTTACTGAGGGTAATGCTTGCCTCGAGATGACGTCGGATTCTGATCGAACATTGATAGCGCGCGTCTGCAGAAATCCGGAATTTTGCCACAGGAACGCTTGCATTAGAAAGTGCTGCGCCGAAAATGAGTTCTTTTACGCCCAGGGATGCAATAAACTCGCTGTACCCGACGAACCGATAGAGTTTCACGAGGCCTTCGCAAATCAAACGAAATCGTCTGCTTTCGACACGACCAAAGGTTTTTCCAATAATATTTAAATGTTCTTATTACCCTCTTAGAAAGAAATTTGACTATTTATTTAAAGTTTATTGATAATGAATAACAATTATGCAACAAGTTGTCGACGAGAATCCTATATGCATGGAGAAACAGAGTTAATAGACTTCTCTCTGATTGTTTAGACTATGGAATCTTGATTGGGAAGCCATGTAAATACGGCATGTATCCCATGGATCCAAGGGACGAAGAATGGGGGAATGTCTTTCTGACATCAGAAGGACATGTTTTTATCAAAAATTATGCCGAGTATGACCAAGACAAATACTGCATGGACATTTTTTACAACAAATCGGAGTCTGATCACAACTTTCATTTGTTCATATGTTTTGACAAACCGGAGACAAATAATATTTCAGTAAGGTATACATTATTTTTATTTTTTTCAATTGTAAAATGCGTATTTGATAACTGTATAGTAACCACTCGTGTATTTTTATTAGCGTTTAATCAGCTTTATTTTTATCTTGATAGATGTGACTGAACAAAGAGATTGCATTGAGTGTGAATATATTGCCGAAACGCTTTGTAGTATCGGGAAAGTTGTTTTAGAAAAGTATAGAGTTCGTATTGAGTTTCTAGAAATTAAAGTAACGAATGCATCGCATTAGATTCGACGCTGCATTTCTATGCATTCAGGCTTTCTCTCCCACCGCAAATTCTGTCAAATTTGGTGAAACTCGGCAGGCTTGATTTGTTTAAACTTCGCAAAGTCAAACAAATGTAGCATACCAACGTTCTGCACAATAGATGATGCCCTGTATTCGAGAACTATAAACGTTTTAGTTGTATACGTGACGCAAAGAGAAACGTTAATCAATGTCTACGAAATTGATGAAAATAATGTTGGACAATTCAATACGCTTCAAATAAATACGTGTCAAATACGAAACGTGAAATGTATTTCTCGCTAATAGATACCAAATGAACACCGTCCTGGAAGTCATCAGCTGCGCCTTCCTGCTAATAACCTTGCTGGT
>Ga0157363_1006974_pt1 | contig 10671 bp, 8 predicted proteins | sample AttsexASBM1_FD_111477 | JGI IMG/M metagenome (GOLD analysis project Ga0157363, IMG submission 111477) | Fungus gardens microbial communities from leaf cutter ant in Ribeirão Preto, State of São Paulo, Brazil - Atta sexdens ASBM1 | ecosystem: Host-associated > Fungi > Mycelium > Unclassified ...
AGGTATAATCCACAACGTTTCCGCATCCCCTTCAGTGCCGAAGTGGCGAAATCGGTAGACGCAGTTGATTCAAAATCAACCGTAGAAATACGTGCCGGTTCGAGTCCGGCCTTCGGCACCAAAGTATCTTAGTCTGTTACAATCACTAGACTGCTTTCCAATATCCTAATTATTGGGTAAAGTACTCCCATATCTAAAGCTATGCTCACAAGCAATCTGAGAAGTTTAGTTTTGAGAATAGCTTAATTGTTGGACGCCCAAAATAATTAGGGAATATTATGACTATCAGATTTAGTTATCCAGGTATAAAAATTAAGCAGACAAAAGAGTCAAATGAGATTGTTTTGTTTGGTGCTTCTGCATATGAAATAAGTCGATGGGCCGGTGTACCGCAGAAAACAAAATTTGATGTTGTTGAGTCCGTTGGTTTTCAAAGGGTTAAAAACGAAAAACGATTAACTGAATTAAAACGTTTTTATACCAATGGTCATAACGTTGTGCAAAATACATTAATTTGCGCAATAAGGAATATTGATGAATGTAAAATCATTTTCGATGGTGAAGATACAGGTAATATTATTATAGAGTTTCCGGATTTTTACAAAATGCCATTGGTTGACCTTTTCGGAATTCTCAGAAAAAATCTTGAAGAACGTGTTACAGATAAGACTTTACTGAAAACAAGTCTCTTAGATATACAGAAAATAAAAAGGGCCCTTTCGATCTCAGGAGATTATTATCAAGAAGAGTTTCTTGATGAATCAGCAAATAATGATGAGCGCTTATCTTTAAGCGACCCTGAATCTGATTCAAATGAAGTTGTACTTGATGAGTCACATTTTTTTGATTTTATTAAAGAAGTTGCTTCAAGGCATGAAGTACTGAAAGAACTTGGGGAGCAATATAATAGTAATGATTCATTCTTGGGATTTGATCGAGACGCTCTTATATCATTTATCTTGCCCGTTAGCCTTGTTGATGGACAACACAGGTTAGCTGGTGCTATTGAAGAGACGCAAGCCAAAATAAATGAAGGATTTTATGCGGATGAAATTGAAAGCTTGTACGCAAAAGATATTCCTGCTGATGAAATAAATGAAAAACTCTTAACTAAATACTCTAGAAAGTTGCCTGTTTCTTTACTTCTCTCTTCGGATCCGGCGGAACAAGTTTTTCAATTTGTGGTAATTAACCAAAAAGCAACTCCTATTGAAAGATCATTATTGGGAACTATTGTCTCGACAACGCTTACTAATGATGAGATGGAGCAGGTATCGGAACGTTTACGCTCATCTGGTATACAGTTAGAGGAAGCTCGAGCTATCACGTGGATGGCAAGAAGCGAAGAAAGCCCATTCTGTAGATTAGTCGAGCGTGGTGTAGAAGATGAAAAAAATGATCTTCTACAGTGGTCAGTAATGGGGAAAATAATTGCTATCTTTAAAGAACTTTCTGGTGGGACTAGATTTGGGGAAGGTAATGATTATGCAAGAAGGTGGAAAGATAAATTCTTAGCTAACTCTGAAATTGTAGCTGATTACGCTAATCAAGGCTACGAAACACCATTCGATTACTGGCATTCTCTTGAAGGCCCATGGCGTGAAATATTTATAGAGTTTTGGAACTGTATTAAAAACTATTTCTCACAGGATGTAAATCCGGAAAGATTTAACTTCTGGGGTAAACCAAGAACATCTAATTTATTTAACAAAATTTCTTTGACAATTTTGGCAGCAGATTTCTTTGAATATTTAGTTGTTGCGAAGATAGAGCTATCTTCTAAAGAACAAATAAAACATCTTGTTAATGAATGGCTTACGGATGTCAGCCCAGAGTACTTCGATCGCGACTGGCAACTTTCAGGTGTTAAGAAAGATGCAAAAGGCATACGTGAACAATGGGCATATCTTTGGGCGGAATATCGTAAATCACCGGATACTTTGCCAAGATATACGCAATATAGAATTTCTAAAAAATCATGATGCAATATCAATCAACAGATATCGCTGCCCTAATAGGCAGCGTATTAAACCAAGATGATGTTTGGAATACAGCATCCCAAGCTTCAATTTCTTCAATGAATTTTCCTGATCAACTTTTGGGAAGACGAAAAGAAATTTTACGTGGGGATATCCATCGTGAGTGGGGGCGTTGGTTTATAGAGCAGTTTATGGATGAACGATATTTTATCGAAAATATTAACTATCCAAGAGTTTTTTTAGAAGTAAACGCTATTTTAAAGAATATATTAAGTTGGGATTTTGAAGAAGATAAAGTTAAAACTCTAGCGAGAATTATAACAAAATATGTTTTGGATCAGGTTCAATTTGTTAAAACAACCAGAAAACGTAAGGTATTAGATAATAAAGATAAGTCTTTTTTATTATCATTATACAGTGACCAACCGAGATGTTGGTTAACGGGGTTGCCTTTTTCTGATAATGCGATAGACCTCTTCTTAGGTTATGAGCCTGGTCCTATAATGCTTCCAGAGTTTGTGGATAAATACTTACCTATCGGCCTTATGCAACAACATTTAACAATTGAAATCGATCATCTTTATCCTTTTCATTGTGGAGGTGACGATGATTTTGCAAATTTCAAATTGATTTGTGGATGGGCAAATAGAGTTAAAAGCTCTCAAATATCCTTTTATATGAAGGGGACTGGAAATGTTGGAAAATCGAATATCGGTCTAGATAACTATTATTGGGCTTTGCGTGCAATAGGAATGCGGAGGAAATGTGAGCATCCTAACTGTAATGCAACATTAGAAAACTCACCACTAACAATTGAATCGTATCATGGTGAGGGAAAAATTATTAACCCTATAAGTATGAAAGTATTATGTTATGACCATATTCAGGATAAAGAGCGATTTATCAAACGGGAGAAATTCATAGCTTCGTAATATCATCAAGACTATATACCTTGTTTAATAAATATGAAATACCTCGGTGCAAATGTAGCTTGAAAGATTGGTTCAACGTATCGTCATCGAGGTTATTAAAATCTTGAAAAGTGCGTTGACGAAGCATCACCATGTAGACATCTGAAAAATCACCACCGAACGTTTTCCAGGTCATTTCAATATTGCTATTTGTTATTATATCTTCATGAGGAGGAATGCTTTCCTCTGCAAGTGACAAACAAAAAGCCCAACGACATAATATGTTCCAGTGATCTATTCCTGTACGTTTCTTCAATGTTATTAGCTGTTGTTTAGCTTTTTCAGAAACTCTAATTATCTCAATAGTCATTTTATTTCTTTACCTTCAAATATCCTTTATGAAATGCGGAGCTATTGTTCTCTTCATTATAAATTATAGAGTATTCTTGTGCTAATGCCGGAGCAAGGTCATCATAATATTTACCGTAAATTTCTTCATCGGTTGATAATAAAATTACTTGTGAGGCTGCTCTTGGAAAGTAATTTTTGATTAAGCGAGTTCTATGCATACCATCAAGCCTTCCCATCGGAGTATCAATTATAGTTGGTAGTTCTTTTCCTGAGCAATCGGCCAAACCCCATAGTATTGATATTGCAAATAGCTGCCGTTCACCAGCAGAGAGACGATCAGCTGATAAGATTTGATAATCATGTGTGTATAAAGTTATATTAAAATCATTAGGATCAATGGTGAGTCTTTCAATCAAACTGTCTTTTCTTTTCAACTGATCAAATTTTGATTTAATTCTTCCTTCAAGTCGCTTAATGTTTTCTTGTACCATCTGTGCATTAAATTCATTTACAATTGTTTGTAATGAGTCAATATGATTAATGATCTCATGCTGTCTTTCATGCTCGAATGTTTCGGAATTAGATTTATGTAGTAAAGATTCATATTTTCGCGTTAATGTATCTAATTTTCCATTGAGAATGTTTATTTCATCATTAAGTATATTTTTTTGATTCGTAATGGTATTTTTTTTCTCATTGAGAAGAGCGTTTTTTTCAATTAAATGCTTAACATCATCTAGGTTTGGAATTGTAGCCATTTTCTGATGACAAAACGCAAGCTCTTCTAGTATATTGGCTTTCTTGTCAATATATTCTTTAAATTCTTTCTCTTCAACTTTCAATTTTTCCACTATAAAGTCGAAATTAATTTCTGGCGTGTTTAAATAACAGTGAAAATTTTCATCCACAGTTGATGATACATTTTTTTTATCAAAAATATGACAAATATCTCTTTTGATTTTAGAATCCGTAATTACGGCTAAAATAGCCTCCATTAATGTATTCTGATGTTCAATGATTATTTTTTCAGCATTTTTATATTGATTAAATTTAATCTCTGCTTTCAGTTGTACATTGCATTTATTTATTAGATTGCGTACAAGTTTTAGTGGTAATACACTTGCAGCAAGTCTCAATTGCGAATGCTCTATTTCAAAACGTTGTTGATTTAAATCGAATATTTTTTTTTCGATATCTTTACGTAACGATAATTTATCAGCCCCGCTAGATGTTAACTCATATTCTAATAAGCTTAGCTCTTCATTGACACTTTCTAATTCAATATTTTTAGTGTTTAATTCTTCATGTAACTTATCTCGGTTAGCAATAAGTTGCTCTAAATTATTCTTCAGAGTTAGGAGTTCATAATTATCTTCTTTATTAAGTAATTTTTCTTGTTTTCGTCTTTTGATAACCTTTAGATTATTAGAGAGTTGACTTAAATTTTCTAGCCCCAGTAATGCTTCAATTCCAGTTTTGAGAAATTCAGCCGATCGCTTAGGATCTGCGATATTTTCAATTTTTTCGCCGTCAAAGAAAAATAATTCTGAAATGGATTGTGGGATAAATTCATTAACAATTTCATCCCAGTTTTCACTAAGTAGTAAGTCATGGACTCCATTATAAAGAACTGTTACTTTTTCTTTACAATCTTTTTTATCTATTTTTTCCCAGCTTCGTTCTATTTCATAAACATGAGGTTTAAACGTATTATCATTATGACGAAATCTAATAGTTACTGATGCTTTTTTTTGTTCTGCAAAGTGATTAATGTTTTTTTCAAGGAATGCAGAATAGCTTAATCTTCCCCGATTAGAACATTTAGCAAATTTCCCATATAGAGCTAACTGAAGAGCGTCTAAAAAAGTAGTTTTTCCTGCACCGTTTAGAGCCCCGATAAGAATTACTGGCTTTAACGGATCTGGGCTATCAAGGGATATCTCATGTATCCCTTTGTATATTCCGAAGTTATTAAGTTTGAGTTCTTCTAAAATCATACTATAGCTCTTGAATGTCAATATGTTCTAATTGAAGGTATTTATTTTGGGTCAATGTGCTTTCGATTATTTCTTTTTCCCAAAGAAGCTTTTGCCTTTCCTCAACATCTAAGTCTTGGTTGTCAAGTCTTAAAATATTTTCTGACAGTTTTTTTCTTAACGCAAACTGCCTGGCTTTAGTAATATTTTCAAAAGCACCTTTGTCTAAGGAGTTTTCTATTTCTTCAAACAATTTAGCTCGGCGAAAAGGGCTCTTATGATTACTTACGATAGATAGAAGCTCACGTACTTGTTCATATTTTAATCCATCCTCGTCGCCGACATTTTTACATTTTTCTTTTAATTTTGACAAAACAGAACTATTTAATAAGGGATGACTTTTGTGCTTTGCTCCAGGGTAAACTCTTCCTGTTGTTTCAAAATATATAGCAGGAAGGTTATCTTCCACTTCGTTTTTTACTTCTATCCATATTTTTCGAATGGCTTCAAGATCTTCAAGCGAAACAAGTTCAATATTTCGGACTTCTTCAGGGCCCATTTGGCGGACTTTTTCCTGCGCTTCTAGAACCTTCCTAAGCATGTATTCACGGAAGTTTTGGCGATAAGGGCCTCGAACTAGATCTGCTCCAAATTCATTTATATGAACCGTTAAAGAACCGTTCATTCTTCTAAAATCTCGACGATCTTTATCGGCCTGTAATTTTGCGGATTTTTTATCCTTGTTTGAATCATTTACATCAATTTCGCTCCGTAAGTTCAAAAGGGGAAGCATCCAGTCCTTTTCAGAATCATTCTGAATCATCGCAGCCATAGATTTATCTTCACCAACCATCGTACAAACATAGCAACCAAAGCGGCTATCACCGCAGCTAGGTGTCGATTTATCAACAACTAAAGGACATTCACCATCTTCAGTGGCTCCTTGATACATAGTTAAAAGTTCTTGGTTTTTAAAACCCCATGGGTTTTTCACCTGCATGAGATATTGCCATACATCATCATTGCTCCACTCAGCAATAGGTGTATATACCCAAACTCGATCTAATTCTTTATTAACACTTAATCCCGCAGCTCGACGAGTATTATCCGCTCGATTTTCATATATTTCCATCGTTGCCGAACGAGTTGAGCTCTCAGCTTTGCGTGTTCCGAGGACAAGTATTGCTTCGCCATTATTCTGAACAACACTTTTGATGAAGTTGTTTGACGGACTAATTTTTAACCTATCAGTACACCATCTAAATTTGTAACGTGGTGCAGGATAACCACGGCCAATAAGATTAACCCAGAAACGGTCATTAACTGCAGGAGTTAATCGGTGTGCTTCTAAAGGTATTCCTTGCTCTTTGACTGCAGCTTCCATCTGCTTCAATGACCGTGTTACCCACAAAGCAACAATAGGATTCTCGACAAGAGTATCGGTACTAATCACATGGACTTTTTTATGAGCTTTTTTCTCTGATGCTAGTTCCTGAAGCGCCTGCCAAACGATTTGTAAGATAGCGGTGGAGTCTTTACCTCCGCTATAGCCGATCACCCAAGGGATGTTATCACTCAGGTAAAGTTCTTTAGTCTGCTGCACCAGCTTACCTACCGTCTCTCTAAATCCGTGAGAGTCAAAGGCTGAACGTGCTGGTTGATGGTCTTGTACTGTCATTTTCTACCTTTGGTTAATCGGATAGCCTTAGAAAGGCGTTGGGACATCTGGTGTAAAATCAAACCGATCATTTTACTATGTAAGGAGTGCTTTGTCTCTCACTAGCAATGTATGAGGTCCTGGGGGAGTTACTCAAGAGGGGCGCTTGAACATTATGTGCGCCTAGCCGATTACAACAAGATGTATCAAGATTAAGATGGCTAGCTTAGCTGTGCTTCATGGTGATTATCTTAAGGTTATGGCAGCGTGCGTCAAGTACAAAACCGCAAAAAATACTATATGTATGCACAGTATTTGGCTGGTTGTCAGCTAACAGTAACTTGATGCGTTCTAGCGAGTATGTCAGCATACTTATGGGCTTAAACAAACTTTGTGAATGGAAATTTTATGAGCGTGTATCTGGATTGCAATGCAACTACACCAGTATCTTCTTCTGTAGCACAAGTAGTTACACATTTTATAAATGAAGAATTTGGTAATGCAGGTAGCCGTACACATGAATTCGGACTGGTCGCAAAACAGGCAGTTGAAAAAGCTCGCAGCCAAATTGCCTCATTAGCTAATGCAGATAAGTCCGAGGTGGTTTTCACGAGTGGTGCTACTGAGAGCAATAATATTGCTATTCTTGGCCTGCAGGCAGAAGCACGAAAGTCTGGTAAAAAGCACATAATTACTACTCGTATAGAACATAAAGCTGTCCTTGAGCCTATTGAATTTCTTGCATCAAATGGTTTTGAAGTGACTTACCTTGATGTCGGAGAGAGTGGAGTCTTAGATCCTGTCACACTCGAAAATTCATTGAGAGAAGACACTATCCTCGTTTCGATAATGCATATAAATAATGAGACAGGGTCAATCCAACCGATCAACGCTATTTGTAATGCATTAGAAAACCACGATGCTTATTTTCATGTAGATGCCGCTCAAGGATACGGTAAGTACCCTGAGGATTTAATTAATCCTCGTATAGATATGATTAGTATAAGCGGCCATAAGTTATATGCCCCAAAAGGCATTGGTGCACTTATAATCAGAAGAAGGGGGTTTTCAAAAATTCCGTTGGCGCCTTTAATGTTTGGTGGTGGGCAGGAAAAGGGATTGCGCCCAGGCACTTTGCCTGTCGCATTAATCGCCGGTTTAGGTCAGGCATGCTTAGATGCACAACAAAATTATTTAATTTGGCGTTCTAAATGCGAAGAAATTAAATTATCCATGATAAAGCTATTTGACTCTTTGGGGGGAGAGATTAATGGTTCAAATACCGCTAGCCATGTTTTAAATATATCTATACCGCATGTTAATTCTGAAGCAGCCATGGTTGCTTTGAAAGGACTGATCTCAATTTCTAATGGGTCAGCCTGTACATCGCAAAATTACACAGCAAGCCATGTGCTTGCTTCGATGGGCTTTGATGATGAGCGGATAGAAAATGCCATTCGCATATCTTGGTGCTATATGACAGAAAACATTCCGTTTGATTTGATTTATGAGCGAATCAAAGGGTTAATGTGATGTCTAAGACAATAATTGATGCTGCTATTAAGGCCTCTACAATAATTGGAAAAGCTGCATCGATAGATGAATTATATGAAACTATCATAAGTAATAGTTTGTACGTGTTTGGTGCGAAAGATCCAAAATCTGTTTTGAGGATAACGCTTGATAGACACTGCATTAATAAAAATCTGGGTGTTATGCATCAGAAACGGTACTATAAAAAAATTATAGATGGCTGTTATGAATTACTAGTGAGCATCTCTTCCACAGAAAATAATGTTATGGAAGAGAGCTTGCAGAGCAAAGCTGATGAAGTTGAGAGTTCAATTCGAGATATTTATTCCTTAGCCTCTGAGCAGAGGGATAAAGTTAAAAGCGAGATTTTAGAATGCCTTGTCCAACTTCATCCGGACCAGTTCGAAGAGTTTTGCCGGATATTTCTAACAAAATATGGCTTTCTTGAAATGGAATTAACAAGCAGAGGCCGTGATGGTGGTATAGATGTCAAGGGAGCTCTGAAAGTTGGCTTATCTTATATGCGTGTCGCAGTTCAATGTAAAAAATACTCACCGTCCAATAAAGTTGGTAGGCGCGCTATTTCTGAGTTCAGAGGGAATATTACTGGTGAATTTGAACAGGGTATTTTCATTACAACGAGTAGTTTCACCAAAGAAGCCGCTGAGCTATCTTTTAAGCCGTCATGTGTTCCAATAATTTTAATCGATGGGCAGCAACTCTCTGATTTCATGATTGAAAAAAGGATTGGTGTTGAAAGAGAGCTTGTTGAATTATATAACTTTGAACAAGATCTTCTTTGGGTTTAATACTTCGAGTCTGAGGGTTTTGTTAATTTTGAACTTGAGGATTGGTTATTACTTTGTGAGCCTAATTGTTTAGCAGGTACCATAATCGATTTTTTATATTGTTATAGACATTATCATGTTTTTTAGTAGCAGAATTAGTAAGTAAGTATTACTCAATGCTTCTTGTTATTGATGTCACTTTATGCTTTTTAAATAATTAGCCTCTGTTTAATATTTTATCTCTGCTCAATATATCCTTACATAGCTAGAGACTGTTCTTCTTAGCATCTATTTTCTGAAGCCCTCTCGCATTTTTTAAATTTCCTCCACACCAAACTGCTGTATTTATACTCAGCCCTGTATAATGAGCACCAGAAATTACGCCAATCGGCGAAAGGAAGTATCGAAGAATATTTAACGAAGAATTCGCGATATGAAGGTGCTGCAACACCCCCATACCGCTAACCACAACCAACTAGAACGGAGTTGAAAATGGCTGCGACGAATTTTAAGCCAGAGTTTACAGTTTGCAAAACAGAATCAAACGCTTTCACCGGCATGATTAATAACCGCGAGCTGGTACGCAAAAACAGCGCCCGCCGTCTGCACGGCAACCCGCCCAACGCGGCGCCCGTCCATCCCCGCGCGGAAACGCCACAGGACAGCGCCGCCTGCTGCGAACTGTATGCACGCATAGACATGAAATACCTTCTTCTGGGCGGCGACTGGCTAACCCGTGCAGGCTTTATCAACGGTATGCCGGTAAAAATCCGCGCCATGAAAGACTGCATTGTGATTACGCCACAGCATACAAGAGAATTATGGGGATGTCTGGAAGGTATGAGCGTGGTGAATATAAATAAGCAGAAAGTCGCACAATGGTTAAAAACGTTTCCGGGCGCGTTAAATGACACCGGTGATATTCCGGTGATCAAGCGCAACACCTGATAAATATCCCGGCCCTGCGCCGGGATTATTATTTAAGCCGCTTTCAAAACACCGGCACCCCCAACCCAACCTTCACCTCCCTCAACGTTGTCTGCGTCACCCCCTGCGCCCGTTCGGTCCCGCGCTTCAGCATCGCCATCAGCTCGCCCTTGTCACGCATAAACATCGCCCTGCGCTCCCGCATCGGCGCAATCAGCTCCTGCAGGCACGTTTCCAGCTCGTTCTTACAAACCCGGTCGCCCAGCCCACCCGCCTGATAGTGCGCCTTCATCGCCGCCACTTTCTCCTTGTCCGGATGAAACGCGTCGAGGTACGTAAACACCACGTTCCCCTCAATCTGCCCCGGGTCGCTCACCTTCAGGTGGTTCGGATCGGTGTACATGGCGCTGACCGCACGGTGAATCATCTCTTCGCTGGCCGAAAGGTGCAGCGTGTTGCCCAGCGATTTCGACATCTTGGCGCTGCCGTCGATGCCGGGCAGGCGGCTGGTGTCGCTCAGCATCGCCTTGCAGTGGCGCAGCACCGGGG
>Ga0157363_1006975_pt1 | contig 10670 bp, 10 predicted proteins | sample AttsexASBM1_FD_111477 | JGI IMG/M metagenome (GOLD analysis project Ga0157363, IMG submission 111477) | Fungus gardens microbial communities from leaf cutter ant in Ribeirão Preto, State of São Paulo, Brazil - Atta sexdens ASBM1 | ecosystem: Host-associated > Fungi > Mycelium > Unclassified ...
AAGATAAACTAGCAATAGAAGTTAGCAAAATCTAAGAAAAATTGAATATCCTTGACTTTCTTGGGCTCTGGCCAGTCTTAAATAATTTCTACTTTGTCATTAGACATAGTAAGGCCAGAAGGAGAAAGGATGTATGGATTCACATAATTAAACTTACATTGGAAAGTACTTATCAAATGGTTTCTAATTATATATTATATATTATATAGAGATTAGTATTCATAAAAATACAAGCATATCAATATAGTGATATAATCAGTTACCTTCTAAAATTAGTCTGATATCTGCTATGACAGTTGACAGCCTCACAAGATATGAGTTTTGATTATATGATGGAAACAGCTTGTATACAAATTATTACTATTTTGTATAAATACTTTTATATCTGAGAATTAGATCTTAAACTTAATAATATTAATTATTCTTATTGGTACTACTCATTATTTATCATTACTATCTTCTTATACTGAACCTCTGAATCATTTCTAAACCTCTGAAAGTGCACTCAAAATTGATATATTACAAATAAGTAAGTAATTTATTTTATAATAGATTTTTAGACTTAGGCAAGGAGTGTGATGTGATAGAAGTATATGATAGAAGCATAACATCTGTTACATGGTTATTATAAATGTTACAGTCACATATGACACAATTATATAATATAGAAAAGGTTATAGAAAGTTTTGGAATAAGTAATAATATTATATAGTATATTAGCCTTATAGAAAGTATATAAATATTAGGATAGACTAGTTGTTATATGTGTACAGACTATAGTCTATAGTATATATAAGGTAGACTAGCTTGTACTTAGAACTCTATTGAGTTTTCTTATACTATTCAATATAAAAAGTATACTTTTGTTTTATTTATAAGGTCTAAGTAACACTTATTAAGCTTTAATAAGTTTCCATACTTGCCAAACTTTGTAAATCTCCTTCAGACTTTTGCTTCTCAAGTGTGAACTATACTTAATATATCTTTAAATAATGGTGAACGATAATAATCTGTTAGTAGAGGTCCATTACATTTGAAATATATTTCTTTGTCTTCTACAGCTATATTTTCCAGCACTTGAATATTAAGAAACTCTATAGAGTCTTAAGTAGTACTACATCTTGATTATTCTGAGAGCCATTATTATGATCTACTTATATAAGGGGACTGGCTCTTCCAAACTCTTTCTCTTCTGCATTTTTAGCTGATCCATGATCTTTTCCTACATCTGTACTTATTTACTTATCCAATTTCCTGTGCTCTAGATCTCTTCAGACTATATACCAATACTTTCAACTATTCTGATATATTATTAAACTTACTTTTCCATACTACCTTGCTCTTCTGCAACACTCTGTGGTCTTTTAATGTCTTCTAGTATTATTCACATATTTGCTTATTTGCTTTTCTATACTCCAGAAGTATCTGTTAAGCACTTTAGCTCTCTTTTATTTCAGTTTGTCTATTCTAAATTGTTTCTGATTACTTAAGCATCATTATTCCTCACTTATGTAATTGGGATTCTGATATATTAGAATGGATCTGTTAATATATAGAGTAGCTACCACCTTCAAAAATTCTCATTCTATTCTTTTAGGATTTTCTAGAGATGAGTATATAGTTTATACTTATCTAGACAATGTTACAATTCAAACCTCAAAGTATTAAGGTAAGAAAGAAATCTTATATTAGATTAATACAAAAGAACTTGATAATGTTTCTAAGTACAATGTATTCTACTTATATATATTAGACTGTTGATTTATGCTATACTAAACCTAGTTTATTCTAAAGAGCATGTATATTATATGCTATTGACATGTAGTATAATATTATTATTCTAGAATCTTTTATATTCTTTTGTAGTTATGTGATAGTTTGTAACAGTTACATATAATCTCATATTAATCTCTGATTCTAAGTTCAAAAATGAAAAAATAAATAGAAAATAAAAATGAAAATGAGAAAAAAAATGAAAATAAATAAAGTTTACTATCTTCAATTCTAATATTATCCTTCTTCAAGGGTTTTCCTCTAGAGAAACTAACTTCTATTTTTACTAGTTTCTTTTTTTCCCTAAGTATTTTTCTTCAAACTTTCTATTATTTCATTTATATAACATCTTTGTTATATATTTTTCTGATAACTCCCCTTTTCTGAAGCTTTTTTCCTTTACTATATCCAACTTCTCTTATTGTCTTACTTTTGTACTTATTCTTTTCTTAAACTCTACTACTATTTCTTTTGTATTTTCTAAGTCTTTTTCTCTCTACTAGATATCATTTTCTGCTGTAAATTCCTTCTATTGTACCAAGTACTTCACAACTCCTCTTATTTTTCTTTTATTTAGTATTTTTCTATATCCTTTTCTTCAACTCTGTCTATATTTACTAGCTTTACTTCTTTTACTTTCTGGCTTTCTACTTGCTTTTTATATCTTAATACTTGATTAATATTCACAACCAGATAAATTCTTATTAAAGTTGGTAATTGTAATTTGATTGCATTGATAGAAAATATCTTAATAATGATATATGAGCTAATATATTAATTTACCAGCTTTTTTGTCAGTCTTTCCTTGAGTACTAAATCTTTTATACTTAGTATTACCTTGTTACTTATTATGATTTATAGAGTAGGTCAAAGAAATATACACTTGGCTTATAGTCTATGCTATATTAACCTAGTCTACTTTAAAGAAATATATATAAAACATATATATAACATGCTATAATAACATCATTATTTTTAGAATCTTTTACTACATCCCATTGTGACATATGATCATGTGACTTTGTGACTGTGACATGTGCTATCACACTAACCTCAAACCTCTAATTCTAAGTTCCAAAATAAAAAATAAAAGAGAAAGAAAATAAAAATAAGAAAGAAATTGAAAATAATTAGACTTTACTATCTTCAACTCTGATATTACCTCTCTTTAAGGTTTCTCTTTTAGAAAAACTGACTTCTATTTTTACTAGTTTCTCTCCAACTTCTTTAAATACTTCTCTTTAAACTTTCTGTTATTCCATCTACACAATATTTTTATTATAAACTTTTCTAGTAACTCTCTCCTCCTAAAGTTTCTTTTCTCTGCTATATCCAACTTCTTTTATCATCTTACTTCTACATTTATTCTTCCTTCAAACTCAACTACTACTTCTTTTGTATTCTCTTGATATTTCTCTTTCTCCTATATATCATGTTCTACCATAAATCTCTTTTACTATACTAGATACTTCATAATTTCTTGTATTTTTATTTTGTTTAAATTTTTTTCTACTTTCTACTTTTCAACTCCATCTATTTCTACTAGTTTCACTTCTACTGCCTTCTATCCCCCTACTTGCTCTCTGTATCATACTATCTAACTGATATTCACAACTAGGTGGATTCTTATTAAATTAGGCAGTTGTAGTTTGACTGTATTAGTAAATATTATCTTCTCAATAAAATATGGACTAATATATTGATCCACTAGTTTCTTTGCTGATCTCTCTTTGAACACTAAGTTCTTCATATTCAATATTACTTTGTCTCCTTTCTTCTACTTTTTAACTTATTTTCTCTCTCTATCTGTCTATCTCTTTATTTCTTCCTATACTTTTCTCAAAGCTGCTTCTGCTTCCTCTTAAACCTCTTTTATTCTTTTCACAAACTCTGTCACCTTTTCTATCTTTCCTTTCCTTCTTATATCAGTCTCAATCTTTAACTCTCTACTATAGTTTACCATGAGTTGAGAAACTTTAGTCACTGAATGTACTCCATTGTTGACTACAAATTCTACTGATGTTAGCTATTCTGGCCAGTATTTTTATCTATAGTCTACAAAAAATCTGAGATACTATTCCAACTTTTGATTTATTTGATTTATTTGTCCATCTGTTTGTGGATGAAATAATATTGACAATTTAGTCTCAATCTCCAATATTTTGTTTAACTTCTTAGTTAATTCTGCTGCAAACTGCAGTCTTCTATCTAATACCAGACTCTTTAGCAATCCATGCAACTTTCATATGTTATTTCTAAACAACCTCACTAATATCTCTACCAAAGTTTCTTCTGTTGTTGCCACAAAATGTGTTATCTTGAACAATCTATCAGAATCACATCCTTGCTAGCTACTAATAGTAACTTGGTTATAAAGTCAACTATTAAGTGTGTTCATGGTTTTTCTGGTACTTCACTCAACTTTAACTTTCTCACTGATGCCTCTGTTCTATTTTTCATCCTCTAACATAAGTTATATTTATCCATATATTTCCCTACATCTTTTGTCACTCCAGGCTATCATTAATTCCTTGTAACCAACTCCATTATCTTCTATTTTTCTCTATATCCTACTACTGGTACATCATGATATAACTAGATTATTTCTACTCTCAATACCTTATTCTTCAGTATATAAACCTTTTCTTCCTTTAATACCAAATTCTCCTCTATTTGCCACTCATATTCCCTCAACACTTTAACTCCTGCTTTTTTCATTTTTTCTACCATTCAAACTACTTCATCATCTTTGTTCCTAGTTATTTTTATTTTTTCTACTATTTCTACCTTGGGTCCTTTTATTACTACTTCTGCTAATCTACAAATCCATTGTTCTTTGCTTTCCCCATTTTTGTGTCTAGCATATGCTTCAGGGTGAAACTGAATATAAACAGATACAATGCCTAGTGAGCTTGTCTTTGGTTCAACTTTTGTGCCTTTATAAAGTATTCCAAATTCTTATGATCTGTTCAGACCTCAAACTTGAGTTTTGTACTCTTTAAAAGATGTCTCCAGTTTTCTAATCACTTCATAACTACCAACATCTTCTTGTCATGAATCTCATAATTCCTTTCTGTCTTAGTAAGAGATTTTGAAAGAAATGCTACTGGTCTCCATTTCCTATCCTCACATTCTATAGATAATACCCCTCCCACTGCATAATCTGATGTATTAACTTCCATCCTCATTCTTTTATCTAAGTCTGATGCTGCTAACACCAGTTCTTTTGATTATTAAATTGTGTGAAGATCTAGCTATTGTTGTAAAGTCCTTAATGAACTATCAATAATAATTGGTGAGTCCTAAGAACTTTTGTACATCCTTAACTCCTTTTAGAGTCAGTCAATCCAATACACTTTTCATCTTCTCTTCCTCCATCTTAATTCTCTCTAGTCCTATTACTACTTCTAAAAATCCTATATTTCTTATTTTTTACTTGCACTTCTCTAGTTTTATATATAAATCATTTTCTACTATTCTTTTCACTACTTCTTCCACTATATCATCATATCCCTTCTCTTCCTCTATTTTTACTATTATGTCATTAATAAAGCTTACTAATTTTCCAGTATTGATCAAATTCCTAAGAATCTTATTCATTATTATTTGAAATATTGCTAGGGAGTTTATGAGTTCAAAGAACATCACTATTGGTTTGAACAATTCTTTTAGAGTTATAAATGCTATTTTCCACTTGTTTCCTTCCCTTATCCATATATTATTGTATCCTCATCACAAGTTTATCTTTATAAATATTTTTTTCATACTAATATTTTCTATAATGTCTGAAATTAAAGATGAAAAGCACAGGTGCTATTTGAGATGATTTCAAAAGTCTAATATACTCTTTCTTCAATTGTTTTTTAATAAACTTACACATATTTTTTCTCTCTTTCCTTGACAATAGATACATCTTTCCCTTCCTTGATACAAACTCTTCCTTCATCTCAATCTATGATCTTACACCTTTCTTATTGGCATTCTCTTACTTTACTTTTTAAACACATGAATCTACTTATGGAATTTTTCTAGTACCAAAATTTTTACTTCTTCTTCTAACTTTGCTACTTCTTCTTATTTGTTCTATATTTCCCATTCTTCTACTACCTTTGTTATCTCTATTGTTCTCTTATTTTTTGGCTTTTCCTTCTTTCTCTTTTTTTTTTTACTTCTTCTCTTCTTGTTTCTTTTCTTTTTCCTTTTTCTTCTTCTCTTTCTTTTGTTTTTGCTATTCTTATTTTCCTTGTTTTGGCCTCTACTGCTTTCTACACTCTTCTGGGCATCTCATTATCTTTACTTCTTCTATTTTCCAGTTAATTTCAGGATTATAACATATAAGCTGTAGTATTCTCAAAATTATACTCCACTTTTGTTCTCTAATTACATCTATCTTTATCCTCTCCCTATGTTCTTAATAATAAACATTTACTTCTACCATATACTCAATAGATCTTTCCTTGTTAAAAAAACTATTCACATTTTTTACATATATTGATCTTTCTATTTTTTTAAACTTAAACTCTTATTTCCTAGTGAACTCTGAACTCATAACTAACCCCATTATCACACTATCTAATAGTGCCTCTACTGTTACTTCTTTCTGTGTGTTAATTCTTTCTAACTCAATTTTTACCATAACTTCTCTTAGCATATTTCTATTATCTAGGTTGCAACAAAATGTATTGTCTATTACTCTAGTAAGCATTGCAAACTTATTGTAAGAACCTAATCAAGGATTATCAGGTTCTAATCCCCATTTAAATTACTAGTTTGTCTATTTCTTTCATATTTTCAACTTCTGTCCTTAGTTCACTATTCTATAATTTCACATAATATGGCCAAATCCTCCACAACTATAGCAATTTCTTTCTCTATCCATCTCTATTGCAAAAGAATCCCTCTTTATTCCTTCTTGTCTCTGCAGGGGGTTTCTAACTACTACTACATTTGTTCTTTCTACCTCTTCCATTAGGGTAGACTCTACTGGTACTTATTGTATCTCTTGTCTTCTTTGCCATACTTGAGGTAGGGATATTTATGGCCTGACTCCTTCCTAAGTGTTTGTTATCTCCATCTGTTGTTTTTGCCCTTGGTTCCACTCATTTCTCTCTTAAATTCTTTTGCCAATACTCTTTTCTCATATCTACTACCTCTAGCTGCTCTCCAAAACTCATATACAAATTTCTCCATGATTCTTCCTCCCTATCTTATCCTTCCAAGTTCTATTACCTTAACTGACTCTATATCTCTACATTTAAATTTTTTCTTTAATTCTAATAAAAATTATCCTGTTAATCCAAATTCTATCTCTTCTAATTCTAAGTCCTCTAACATATTCTCTTTCTATATATCAGCTAATCCTTTTTGTATGCCATAATGAAATCTTCTACTTTACTAGCTTCTCTATCAAATACTGGTAGCTTGGCTACCTCTATGTTAAATCATGTGCTGGATCCTTCTGCTATCCTTTCTGCTCTTATTGTTGCTTTTTATACAATCAATATCTGAATTTGTACCTGTATTACTACTAACTGCTTCTATTGCTATCTGATAATTTGGTAGAGGTCATGTTGACTTATAATTTTGTTACTATAAGGAGAGGGCAAATCAATAGATGATGGTGATAATATGTAAAGTAGTAGTAGAGAGAAGCCTATGCTAGCTTTACTTTCAGACTTCTATTCAGAACTTGAAGTAATCTTGGTAAGTGCTAGTAGTTCTTTTCTTTCCCTACCTTATACTGTTTACTGACTACTTAAGCTACTAATTACTACTATAAGAAAAATATAAATGATTTTGGTCTAAGAAGACTGTTTTACTCTAAACAAGATGTTAAGAGTATCTGCTGTTCTTCTGCATATACTTGTCATAAGAAGACTAATGTCAAGATCGCAGAAAGTAGACTCAGCTTTTTCTTTTTCTTATTTTTATTTTCTTTTGATTTATTTTTCATTTTTCAATTTTTTGAACTTAGGGTTAGGGTTAGTGACAACATCACTCAGATGATATGGTGACAGTGACAGTCACAAAGTCGCATGATACAAGGAAGTGACGTTATACAATATATACCCCATATATCAACCTCATGTCTTACACATGGTACTTTAGGATAGGATACACAGTAGCTAGCATGGACTATATGGATAGGTATATAGGATAGACTACTTTGTAAAGAGCTCTCTATCGAGTTCTCTTATGTTACCCAATACAAGATTACCTCATAATCTAATTCTAAGGGTTTTGAGTTATAACAACTAATAGAACAGAACTAATATAGAAAAAAGATATCAAACACATCTATAAAATATAATACATCTTAGATATACTAGTAGGGTTTAATACAAACAAATAGCTAAGCTTTTCTTATTTAGCTAGAATATTCCTTATATTTAGAGCCTAGTAATTTTTCTTAACTAAAGGACTGAGAAAGAACTAAGCTGTCTCTTGGTCGAAGATAAGAGAGTAAGAGATTAAAAAGAGCTCTATATTAAGTAGTTTCTGAAAAGAAGATTGAGTTCTAATATTACAATTTAAAGACCTTAGAGTAGATTAAAGAAAAGAAATCTTGTATTGGTTAATACAAGAGAACTTGATGGAGTTTCTAGATACAATGTATCTATCTTATATAGACTTGGCTTATGGTCTATGCTATACTAACCTAGCCTACTTTAAAGAGACATATATAAAATATATATATAATATACTATAATAATACCATTGTTTAGAATCTTTTACTATATCCCATTGTGATATATGATCATGTGACTTTGTGACTGTGACATGTGCTATCACACTAACTCCTAACTCTAAGTTCCAAAATAAAAAATAAAAGAGAAAGAAATTGAAAATAATTAGAGTTTACTATCTTTAACTCTGATATCATCCTTTTTCTATTCTTCAACTTCTTTTCTATCTCTATCTGTTTATTTTTTCATTTCTTCCTGAGCTTTTCTTAGTATTGATCTAGTTTTCCCTTGTATTCTCTTTATTCTTTTTGCAAACTCCATCACCTTTTCTACTTTCTAATATTAGTTTCTATTCTTATCTTTCTACCATAGTTTGTCATAAACAGAAATACTTTAGTTGCTAAATATGTTCTGTTGTTGACTGTAAACTTTACTACTATTAACTATTTTGACTAGTCTTTTTGTTGATAATCTACAAAGAATTGTTCAAGTTTTTGGTTTATATATTTAGTTTGTCCATTCATTGTTATACTAGAAAACACTTTTTCATGAAAACATGTAATCTCCTAAGGTTTTGAGCATATAAGATCTCTTTGAAGGTATTAGTGAGAAGATCTTACACTTCTAGATAACACCTCAGATCCTCTTGAGCAAACAGTAGTTAAAGGGCAGTGTGGTAGCTGTTAACCAAACCAGATCTTAAGTGAAAGAGGTTTCTCAAAATAAGAAATACTACTTGCAAATAACTAGTTATAAATTGTGGACATTTAAGTAAGAGTTTTACTGAGTTACACATATTTGGACAGTCAAATAAGGTAGATACTTGTCAGATCAGAAGCTAATAGAGTTCAGAATAAAAAAATATAAAGAAGTAGCCATGGAAATAGAAACAGAAAGCATAGAATAGGCTTAAGTAAGCAAATATTGATTATTGGATTGATGTCAAATTACAGATGAAGAAATAGCCATATGCTTGTAAAGCCTTAGAAAGCTTCATTATAGTTTTAGGCTTTATTCTCTAGTTTTATTTTTTATATTTTTAGACTAATGTATAAGCCAAAAGTAAAAGGAAGTAAGAGAGAGAATCCTATCTGAGTACTAGTATATCATCTAGGATAGATAGTATTGTTCAAGGCTCTTAAGAAGCTTTGCAATCTATTTACTAGATTTTTTAAAGGAACTTGTTATATAGTATAAGATTTACTGTTTAAAAGTGTGCTAGCCAGAAAAAGCATTTGTGAGCAGATGATACTCATATATTCCTTTTAATATCCTTCCTAACTTTATTCTTTCACATTTACAAGAGCCCTTTTGAGGGTTTTATATATTTTAATCAGTTTCTATATTATTGTTACTATATTTTCTATTGATTTCTGATACTAATAATGTCCTCTTTGAATTCTTTAGTATATAGTTAAGGACTGGTGTTGCATAGTTCTTATTATATCCTAGTATAACCTCTTTTCTATTTGATCTCTGTCATTTGGAGCCTACTATAAGAAGACTTTCAGTTTAAAGAAATCATTTTATTTCTGCTCTTTTAACAATTTTGCATCTTTTTTTATAACAACTTTACAAAAACTATTTCCCATTCTTAAGTAAAAATTCCTTCAAACCAGAGGCCAACAGACTTTTGCAGTCTATTGAGTCAGTAAACTAGCATCTCTCAATAATCTAGAAAGATTGCTATCAAGAAGAGGTAGTTACAGATAAATAGATTATATTTTTGATCTGTTCTCCTATTCTTATCATATACTACCAAAATCTATCTGATTCCATTATGGATAATGCTTACTAACATCCACTCTACTCAAAAAATCTATGCAAATGAATATCTCTCTTCTGGTCTATACTACTCTTTCAGTACAGATCAATTTGGCTTCATTTAGGGTCAATTACTCCATAATCAAGCACATAGCTTTCTTCTGCTCTCTATAGAACTCTGAACACTATCTCAAGGACTTTTATTATACACAGAGTAAATACTTTTCTCTATAGATTCTTAGATATAGTTCTAGTTATAGAGTATAGTATTTAAGATAACTCAGTATTTTCTTATCCTGAAAATTGACTAAAACTAGTACTACTTTTACTGTTATAGAACGAGAGTGTGGACAGACTTTGGCTAGGGTTAGGGTTAGCCGGACATAGATAAGATAGTAATTATTAGTCTACAACGGATAGAGAGCACGTGACCTGGAAGTCATGTGA
>Ga0157363_1006976_pt1 | contig 10670 bp, 14 predicted proteins | sample AttsexASBM1_FD_111477 | JGI IMG/M metagenome (GOLD analysis project Ga0157363, IMG submission 111477) | Fungus gardens microbial communities from leaf cutter ant in Ribeirão Preto, State of São Paulo, Brazil - Atta sexdens ASBM1 | ecosystem: Host-associated > Fungi > Mycelium > Unclassified ...
TATGATTCTGCAGGGTGGGCCAATCTCAAACTTCAGCTATCTTGATGGGGTCCATCTCAACTAAAATTACCAGACCTAGGTGTTCAATCCACTGCTTGTCAAACTCACACTTCTTAGGATACAAGAATAGTTTGTACTTAGCTAAGATCTCTATAACCTTGCAGACAGCTTGGTGATGCTCCTTTAATGTTTGAGTGAAGATCATAATATTGTTTAGATACACTATTATAATGCCTTTTGCTATAAGATCCTAGAAGATATCATTCATCATGGTCTAGAACATAGTGGAGCTATCAGTCATACTAAAACATTACTAAAGGTTCAAAGAGTCTGTGGTTTGTAGTGCTTGCACTGCTTTATATAATCTTGTCATTCATTTCGGTGAGCAACGTTCTTGCTCTACCTTTCCTGTTTGCTGTCATGGCCACTCTTGCGTCGTGGGTTCTTCTATCCAAAGTATTGCACTGAGACTCAAAGAGATGTGTAGCCTATTACCTCAACCCATCCATGTACCTGCCGTTTCAGACGACGAGAGTGAGGTCCGGCGCCCAGCTCTGACTCAAACAATCATTACACGACCTGTAGTTCTTCCCTACGGACAACGGCGAGGTTGGAAGCCATCGTCGCAAGATGATTTTGGTGTGTATCCACTCGCATTTTTACGGAGGGACTCACTGGATTTTCAGGTGATGGTGGTTCATTTCCTGAATGCCATGTCGCTCAGTACCCGTTAGGAATGGGCAAGCAAAAGGTGTGTTTAGCATGGTGAAATTATAGTACTGATATATTTATTTTCTTCCAGGCTTCTTCTGGGAACACGCTTGCTCTACAAGTAGATAGTGATGGCAATGTACGTTACGATGCTATTGCTCATCAAGGTCAGCGCGCCGGGAAGATCGTTCAGTCCCAATTCAAAGACCTAGTTCCGCTTGCTCATCGCAAGGATTTGAATGATGAGCAACGGGATATGGCGAGGCCGACAGAGGAGGAGGTTCAAGAAACAGCTGAACGAACAAAAGCAGCATTAGAGAAGTTGGTGAACGGAAAAATCAAGGCTGCACAACCCAAAAATGTCCCTGAAGGCCAAGGCAAGACGAGTTTCGTGCGATACACTCCTGGACAGCAGGGGAATGACGGTGCTCTCAAGCAGCGCATTATCAAAATGACTGAGGTCGCGGAAGATCCACTGGAGCCGCCGCGGTTCAAGCACAAGAAAATTCCTCGTGGTCCACCAAGTCCTCCTCCGCCTGTATTGCGGAGTCCACCGCGAAAAGCAACAGCAGCAGAGCAGAAGGAGTGGATGATCCCTCCTTGCATATCGAACTGGAAAAACAACAAGGGATTCACGATTCCTCTCGACAAACGTCTCGCTGCTGACGGCCGGGGTCTCCAAGACGTGAGTCATCACCTTTCCTTGTACTGTTGCTTGTTTTGATCACCTACTCAGGTTTACATCAACGACAGATTTGCGAAGGTTTCTGAGGCGCTTTATGTTGCCGACCGTCTTGCTCGAGACGAAGTTCACCAACGCGCCCTCATGCAACAGAAACTGGCGCAGAAGGAGAAAGAAGCCAAAGAGGAAAACCTACGCATGATGGCTCAACGAGCGCGCGAGGAACGCAGTGGTGTCGCACCCAAACCTTCTGCTTCGAGTCAAGCTGCTATGAAATCATCATTGGCAGCGTACGGAAGTGATGCGTCTGAAGGTGAAGTTGGATCGGGTTCTGAGTCGGACGATAGTGCAGAGGACGAGAATGCTCGCAAGATTCGTGACCAGATGCGGGCCGAGAAGAGGAGGGAACGTGAACGTGAGATGCGTATGAACAACATGGGACAGGAACAGCGGGCAAAAATGCTGGCCCGGCAACAAAATCGCGACATATCCGAAAAGATTGCGCTCGGTCTCGCGAAGCCGACATTATCAAAGGAGTCAATGTTGGATGCACGCCTCTTCAACCAGGAGTCCTTATCGGCCTCGTTCGCAGATGACGATTCATACAATCTGTACGACCGCCCTCTGTTCCATGGGTCTACCGCTGCTGCTGCCATTTACAAGGCCAGAGGAAACATTGGTGAGGGGAATGATGACTCATTTGGTGGGGGCACCGAGGAGGGTATTGGGAAAGCCCTCGATAATGACAGGTTCGGTATTGGGCGTCCCAAAGTTGGGTTCGAGGGTGCTAGCGAGCAGGATGTCCGTGAAGGGCCTGTGCAATTTGAGAGAGATACAAGTGATGTCTTCGGTCTAAACCAATTTTTAGACGAGGCCAAGACCGGCAAAAAACGAGGTCTGGATCAAGAAGTGTGAGTGTTGGTTCTCTTGCAATAACCTAAAGTTGACACCCCATTCCAGTGGTGGCTCGCGAAAAAGACAACAGCTAGATAAAGCCAGTGATCGGGAGTAGTTTTTTTTTGCAATACCCTGCTTATCTCAATTCTTTGTATAATCTGCATAGCTTCAATTTTATAGCGGATTACTTGTATTCTAGATGGGCACGGACCGTGCATTACTTTTCTCACGGTCCCCATGGTACAACCGCCCGAGCTTCAAAATTTGAATTTGAACACGTCACGTCGGATATGGAGAAACTGCCATCTGTAACACTGCCTGGATCTTCTGGTATGCGAACAGTCCTCAAATACATTGGCATACCTACGTCTTGGCTTGACAAGCGGCCGAAAATTCCTTCGCGTAATTGGCTCATTTGCATTGGTGTTGCTTCGTCTATCACTGGCTATTATATCTACGACCGCAGACAATGCAAGCAAATACGACAAGAGTACATAGACAAGGTCAAAAGTCTTGCCGAGTTGCCGTCCAGTCCTTTGGACAAGCCTCGGAAAGTGACTGTATATGGTAGCAAATGGCCAGGAGACGAAGATTACGACCAGAGTTTGAGATATTTCAGAAAATATATCAAGGTCTGTTGGAGGCAAATACTTTCCCTATCTTGTCATTAATGACGGGTGTTCTAGCCAGTTCTTATCGCGGCTGCCGTGGACTATGAGATGATTGGGTCGAAGCGGCTCGGAGAATTGTCAAGTCGCATCGCAGATGATATTCGGCGTCGCCGACGGATGGACCTCGGTATTGACAAAGAAAGTGAATTGAGCAAAGCTCTTCCGACATACGAACCGCTCCAACAAACACGACACCGCGAACTCGAAGGTGGGATCGTCATTGTAGGACGCCCCACATGGAAGGAGTTTTTACATGGCCTGGACCGTGGCTGGACTGAGGGTTTGCACAAAGTTGACGAAGACGAGGTATTGGCTCGAGAGCTGGAAGTTGACGGTGTGTTTGATGAGTCTGAGAGTTCCGGTGGTCCACAATCACAGCCCCCGATCTACCAAAGATCTTCACCAGTGTGGCCGCCCAATCAAGTTGTTTCACAACAACAAACAAGTTCTTCATCACCTCAAATTCTGAATGTTCCTCCTCCGTCCGAAATTCCTCCACTTCCTCCTATTCTCTTGGTGCCCTTCACCGATTACATTGGTTTTACTCAGATTCCTCTCATGCTTTGGAGCTTTTTCAACCAACGCCATAAAGTGCGCTCTGGTTCCGAAGCCGCTTACAATCTTATCATGAGAAACACCCGGTCTATCGCTCTTCCATCTCATGTCTGTGGGAATTCTGAAGCCAAGGACCGAGTCAGTACTGTGCAAGGAGAAGGAGACCTGGAGTTTGATAAACAGGCCGATACTTACCTCAAAAAATCTCTTAGTGACATTCCCCAGGACATCAACAAGGCCAGGAAACAATACTATGAGGAACTATCGAAGAAACTGGAGACCGCAAGGGCCTTGGCTCGTGGAATTCGAGAACCTACCCCAGAGGAGCTGAGCAATCCTCCCCCGACAGAAGTTGAACTTCGGCAGGAGAGAGTCAACAAAGAACAGCGGTGGCGAAATGATCTCGCAGGCTGGAACATCGTCAAACCCGGCTCCCCACCGGTCTGGGATCCCCGGTTTGGTCGTGCCATTCAAATTTTCACTGCCCCTTCTTCAGAGCATAGATTCGACGACTGACAAACGCCGTAATCCCAGTGATACATCCAGTCCCTAATTATGTTATCGTTATCATGAATAATATCATGTAGAGCTTAATCCGTTTCCACGCAACTGCTGTGCAGCCACTCATCTAAGTCCGCGAATTCATCATCCTCCACAACACGAAGTTCATGATCTTGAGCAGGCACCAAAGGTTCCGTATCAAAGGCCGAGTATCCTTGGACTAAAATATCCATGGACTCATATGCAAGTTGTGTCACAGGTCGTCCAGCATCGCCCACAAAAGGGTCCATAACTTTGGGAACAGGGGTCCGCGATGAAACTTCGCGATTATGCTCATCAGGGAGAAGAGACAATGGCTGCTGATTATCAGGACGAGTCGAATTAACACTGATTTCACATACCTCGTCCTTATTTGCTAAACGTATGCGAGAGCGCTTACGAGGTACATCCACATCTGAATGGTGGAAACCTCTACTTTCTGGGGAATGAGTCGGAGAAATGGTATTTTTGTCACAGTTAGCAGACTTCCTGCCACCCAAGAGATCTTCAACACTGGGAAGGTCCTCGTCGAGAGTTTCATCCATAGCATTGCAAGGCATTGTATGTCGGAGTTCAACTTCGGTGAACTGTATTTCAAACGTCTCTTTTGCTTTGCGTTTGAGGCTGCTATGGTCAATAGGTCCGGGTGTAAGCTTTGCTTGCTTCGTTCTGAGACTGTTTCGTATATCCGTTTGACTATGGAGCTTTTCCAAACCTGACGACTGTCGCTGGGAAGAGTTTTGAATAGTTTGATTCAACCTTTGCCTCGAAATATCGCTATCCCGCCTTGAAATTTGATTTCCTTTCTCGTTTCCCCTCCGACTACCGTTCGGTCGAGATCGGCCTTCCCGACAACTTCAGGGGTTAGTTTCTGTACATTCAAACAAAGATACGCATACCAGAGATGCAGGCATCTATTTTTGTCTGCGCAAGCGTGATTGCACCTGTTCTTATTTAAACCTCGGACTATCAAATGACTATTAATGGCTTACTGATATTTGCCATTTGGCAGTCGCACTGAATGCTGTGAGCCTTCAGAGCGGTCAAGGGCAGATCTCTTCTTCGGTGCGGCTGTCAAGTATTACTCAGCTTAAGCTCGTGATTACACGGGTAGGCCCACCCTGAATTTCACCTGTAGCTTGGGTAACATCTGGATTTTCGCCGAAGTCTATTTCCCAGAATTTAGGATCGTTCTCAAATTCCTGCAGATCTAAGGCCTTTCAAGAGCAACTGAGTTAGCTAGTGGCTTTTAATCTTAGCTGCTCAACACACTAGCGATGGGATGGGACGAGTGTTGAGTGTGGGATATTCATTCGGTGGTACATTCGGTAAGACTGTGTGTCTGACGGAGTTCCCTACGAAACACTCCTTGGTGGAGTATAAGCTGTCCATGTGTCCGAGAGACGATAGGACATACAGATGCGATCAGAACCACAATGTTTTGACTGGGTTTTGTGAGCTCGGCCGTGACGATAAATTTTCTTGTCTCCTTGAGAGCTTTAGTCCTACATTAGTTCAGGTATTTACCACTCATTAGAGGTATGGTATATCCACAAACGGGGTTCTGCGAAAATCGATCAAGTCGAAATCTGAGGTAGTTGTTAAAATTGTAGTCATGTCATAGTATCGTGATTTTCTCTTGGTCGCAGACACTTGGTTTTTTAAGCTGCATTCGATTGAAATTTCAACATGAACAGGGTTTTTTCCTCTATTGGACGTTATGGAAACTTGATTCACTGTTAAGCGATATTGTGGAATATTCGCAAGTGAAGCGAGAACGTCGTGGCCGAACGGGTTCTGTCGATTTACTAGCTAGGAGACAAATCAAATATAAGCCCTAAGATCCTGTACAGGGAGGACATACGAGTTCAATACGAGCGGGTGATTGTTGACGGAGTTGATCCAGTGTAGTAATTCCGTTCTCGGCAAGTATCTGGCCAATAAGTAGGTTTGAAACCTTTACCAGACAGGATTCTACTTACTTTCAACCTTCAGATAGCATCTACATTGGATCCGAATATTTAAGCAAAAGGAAAACTCACGACTTCTCGCCAATCTGGTCAATCTGTCTAAGTACAGTCGGCCTGTCTTCCCAGGCCTTCGCAGCCAAACATCGAGCGCTGGGGATAGGAGGCTCAGAAGTGTACAAATGGCTATGGACATCGTATTCACTCACACTTCAAGTCCATGTAAAAGCTGAGTTCCGAGCTTCTTGGTGATTGCGAGTTCAACCACCACTACTTTGACCATTATCCCCAACCCGGAAACAGGCTGAGTATGCTCACCCTTAGCTAGCTTCGGTGCGTGCTTGAAGACAGTGAGGGCATCAAACTGCGGTTGTGAGTCCCCTTTCCGCATCTCAGTAGAGTTCAACGGAACATTTCCGAGAACGGCCTAGGAACTGTGTTAGTCACCGTATCTGCCCCTGATCGTGCTCTGACCTGAAGAAGGAGGAATACTTTATCACGCACACTATCGACCTTCGAGATCGAGAAGCGGATGTCATTATGAACCCGCAATTCATTATACACCTGCGCTTAATATCAACTAGATGGAAAAACCTTTCATTTGGTAATGACAGTACAGTCTTTTCAGAGGCTCTCAGCCGAAGCATGGAGAACCTATAAAAATCACGCTCAGTAATTAATTCAGATATTAGGTGTAAGACACGGTACTCCTCAGCACTAGCTATTACTTCTAGCTGTTATGCGCTTATGAGTTTCGAGGCTCTGATGATGTCGTGTGAAGGACATACGATTTCTCGCAAACTCGGCTTTTCCGGAAGGTTCATGATACCCTCCATCTTTCCATATGTCAGGTTATTGAAAAAGGCTACTCGTTACACTGACCGTGGACTGGCGTACATAAAACTTATCGGTGGATTAATTGGATTTTGTGCTTGTTACTCTTGTGGCCAAATACCTTCGACATTATATCTCCAAATTCAGTGGTCTCTAGTGTATCTTCCGAGCCGATAACATTGCGCCGTACCAGATTGCTGGACTCTAATTGACTGATGTTCTGGAGTATGATCTCGTCCAATTTGTCCTTCCAACCCTTCCCTGCCTCTTGTTTGATGGCGTAGTGATCAGGGTTTCGCTGTAGACGTTGATATAGGAATGAGCCACGGATCCAGACTTTCGCAGCTTGTACGCTTGTGATTGTTCTTAGGGCAATTTCTGAGTTGAGATGTTCAAGCATGTTGTGATGTAAGGAGCTCTCCAAAATTGTTTCCCTTTGGGTCAGTGCTTGATATTTGTTAACTAGTTGGGGTTCGCACATGATTATCGCGACTCCATCTTTGTCTGGAATTTGAGTGAATATGAACAGAGAGCAGGCAAACAAAGGACTCGCCAAACTGAGGACGGCCCTGAAAAATTGAAGGCTTTGAACGCTGAAGAGGCGTAAAGGGATCAAGTACGAACAGCACGTCCGATCATCTGCATTATATCCAAATCACTGTATTCAACGTTCATGTTGTTCTGAAATAGTTTGACCCCTCTGATGACTACTGTGTGGGCAGCTTTGATACAACCTGTAAGGCCTCTAGGCATTGTAGTGCAGAAGAAGCCTACGAAGGTTGACACCGACAGAGAGAGTCTATTCAACCCGGGTCAATGATGCTCAGGTTGAAATCAATTGATTTACCGATGTTGCGACAAGGACGCGCAAAGTACCATCTAGGAATAAATCTTCGGTAAGTCGACGGTCCTCGATTACCAGCCCAGCGTGATGAACACCGATTCCGTTTGTTGCGAGTTCTTTGAAGATCCGCTAAATGAGAAAATGGAGGTAATATTAACGAGGATACTACCTCGTAAACGCTTATCCTGAAACTGGGAACTAAGTCTGTTCGAAAATAAGAGAGAAGCAGAGAATCCAGGAGCTTTTAATAACAAACCGTGAAGCCCGAACCCAAGGCAACCTCTCCTTTTGCTTCTCAGCTTCTTCATACGCTTTCAACAGAGTTGTTGCTGTCTTCAGCGTGCCTAGACCAATGATTTCACAAGGGTTTTGAGGAATTAGAATGGAAATCGCGCACCTTGACGAGTGGAACAAAAAATAAGAATTGGCTTCATTACTGAATGGTGTTGAAGGACAGGGAAAAGCTGAGCATCCAGGGTAGTAGCATATTGGAACTCATTCTGTTTAGGCGAACGGGGTACACCAATCACAAACCGTGCTAGCTTGCAGGGGCGATACTCTTCACCAAACTGAAAGATGCTTTCGTGAGGCAACCATAGATTCTTGATATAATTGCCTCACCTCGAGAACTTTGCAAACGGTATTGGTTTCACGATTGGTACTTATCCAGTTCGCAATGTCGTGAATATTGGGAACCGTGGCGGAAACCATGAGGAATCTCAGAGCGTTGTTACGCGCTTTCATTCGTGAGATAACGACTTCTAAAGTACTTCCCCTATTTTCATTCAGTATATGCACCTATTAAAGTGGTTCAGGTAGCATCATCGAGAAAGTATAAGTTACTTCACTTCGTCCACCAGGAATAGTTTTATTCGAGCAAGGATACCATTATTATCTTGCCTATCAATGATTTCAGAAATTCCAATAGGCGAAAAAGAAGTATCGACGATTACCAGGTGCGTGTTAGACTATCCCACTTTTCTGCCTTCAGTATCAATCAGATGGGGAGAGAAGATCGGGGAAGAAGGGGGAGAAATAAACCGTCGTGATACTAAATATTGTCAGTAAAAAGTCGGATGGCTATTGAACGAAGTACATGATTGTGCTCTTTTTTGCTTCTCCCCAGGCACCGTTGCCAAATTGCAGAGTGTCACCGGTGAGTTCACAGGCTGAGAGTGTCTTAGCACGATGATGATCTACTCAGAATAAGAGATTCACTCTTGATCCCTAGGGAATCAAATTTCGTGACCCAGTCACGGTACCTCTCGGAACATAAGGCCTGGAACATATTATATTAAGTGTCAATGGAGGCATAGAGTTAGAGCAGACCTTTGTCGGTGCCATATAGACAATTCTTGATTGCGCCGATTCGGGCTGGCTCAGCAATGCAACTATAGCAAGTTCGAAGAGGACAGTTTTGCCACTTCCAGTGGGTGCTGGAGAACGGTAAGGACTGGGACGAGAATATGAACTCACAAAACACAAACCGCTAACCACCTAGAATCCATAACATGTAGTCGAATACACATGACAGGATCACTACCCACCAAGTCATGACCCGAGGATGTGATCTACAAAGTGTATAACAAAATCGGGGCAGGGCAGACATCGCACAACACCTACATAATCAAAACATTGCGATTGCATAGCATTAAATACTCGAAATTTGAATATCCCACGAAACATATCGGCTTCGTGTTGTGTTCGTCCTCTTAGCGCAGATCTATCCATAGTAGAATGCATACGTACGGAGATCCATCACTGGCCTTCTCTCAATACGAGGCACCGGGCTGCAACGACCTCCCAATTTATCAGAACTCCTAGAGGATTCTAAATTCCTGATCTGAGCCTGGTATGCACCGTGTTCTACTCTGAAAGGTGCGAGAACTGAAAACGACAGGATTAGCTCCTAACTCAACAATAATCAATGAGAAAATTAACAAGGATTATCACCGAGTCTTTCTAATCCTGCTTGCCCTGCAACAATCTTTGTACGTTCTATTGTTCCTGGTGGTGCTTCTTCATTACACGGCCGAGTATCCGCGTCAGGTCCGAAGTGGTGGCCTGGAGTAGAACTGGGATTATAGAACTGCATCGAGTGCAGAGGAAGAGAAGGAGAAGACATCACTGGAGGTATATAAGTCTAATATAACAGTTCGGATAGCATACACCCACAAAATTCGTTCATGTAGTCATCGAACACATCTGTATCTGATGATGGGGCGGCTGAAGGCAGAGCGTTGCTTCCGTCAGGATGCATGTCAATGTACCCGAGATAATCATATTCATCATGTGGATTATGGAATCGATAGTCACTCATAGAGGGCCTGTGGGACAAAAGAGTTATGTTACCAGAGCTGAGCACGATCTTATGTGATGCCCTGATGTCGCGTCGAAACACGTGAAAAACGCGAGGAGAGACTAAGATAGGGACATACAGATTCATTCAACCGTGATGCATCATTCTAGAATTGGATAGAATGAACACATACATGCTCTTTGCAGGGTGTACAGACTGAGATCTCCAAGTTATATACTTGTCTTCTGCATTGCTCTACGTGCTCCCCACTTATCATAGATCCACTTCCAAGACATCTGAGGTATTCATTTTCCACCTGCAGATATAAAACCTCTCACCAGTCCTGGGTGTTTTCCACATCCATGCATAACTCATGTGTGGATCAAGTTTCTGTGTTTTATTACCTAGTAACTTGTTACTTAGACTCTGGGTCATCATATTGCCTGGAGATTGTTTTCATAGTGTTTCCTTAGCTATTCTCTACTCTACTATTTCCTCAGCCACAGTTTTGACTATAGCACCTAGTTTTCAAGGCCAAGTAGATACTCTGTACTTTGATAATCAAACTCTAGTGACTCACTTCCTTTCTTGTACCTGTTATAGTACGAGAGTGTGGACAGACTTCGGACTAGGGTTAGGGTTAGGACCTTAGATAATTATTAGTCTACAA
>Ga0157363_1006978_pt1 | contig 10669 bp, 11 predicted proteins | sample AttsexASBM1_FD_111477 | JGI IMG/M metagenome (GOLD analysis project Ga0157363, IMG submission 111477) | Fungus gardens microbial communities from leaf cutter ant in Ribeirão Preto, State of São Paulo, Brazil - Atta sexdens ASBM1 | ecosystem: Host-associated > Fungi > Mycelium > Unclassified ...
GCGCCGCCAGCAGCAGGTTGCGCAGGATGTCCCAGTCAGTAAAGGTTGTCATGCGGGCTGCGCTCCAAACCATTTACGCCCCAGCGCCAGCAGCAGCTGTCGCATGGCAATCGACAACGCCAGGTAGATCAACGTGGTCACCAGATAGACTTCAAAACTCAAGAAAGTGCGTGACTGAATCAGGTTGGCGGCGAAGGTCAGCTCTTCGTACGACACCTGCGACACCACCGATGAACCCAGCATCACAATGATGCATTGGCTGACTAGCGCCGGATAAATACGTTGCAGCGACGGCGGCAGAACCACGCGGATAAAAGTCTGCGTGCGGGTCAACCCCAGCACACGGCCCGCTTCCCACTGCCCTTTCGGCGTCACCTGAATTCCGGCGCGGATAATTTCAGTGCTGTACGCGCCAAGGTTAATCAACATCGCCAGCAGCGCTGCTTCGCCCGCCGTCAGTTTCAGACCAAGATTGGGCAAACCAAAGACGATAAAAAACAGCTGTACCACGAATGGCGTATTACGGATCAGTTCGACATAAACGCCCCAGATGCGACTCGCCCAGCTCGGTTTGCCACTGCGCAGTGCCGCGCCGAGAATCCCCAGGCTCACCCCGCCGACGGTGGCCAGCACCGTTATCTGAATCGTGACCCACAGCCCTGCCAGTAACTCTGGCCAGTGCGGCCAGAGATCTGCAAAATTGAGTTGCCCAATCATTGCGTTATGCGCCGAGGTTAGCTGGCAGTGGGGCTTTCAGCCACTCTTCTGACAGTTTGTTCAGCGTGCCGTCTTTAATGCCCTGCTCAATCAACACGTTCACTTTGTCTTTCAGCGCTGGCTCATCTTTCTTCAGGCCGATAAAGCACGGTGAATCTTTTAGCATGAACTGCGGCACCGGCGCTTTTTCTGCGTTCTGGCGCGCAATGGCAGCCACCACGAGGTTACCGGTCGCGACATACTGCACCTGACCAGAAAGATAGGCCGACAGCGTGGTGTTGTTATCTTCATAACGCTTGACCTGCGCATCTTTTGGCGCCACATCGCTCAACACCATGTCCTCCACCGCGCCACGCGTCACACCAATTGATTTGCCGCTCAATGCCGCCGCATCTTTCAGTGGCTCGCCTTTTGGACCAAATACGCCGAGGAAGAACGGCGCATAGGCACGGCTGAAATCGATCACTTTCTCGCGTTCGGCGTTTTTGCCCATGCTGGAGATCACCAGATCCACTTTATCGGTTTGCAGATAAGGCACGCGGTTGGCGCTGGAGACCGGCACCAGCTGCAACTTCAGTTTCATCTGCTTCGCCAGATACTTGGCCATGTCGATGTCATAGCCTTGTGGCTGTAAATCGGTACCGACTGAACCAAACGGCGGGAAGTCCTGCGGCACCGCAATGCGGATGACGCCACGCTTCTGAATGTCTTGTAGCTGATCGGCCATCGCACTGCCGACCTGAGCCATCAGCAATGCTGCGCCTGCGACTGCCAGTAAAACTTTTTTCATTATGCACCCCGGTGAGTTTATCGTGAAACAAAAGATTCTTGATAAAACGATTTGCAACTAATGTGCCAACCGCAGGGTGTGGGGCGCAAAGGGAAGAAAAACGAATAAACACGGAGTTTAAGGCGATAAAAACGGGCATTACGCCCGTATTAAAACCCGATCAAAAAAGGTGCAAGGCACCAAAGTGGTGCCCACTATCGGTGTTCCAGTTCATCCAGGTGCTGATAAAGATCGGCAATTTGATGAATACGCTGGCGGCCTTGCGACAGCATTTCATGCAGCAGTGCATTTGCCAGCAGGTTGATCAGACTCATCGCCGAGGCATAGCTATCAAAGGCGGAGACGCTATCAAGCGGCGCGCACAGCTGCCAGTGTGCCAGGGTGATAATACCCTGCGCCTGCGGCTCACACAGCGCCAGCACCGGGATGTTGCTCTGCTGTAGCTGCTGCATCAGCGGGCGGATGATACGTGGACGGCGGCGGAAGGCCATCACGACCACAATATCTTCCGCTGTGATATCCACCAGCTCCTCGCCCAGCGTCTGGCCGGGTTGTGGTAACACATGTACCTGCGGACGCGCCTGCATCAGCTGCTGACGCAGGTGCAATGCCACCGGATAGGCGTTACGCATGCCGATAATAAACACCCGCTTTGCAGCACCCAGCGCCTGAATCACTTCGCCAAACTGCTGCGGGTCGATGCTGTTCACCCACTGCGTCAGGTTGGCCATCTCCTGCTTGTAATGACGCGACAGTAAGGTATTGCCCTGCACTGCATCGCGATTGTCGGTGAGGGGCATCCCGCTCTGACGCAGCGTACGCAGCTCATCACGCATGTCCTTGTATTTCTCATAGCCCAGACGTTTAAACAGGCGGCTGACTGTCGCCTTCGATACCCCGCTCAGCCGCGCCAGCTCGGCGCTGTTGTAGCTGATCAGGTCATCAAAATGGTCAAATACAAAATCGGCAATACGCTGCTCCTGCGGCGACAGTTGCGGATAGTGACTGCGAAGGCGTTCATCAAGCTGTTTCATCATTGGTCCTGTAACTTTCGTTTCATCACAAGCTAGCACAAATCGATCCACATTGATGTCCGACCAAAACTGGAACAGCTCTTGCTTAGATCACCTCACGGATTTGTAGGGGCTCCCATTACGGCGACCACTAACCCAATCCCCCTACAAAAGAATCAATGATGAAGAGTTCACTATGATACAGAGCAACATGGCCCCGCTCGGCATGGCCGTCACCCCACATCATCTCGCCAGTGAAAGCGCACTGGCGGTTTTACGCGAAGGCGGCAACGCGATTGAAGCGATGGTAGCGGCAGCGGCCACTATCGCGGTTGTCTACCCGCACATGAACGGCTTGGGTGGCGATGGCTTTTGGTTGGTCGTGCCGCCCAATGGCGATCCTATCGCTATCGATGCCAGTGGCGCAGCAGGCTCACTCGCCCACCTCGACTTCTATCACGGCGAAAGCCATATTCCGCATCGCGGTCCTAAAGCAGCGCTCACCGTAGCAGGCACGGTGAGTGGCTGGCAGGAGGCGTTAACGCTAGCTGAAGAGCTAGGTTCTGCGCCGTTGCCGTTAGCCCGTTTGCTGCGTGACGCCATTCGCTATGCTGCCGATGGCATTCCTGTTACCGCATCGCAGGCTGCAGCCACTGCCGCAAAGCAACATGAATTGCTTGATCAACCCGGCTTCGCTGCGACCTTCTTGCCTGACGGCACCGTGCCTGGTGCCGGTAGCCGTTTTACCCAGCCCGCGCTTGCCAATACACTTAGCGTGTTGAGTGAACAGGGTCTGGAGAGTTTCTATCGCGGCGAACTGGCCCACCATCTGGCACGTGAAATGACCGCGCTGGGCATGCCGATCACCCTGGAAGATCTTCAGAAACAGCACGCGTGCCGCTGCACGCCGCTACATCTGGCACACAGCGAAGGCGACATCTGGAATATGACGCCTCCAACGCAAGGTTTGGTGTCGCTGGCGATTTTGGGTATCACCGACCGCCTGAAGATGGCGGAGGCGAATGAGGCACAAACCGTGCACCGTATCGTTGAGGCCACCAAAAAAGCCTTTGCCTTGCGCGACGAACACATCACCGATCCGCGCCATATCGACTTCAATGTGCAAGACCTGCTGAACGCCGATCATCTTTCCACACTGGCAACGCAAATTAATGACCAACAAGCCGCGCCGTGGGGAACCGGGCGAGGTCCTGGCGATACCGTATGGATGGGGGTGATGGACAGCAGCGGGCTGGCCGTTTCCTTTATCCAGAGCATTTATCACGAATTTGGCAGCGGCGTCGTGCTACCGGGTACAGGCATTACCTGGCAAAACCGCGGTGCAGCCTTTAGCCTGCAACCGGGCCATCTGCTGGCACTGGAACCCGGTAAACAACCGTTCCATACCTTAAATCCAGCGGCTGCGCGCCTGAAAGATGGTCGCACGGTGGTTTACGGATCGATGGGGGGCGATGGCCAACCACAAACGCAGGCGGCGATTTTTACCCGCCACGTAATTCAGGGACAGCCACTTCAACAGGCGGTCAGTGCACCGCGCTGGTTGTTGGGGCGAACCTGGGGACAATCCTCTGACTCTCTCAAACTCGAAGCGCGCATGTCAGCAGAAACGGTGCAGCAGTTGCGCGAACTCGGTCATGACGTTGAGCTGTTGCCTGATTTCAGCGAAGTCGTCGGCCACGCTGGCGCCATCGTCAGACACAATAACGGCATGCTGGAAGGTGCCTTCGATCCACGTAGCAACGGCAGCGCAGCCGGCTTTTAAAGGAAACCATCATGCATTCGCAACCGGACTGGGCGGCTTATATCGCTCAAATGGAACAGATTCTGGCTCTGGAGCTGGACGAAGCACGTCGCGCTGAATTGCTGGTGCAGTTCAATCGCATCGCCGCCATGGCTGAACCGCTCATGGCTTTCCCGCTGGATGACCGGCTGGAAGTGGCAGGAGTGTTTCATCCATGAAACTGGCATCGTTATCCATCAAAGCGCTCAATCATGCGCTGAATCAAGGTGATATTAGCGCCCGTGAAGTGGCGCAACAGACGTTGAACGCCATTGAACAGCACAATCCTGCGCTCAATGCGTGGACCGAAGTCACCGGTCAGCGCATGTTGCGCGAAGCGGATCAGGTCGATTTGCAACGCCAGCGCGGTGAAGTATTGCCTGTGCTGGCGGGTATTCCTTATGCGGTTAAAAACCTGTTTGATGTCGCCGGTCACAGCACCCTTGCTGGTGCCAGCTTATTCAGTGAACGTGCAGCGGCCCGCGAAGATGCGTGGGCGGTGAGTCGACTGCGTCAGTCCGGTGCACTGCTCTCCGGCATGCTGAATATGGATGCCTATGCTTACGGCTTTACTACCGAAAACACCCATTATGGCCCGACCCATAATCCGCGCGATTTGAGCCGCGTGGCCGGTGGTTCCTCAGGCGGCTCGGCGGCGGCTGTCGCGTCAGGCTTAGTGCACTTCTCACTGGGCACCGATACCAATGGTTCGATCCGCGTGCCGGCCTCGTTGTGCGGTATCTATGGACTCAAACCGACCTTTGGTCGCTTATCGCGCAGTGGCAGCCATCCTTTTGTCGCCAGCCTCGATCATATCGGTCCGTTTGCTCGCTCGGTAGAAGATTTGAGTCTGGTGTACGATGCGCTGCAAGGTCACGATGCCAGCGATGCTTTCCAGGCAGCGCAGGCGAAGGAACCGACCAGTGACGGATTAGTAAAAGGCGCAGAAGGCATACGTAGCGCAGTGCTGGGTGGTTTCTTTTCGACCTGGTGCAGCGAAGAAGCGCGTGCCGCCGTGCAAGTGGTGGCACAAGCGCTGGATGCCAGCGAAGCCGTCACGTTAGCCAACGCGGAAATTGCCCGTTCAGCGGCCTTTATCCTCACCGCCTCAGAAGGCGGCAATCACTATCTGCCCGCTTTGCGCAATATGCCCGAGCAATTCGAACCGAACTCTCGCGAGCGTCTGCTGGCCGGAGCGATGCTGCCTTCCGCGTGGTATGTGCAGGCGCAGCGCTTCCGCCGTCATTTCCAACAGCAGGTGTTACCGCTGTTTGAACAATTCGATGTCCTGATTGCACCGGCGACCCCTTGCACCGCGACCACCATTGGGCAAGAGACGATTCATATTAACGGCCAGGATTTGCCGACGCGCGCCAGTATGGGCATGTTAACGCAGCCAATTTCCTTCCTCGGCTTGCCGGTCTGTACCGTGCCTTTGCAAACTGCCAGCGGATTACCGATTGGCTTACAGTTAATCGCAGCACCGTTTAAAGAACATCTTGCACTGCGCGCCGCCTGGGCACTGCAGCAGCAAGGGTTGACCCTGCCACAAACTACCCTGATGGATGCGTAACCATGACACCTGAACATATTGATCGTCCTGCTGTGCTGGCTGAGGTGACCGCTGCGTTTTATCGCTATGAAGAAGCGCTGATCAGCAACAATGTTGATGTGCTGGATGAATTGTTTTGGCACGACGATCGCGCCGTGCGTTTGGGCGCAGGGGAAAATCTGTATGGCATTGATGAGATCCGTGCATTTCGCGCTGCCCGTCCATCGAAGGGATTGGCGCGCACGCTACGTAATACGGTGATCACCACCTTTGGAGATGACTACGCGGTGTGCAGCACTGAGTTTACGCGTGAAGGCGTGGAGAAGATTGGTCGCCAGCAGCAAACATGGGTGCGCATGCCTTATGGGTGGCGGATTGTCGCGGCGCAGGTGAGTTTAATGATCTAGCGGGGTAAACCGGCGCTCGTCAGTATGACTTAACTCGCGTGGTCAGGGCCGGTACGACAGTTCATGTCGTACCGGCCAAATGTGTCGGCGCGGAGTATCGCTGGTCGTTAAACAGCAGGAGCCGGGTGCGTCTCCATCCAGTGATCGGCGATTTGCTGGCGCGTACAAACCCACACATTCTCATACTGCTGGATATGGTCAAGGAAACGCTGCAAGGCACGGAATTTGCCCGGGCGGCCCAGCAGTCGACAGTGCATGCCAATCGACATCATCTTCGGCGCGGTGTCGCCCTCTTCATACAACACATCAAAGGTGTCACGCAGATAGACAAAGAACTGCTCAGCGGTATTAAAGCCCTGCGGCGAGGCAAAGCGCATGTCGTTACACTCCAGCGTATAAGGAATGATCAGATGCGGTTTCACCGTGCCATCCTGACAGGTCACCTGCGTCCAGAACGGAAGATCGTCGCCGTAGTAATCGCTGTCATAACTGAAGCCGCCGTTCTCCACCACTAAGCGGCGCGTATTCGGGCTGTCGCGGCCGGTGTACCAGCCGGTAGGTGCTTTACCAAACAGATCGCGCAGCACATCCACCGCCTGCTGCATATGCTGGCGCTCGGTTTTAGCATCCATCGACTGATAATGGATCCAGCGCCAGCCGTGGCTGACCACGTCATAATCCGCGGCTTTGATCGCTTCCACAATCTCCGGGTGACGCGCCAGCGCCATCGCCACGCCGAAAACCGTTAATGGCAATCCGCGCTTCTGGAACTCGTTGTGAATGCGCCAAAAGCCTGCGCGCGAACCGTATTCATAGAGAGAATCCATCGACATATGGCGGTCGGCGTAACTGGCGGCGCCAATGATATCGGACAGGAATTGTTCAGATCCTGCATCGCCGTGCAGCACGTTGTTTTCTGCGCCTTCCTCGTAATTGAGGACAAACTGCACCGCCACTTTGGCGTTGCCCGGCCACTGCGCGTGCGGCGGATGGTTCGCATAGCCAATCAGATCACGCGGATAGTTTTTGTTGAAGCTGTACTCTTTCTTTTCAGATACATCGCTCATTCTGTAAATTCCTTAGTCAGTCCTCAACCAGCCCTTAGTTTAGGTGCTGAAATGCGCCGCTGAGCGGTTTTTCAATCGGGTAATCTAAATCGCCATGTTTGCTGGTACCCAAGCCCAGCGCCACCAGTGATTCCACCATTTTTACCGCAGCGCTCACGCCATCAATCACCGGCAGACCCAGCTCTTTCGTCAGCTCCTGTGCCAGTGAGGCCATACCGCCACAGCCCAGCACTATCGCGCCGCTGCCATCTTCTCGCTTCGCCTGAATGCAACGCTGGCGCACTTTTTCCTGCGCCACACCGCTGCCATCTTCCAGCGCCAGCACCGGGAGATCGATAGCGTGCAACGCCGCACAATGATGGGTAAAGCCATATTGCTGCAGCAGATGGCGGGCAATCACCAGGGTGCGCGGTAGCGTGGTGACGATTGAAAAGCGTGTCGCCACCAGCGTTGCCGTGTGCATCGCGGCTTCCGCAATGCCGATCACCGGACCGCTGGCCAGTTCACGCGCGGCCAGCAATCCCGGATCGCCGAAACAGGCAATAATGTGGCCACTCACGCCCTGTGCTTTGCCGACCCTGACCTGTTCCAGTACGCCGATCGCCGCAATGGCTTCATCGAAGTGCCCTTCAATCGACGGCCCCCCCTGGCTCGGACACACCGCCAGAATTTCAGTTCCTGGTGCCGCTACCGCACGTGCGGCTGCACCGATGGTTTCTGTCATCGCCAGGCTGGTATTGGGGTTGATCACCTGAATCAGGCTCATGATGCGGCTCCATTGTGACCGGAAAATAACCGGGTGAAGTCGGGTAAGGTTTCGCCGCTGCGCTCAAAATGCAGGCTGGCCACGATGTGTTCGAAGTGATGCTGTAAGGCTGCGGTGAGCGCGGGAAGATCTTTCTGCCGCAGTAGCTCCACCAGCCGATCGTGATGATCGCAACGACACCCGCGCTGCCAGGGCGCACCATAGGCGGCAATCACTAATGATGAGCGCTGTGTCAGGCGCGTCACCATATCCGTCAGCACCTGATTACCGGAAATCGCCTGTAGCTGAATATGAAAAGCCGCAGAGAGCCGAATTGCCGCCGCACCATCGTGCTGTTCGTGAGCCTGCTGCTCTTCCTCAATGAGTGTGCTCAGGGCAGCAAGGTGTGGTGGCTGAACGTGAGCCAGCACCGCGGGCAAATTGGCGCACTCGAGTAAGCTGCGTGTGGCAAAGATGTCGCGCGCCTCGTCAACGCCCGGCGTGGCCACTTGTGCACCACGCCTGGGCGACAAGGTGATCATTTGCACCGCCGCGAGGCGTTGTAGCACCTTGCGAATGCCGGTTCGGCTCACACCAAAAGCTTCTGATAGCGCCTCTTCTGGCAATTTGCTGCCCGGTGGCAGCTGATGTTCCACAATGGCGGTGAGTAATGCCTGATAGATGGGTTCGTCGCGATCATTTAGATCGGCAGCCGTTTTCTGGCCTGTTTCGCTCTTCATTACCTGCTCCGGTAAGTGTCTGTGCACAGCACATCGTATACGTGAAATTAATTTTTTGTATACAAGAAATCAATTCTGGCCTGGATCCTGCAATACCGTTTCACGCTGTGATTATTTTTCCCATGTTGTTAGAGGAGCAGGTTTCATGCCAAATCATTCTGAAGTGACCTCCGGGGTGGCCTCTGGCGCCAACGCCCACTACAGTCCACGCCTGTGTAATGAAGATCTGGCGCCCACGCGCGACCAGGACTGGTCGTGGTATAACATTTTCTCTTTCTGGATGTCGGATGTGCACAGCATGGGTGGCTATGTGGTCGCCGCCAGCTTCTTTACGTTGGGACTGGCGAGCTGGCAGGTGCTGCTTTGTCTGCTGGTAGGTATCTGCATCGTACAGTTGTGTGCCAATCTCGTCGCCAAACCGAGCCAGATGGCGGGCGTGCCTTACGCGGTGATTTCACGTCAGGCATTCGGCGTGTTCGGTGCCAATATCCCCGCGGTCATTCGCGGCCTGATCGCTTTCGCCTGGTATGGCATTCAAACCTATTTAGCGGCTAATGCGCTGATGCTGGTACTGCTGAAGTTCTTCCCTTCATTAAGCGGGATGACGCAAAGCAGCTGGCTGGGGTTATCTCAACTGGGCTGGTGCTGCTTCGGCGTGATGTGGTTCCTGCAGGCCATGGTGTTCTGGCACGGCATGAGCGCGATTAAACGCTTTATCGATGTGGCGGGTCCGGCTGTCTACGTGGTGATGGTGGCGCTAGCGGGCTGGATTGTATACAAAACCGGCTTTGACGGTATCTCCTTTACGCTGGCCAGCAAGCAGTTAAGCACTGGTGAGCAAACCTGGCAGATGATCACCGCCACCGCATTAGTGGTCTCTTACTTCTCTGGCCCATTACTCAACTTTGGTGACTTCTCTCGCTACGGCAAAAGCATGGGGGAGATCCGCCGGGGGAACCGCTGGGGCCTGCCGTTTAACTTCCTGCTGTTCTCGATTGTCACCGTGGTGATCGTGTCAGGTACCCAATCGCTGTTCGGCCGCATGATTACCGATCCAATTGAGACCGTGAGCATGGTTGGCAATGATGTCGCCGTCGCGATTGGTTTACTCACCATGATTATCGCCACTATCGGCATCAACATCGTGGCGAACTTTGTTTCCCCGGCTTTCGACTTCTCAAATTGCTCACCGCAGAAAATCAGTTTCCGTACCGGTGGAATGATTGCCGCAGTGGGTTCTGTTCTGCTGACGCCATGGAATCTGTTCCAGTCACCGGAGTTGATTCATTACACGCTGGATGTGCTGGGCTCCTTTATCGGCCCGCTGTTTGGCATTTTGGTGGCCGATTTCTATCTGATTAAGCGCAGCAAGGTTTACGTTGACGACCTGTTTGATGACACACCAAAAGGACGCTACTGGTATCGCGGTGGCTTTAACCCGAAAGCGATTGCCGCACTGCTGCCGTCGGTAGGTATTTGCCTGGTGATCAGCTTTATTCCGTCACTGCATGCCGTGGCAAACTTCAGCTGGTTTATTGGTGTGGCATTAGGTGCAGGTTGCTATCGCTGGCTGGCTCGCGCCGATCGTGAAGTCTCAGTGGGCACCTATCGTCAGGAAGTGGCGGTGCAGAAGGATTGATCTGATGATCAGGTTGGCGCCGATGCCAGCCTGAAAAAGCAAAAAGCCGATGCATTTCTGCATCGGCTTCTTTAATGATTGGCGGAACGGACGGGGCTCGAACCCGCGACCCCCTGCGTGACAGGCAGGTATTCTAACCAACTGAACTACCGCTCCGCGCTTTGTTCCCCGTCGAGAACGAGGCGAATATTAATGGCA
>Ga0157363_1006979_pt1 | contig 10669 bp, 7 predicted proteins | sample AttsexASBM1_FD_111477 | JGI IMG/M metagenome (GOLD analysis project Ga0157363, IMG submission 111477) | Fungus gardens microbial communities from leaf cutter ant in Ribeirão Preto, State of São Paulo, Brazil - Atta sexdens ASBM1 | ecosystem: Host-associated > Fungi > Mycelium > Unclassified ...
CTACCTGACCGGCAGTGGAACACAACGCGACCCGGATGTGGCGGCACACTGGTTTGCAGTTGCGGCTGAGGCTGGAGATCGCTCAGCCGATGCAGATTTTGGAAATCTCCTGCTCACGGGCGCGAAAGCTACGGAAACCGAGCGTGAATCTTTACGAAAGCGGTTCGAGCGCTCCGCGGAAAAGGGTGATCTTCTCGGCGCCTTTAATCTGGGTGTGTGTCTCGCAGAAGGTATCGGCAGCGAGCAGAACACCCGGCAGGCTGCCCATTGGTTGCGGCAGGCATCCGATGGGATCGTCAATGCCCAATACTGGTATGGGCGTCTTCTGATGGAGGGACGCGGCATTCACCCTGATCCTACGGAAGGCATGAACTGGATCGAAAAAGCGGCAGACGCGGGCATGGCAGAAGCTCAGGCAGCACTGGCGCAGCTTCTTCTGACGGGCCGCATCAATGGACGTCGTGACCATGCACGTGCGTTCAGCCTCTACAGGCAGGCAGCAGAAAGTGGCAACGTAGACGCCATGTTCTCGCTTGCTGCCATGTATGGTGGTGGGCACGATGTCCCGAGTGATCGAGCCGAGGCCCAGAAATGGTTCCGTAAGGCGGCTGAACGCGGCAGTGGCCTCGCCCAGCTCATGCTTGGCCGTTATCTGGTTCGCGGTCTTGGTGGTGTGACGGACCCGTTGGAAGGTCGGTCATGGCTGCAGCGTGCGAAAGGGCAGGGCATTCAGGATGCTTCCATAGAACTGGAACAGCTCGATTCTGCTGAACCGGATGAGGACGATTAGGGCGCGTGTCTCTCAATGCCGCTGACTCCGATCGCACAGGAACAGTCTCCCGCGCTGCATTCGCTGGATATGGGCATGAAGTAACAGCAAGTGAGCGCGCTGCCTGGCGTGACGCGATGAGCGCCCGCGCTCAGGAAGCATTTCATCGTGGCCAGCAACTGATTGCGCATGGGCGTTTGGCAGACGGTGTTTTTTGGCTGGGCCGAGCGGAGCGTCTGGCGCGCAATACGCCGAATGTTTCATTTGCCTATGCGACTGCGGCACTTGCGAACGGGCAGATTGAAGCCTGTCTTGTGCGTGTTCAACGTCTAAAGGCAGAGTTCGGGCTACGTGAAGCGGCGTTCATTGAACCGATTTGTTTTGCACGTCTGGGAGATGTGCCTAAAGCGGTTGCGGCAATGGGGTGGGCGTTAGCGCGCTATCATGCGAGCAGTGAACTCCATGTGTTGGCTCAGGAACTGACAAAGCGGGGAAAGAAGCCTGGCTGGTGCACGCTTTCCAATAGTGGTGTGCTGCTGGTCGAAGCTGTTGGCCCGGTAACGCTCGCGCTGGATGGGCAAATTTGTCATAGCTCTGATAATAATTGCTTCGAGTTACCGGAAAACTGGCAACAGGCAGAGCGTCTCGATGTTCGAGTTGGGCGGCGTCATGTTCTGGGAAGCCCTGTTGATATTCGAAGTATTACACGTTGTGAATCTCTTGTCTGGCCTGAAGAAAGGGGAGTCAGCGGTTGGATATGGCATCCCGCAGAGCCTGATTTTGTACCTTGCGTGACGGTCGATAGTCTTCCGGCTGTTCACGTCGAGGCGTACGCAACAGATGTGGACAGTGAAGTGCCTCTGTCCCGGCCCCGTTCGTTCCATTTTGCGGTTTCTGCGTTCCAGGAGAGTAAATCCGGGCTCCTGATGATTCGTGATGGTAATGGACGCCCTCTGACGGGTGCACCATTGAGGCCCGCTCTCGGACGCCTTCTTGCTGGCGATCTGCATCTGTTGCCAGTAGATCTGCGTCCTAGACCAGTCGGAAATTGGCCCAAAAGGGCTTCTTCGCCACGCGCGAAGCGGGACTGCGCAGTCGTTATCCCGGTTTACAGGGACAAAGCCTGCACTCTCGCCTGCCTCAGGAGTGTGCTCAATACAGTTGCAGCAGATGTTCAGATTGTGGTTGTCGAGGATGCGACGCCCGAGCGCGATCTGGAGGTCGCACTTGATGAAATTACGCAGCAGGATGGTCGGATTATTCTACTGCGCAACAGCGTCAATCTTGGTTTCCCGGCATCTGCCAATCGTGGAATGCGCGAGGTCAGGGGGCGGGATGTTGTCCTGCTGAACAGTGATACTCTGGTGCCGTCTGGCTGGCTTGAACGGTTGATCGCGTGGCTTGACCTCGGCGATGTGGGTACGGCTACACCGTTTTCGAACGATGCGAGTATTCTGTCCTACCCATCTGTCACGGTGGCAAATGATGTTCCATCGCCTGCTCAAGTCAGATTGATGGACAGGATCTGTCAGCAGGTTTCTTCGAACAGGGCTATCGAACTCCCCACCGCAAATGGTTTTTGCATGGCTATTGCTGCGGAGTGCCTGGAAGAGACGGGTTATTTCCGCGAGGACCTCTTCGCGCAGGGCTATGGGGAGGAAAATGATTTTTCCTTACGCGCATCGGCGAAGGGCTTCCGTCATGTGGCGGCTACCGATCTTTACGTTGGGCACGTTGGATCTGCATCATTCGGGAGCAGCCGTCGTGCGTTGATGGCCCGTAATTTGCAGATCATCAATGCTCTACATCCCGGTTATGATGAGTATGTGGCAGCCTTTATCGCGCTGGATCCTCTGGCTGATATGCGGCGCAATATTGATATCGCGCGTTTGCAGAAAGAGTGTGGGCGCAGAAGTTCAGTGCTTCTCGTTCAGCATGATGCGGGGGGTGGTGTAGGCCGTGTTGTGCGTGAACGCGCAGAGGCGTTTGAGGCAGACGGGCGTTGTGTAGTCGCCATTCGGCCGACATCATCTGGCTGCGCTCTGGAGGCTGGTGGGAAGCCTGGGTCATTTCCGGCGTTGAAATTCGATCTGCCGTCTGAACTGCCTTTACTGCTCATGCTCCTTCGCAGCATTCGAGTACAACTTATTGAATGGCATCATCTTGTTGGTCACGCCTCCACTATCAGGCACTTACATACAGAGCTCGGTGTTCCCTACGAGATCTTTATTCACGACCATGTCTGGTTTTGTCCGCGCATCTCGCTTCTTGATGGGCAAGGCCGATATTGTGGAGAGCCCGATGTTGTGGGTTGCGTGCGTTGCATTGATCGATGGGGCAGCTATCTGGGAGAAGACATTACAGTGCCGCAACTGCTTAAGCGGTCGCGCACTGAACTGTCGTATGCCCGACGCCTGATGGCGCCAACGCATGACACCGCACGCCGTCTGGAGCGCCATTTCCCTGGGTTGGCGGTGGATGTTACTCCGCTTGAAAATGATGCCGCTCTGAGCACGCTCCCCAAATTTCCCGTGAAATCAGGCGCTCATTCACTGAAAATATGCGTAGTGGGCGGCATCAGTCGCTGGAAGGGGTTTGATTTTCTTCTGGCTGTAGCGAGAGATGTCCGGAAACGTGGTCTGCCGATCGAATTTGTGCTTGTCGGGCATAGTCCTGATGATGATGCCCTGATCAGTAATGGTATTGCCGTCACCGGGGAATATCAGGAACAGGATGTAGGCGATCTCATAAAGGCACAGAGCCCTGATCTTGGATTTATCTCCTCCATTGCGCCGGAGACATGGTGTTATGCGTTAAGCCAGATATGGCGCGCTGGGCTGGATGTCGTGTGTTTTGATCTGGGCGCACAAGGAGAACGCGTTCGCCAGAGTGGGCGTGGAGCCGTGTTTCCTTTGGGGGTTCCACCCGAAATGTTCGCGGATTTAATTCTTCGTTATTGGCGAAACAGATGAAGAAGGCGCCTTTACCAACACTGGGGAACCGCTAGAATACATTGGTAAAATGGAAGCAAACTCTTCTCGTTTGATAAGAGGTGGTTCCCAGCTTTTAGGGAAGGCAGGATTGCTCTGGCAGTCATGGCAGCCCACAGACTAAAATGACTGATCTTCGTGTACGTATCCCGGGAATAGGAGTGGGTAATGTCAGAGCCGGCGCAGGTTACAAACCAAAAGCGCATTATCGATCTCAAGGCCGGGGCCCACATGATGGTGCTGGATGCTGGGATGTTCTGTGTTTTCCATACGCCCGGACAGCAGCCTCCTGGCCCATCAGGTCTTCCGGGTGTTCGTATCTCACGTGCTCCCGGGACCCCGCCGGGCATCGTTTCGGTAAGCACTTTTGAAGAAGATGACTGGATCGGCGGCATCAATGGCGCAGCTCTCGTCCGCGTTATGCGTGGTCCAGCAGGCGTTCTGGTGACAACATATCAGGAGCCCGGTAGCTCACATGATGCGCCAAAGCTTCAGGTCGTGCAGCTTGCAGGTCCAACTTCCGCTATTCCCACCGAAGAAGCCACCAGCGAAGCTGCTCCTAAGGGAGCTGTAGAAATTTCTGCGCACATCCAGCGTCGCGGTGATGTTTCAACATCTATCGGTGAATGGATGGGTGTTCCTGCAAGCCAACAGTGGATTGAAGGCTTCAGCATCGCTCCTGAAAGCACGATTCCTGCAACGGATATAGAATATCAGGCCGTTCTGGGTAAGGGTTGGCTTTCCCCATGGGCAGAAGGTGGCCAGTATTGCGGCTCCCGTGGAATGGCGCTTCCCATCCTTGGCCTGCGTGTTCGTCTCAAAGGTGATTCCGCCACGACGCATCAGGTTCGCCTGACAGCAACATTCACAGATGGCACCCGTCTGGGCCCAGTCGGCGGAGATTTTTCTGAGGCACTTGAGGCCGAAAGCCTTGCACCTCTTGAGGCATTCCTGATCGAGCTTCTGCCAGCAGGTACAGATGGAAAAGCTGCACCGGAAAAGCCAACAAAGTCTTCGGGGAAAGCAACAAAGCGTCGTTCGTCTGCTTCATAAGCAGCAAATCTTGTCGGTTGCACGCCCCCGTCGGGTGACCTTCAAGGTCACCTGATATTATCGCCGTAATTCAGCGGCATGATCCAGACAGTCGAGGCGTGTGTTGCGTTACCTCTTTGTTCATCAGAATTTTCCCGGACAGTTTCTTCACTTTGTCCGTTATCTGCACGAACAGGGAGGAAACGAAATCGTTTTCATCTCTGAAGCCAATGAAGGCTCCATAGATGGGGTGCGACGGGCCATCTACAGGGTGCCACGTCTTCCCTCCTCAGCCACTCATCCGCATCTTCGCGAGTTTGAGTATGCCCTCCTAAGGGCAGAGGCTGTGGCAAAAGCGGCGGAGACGCTCAAAGGATTGGGCTACAAGCCAGATATCATCATAGGTCACCATGGATGGGGCGAACTCCTTAATCTGGTTGATGTGTTCCCAGGAACGCCCGTGCTTGGGTATTTTGAATTTTTCTATCATGCAGACCGCAATGATGTGGGATTCGACCCGGAATTTCCCGCCTCTCCCACGCTTTCAGCCGCGGTGCGTGTTAAAAACGCGATTAATCTTCAAGGCCTGTCTCTCCCTAACGGATATGGGCAAACACCAACGCATTTTCAGCGAGACACCTACCCTGTCTGGGCACAGGACAAGATTTCTCTTCTCCGGGAAGGCGTTAATCTTGATCTGTGCTGCCCTGATGCTTCCGCACGCAGGCGTAATCTAACGATTAATGGCGTCAAGATTTCCCCTCGCGACAAGCTGATCACATATGTTGCCCGTGATCTCGAGCCTTATCGTGGTTTCCACAGTGTCATGCGTGCTTTGCCGCGTATTCTTGATGAGCGCCCGGATGCCACGATCATTCTCGTGGGCGGAGACGGGGTGAGTTATGGCGCGAGACCCAATGAAGGGGGGACCTGGCGTGAAAAATTGCTACGGGAACTGGGAAGTCGTCTGGATCTCAGTCGTGTCCATTTTGTTGGTAAGGTTGGTTATGATGATTTCAGGGCGCTGCTTCGGCGGTCCGATACGCACCTTTATCTGACTTACCCATTCGTCGCTTCCTGGTCATTGCGTGAAGCCATGGCGACAGGCTGTGCAATTATAGGGAGCGATACTGCGCCGGTTCGTGAATTCGTGACAGATAATGTAACGGGAAGGCTTGTCCCGTTCCTGGACCCAAACAAGATTGCCGAAACGGTCCTTGAAGTTTTGGAAGACCGCAGTCTTGCAAAACGGCTCGGACAGGATGCGCGCCGTTATGCTGAATCAGAGCTTTGTCTCAAAGATTATCTTGCTCGATATGAGAAGCTTGTTTTGGAAATCGTTAACACGCACCATTCGTAAATTTATACCCGCTTACTGATTGTGCCAGCTGTTTCCCCCGGATTTATACGCAACTTCGTACTCCTCGGCGTACATATCAAATGTACTCTGATTATCGATACGTAGCGCCGGTAGAGTAACATTCTGCCGGATACTCTGGAACAGAGCACGGCTGACAGCGCGATTCAGGACACCAGGACCTGTTTTGAATGCAATGTACAGATGAGGATGTATGAACATGTTCGCCCATGCCGTCATCATGGCATTGGTGATCACGGGATCTGAAGGGGCTGCACCAAAGAAATCATTATGAAGAACGAAATTGTCAGTAGTGAAAAGCTGACAGCCTGCTTTGCTCCCGGCCAGATTGGCCCATGCTTCCGGAGAGCGGATTTTTAGATCGGCGTCTAGCCACCATCCTCCGTTGGCCATGATAACATGCAGACGGAGGATATCTGCACCTTCTGCCGGATGGCGGACTTTTAGGAAAAGCTCAGAAGCATCTTTCCCATAATAATCGTAAAGCCACGCTGCCGCAGATTGTTGATCAAAAATTGTAAAATTATCGCCAATAATTTTTTTATGAAATTCAATATTATTTCTAATTTCTTCGGGCGGATTATTGTCCCAATACATGTAAAGATGGTGAGGAATTTCTTTTTCATTCGATGGAAAATCAATGCTTCCAAATGATCGTAGCCACCGAAGTGCTATTTCAAGGTAAAGTCTATCAATTTCTTCTCCGGAGTGGAATTCCTCAAAAGCATTTCCAATAAGTTTCAGGCTTCCTTCTGTATCACCCGATCGCCATGCAGCGCTAACGCCACGTATATAGTTGGCCATTGGAACTGAATATTTTTCAAGTTCATATATTTCTTGAGTATTGGCTTCCAATCCGGCTTTTAAGAGGCACAGGAGCCTGACCTGTAGCAGGGACTGTGGAAGAGGGAATTCCGTCTGACTCTTGCTGTGCAGGTCAAAGGCGCGCCTGTAAAAAGAAGAAGCTTCAAGAACTCGTGCGTGTATATGCAGGATATTGGCGATTGCGAAGGCGTGTTCAACAGTTTCGGCGCCATGCTTTTCGTAATAGCTGAAAGCTTGCCCGTCGAATGCCAGAGACTGAGCGTCAAATTTTTCAGAAGAGATCAGTGGAGAATCTGCAGGATCGGACATCTAAACAACTTCTGAATCTGGGACGGTTTCTGAAAAAACGGTAGTTTAACATAGCTCGATTGCGCAGCAGTAGCAAAGACCGTTCGTCTTTATCCGGTAGCATAAGTAATATCGTTTTCTGTCCCTTTTGGTGCATGTTAAGAGAATACGTTGTTCAGGTTCCCTCGCCGTGAACCTTTTGGGAGAGAGACATGCCTGCAGAATTATTGCCTGGCCTGGGACATCTGCTTCAGGGATGGGTAGTGAAAAAAACCTCATCTCTGGCGCCTCAGCGCTTAACATGTGATGAGGTGGAACAGTTAGCTGCAGCGAGCATTGAGACGCTGGCGCAAAAAGCATTAGGGGAAGTACATCAGGAATGGGGAAGTCTTGCTGATCTGACGCAGGGATGGATTGTTCAGCGCGTACAAGGGACTGCTCCCTCCGTTCTTGGTGCTGAAGATTATCGCCAGCTTGTACGATATGCTCTGGAGTGTTTTACCCAGCGTGACTCAGGTACAGAGCTTCCTAGTCAAGAGACAGGAACTTCCGTACAAGATCTGATCGCTAATGAAAACATTGATGAGAACGAAGTTCTTCCAGATGGTCGTAACGTTCGAGCAGTATTGATGGAAGATCCGTTCTACTTCGCTCGTGAGCATCTCGCGCTCAGTTTCTGATAAAATTGATGCTACTCTTTCAAACTTCACTGTTTTGAAAGAGTAGCACTAGAAGCTCAGATCAGACTGCCTGCCAGTGGGGTAAGTATGTTTTGTAAGGCGTATCAAATTCTTCAACGACGTTCAGGAAGTCTGACTGTTCATAGATCCGCGTTGTTTCTGTCACTTTAATGCCTGAGAAAGCGCGATGCGCTACTCGGTTCAGTGCACGAGTAAATGGCCCTGGGCCAGTTTTGTAAGCAATATAAAGATGATGAAAAAGATAACAGTTCCGGTACAGTGACAATAGGCAGTCTGTCATCGCTGCGCTATTCGCGACTGTACCATAAAAATCGTTATGAACGACACCGTTATCAGTCAGGAAAAAGACGTTCTGCGCATCCTGCTGCGCCATGAAATTCAGAGCATCTGCACTCTTTATGCGTAGATCTGCATCCAGCCACCAGCCACCGAGCAGCTGTGTGATATGAACTCTCAAAAAGTCTGCGCATTCTGCCGGATGGCGTAGAGAGTGGAAAATATTCCGTGCTTCTGTCCCATAATATTTATACAGCCAGTTGCTCGCTTCTTCCTTATTGAAAGGTTTGAAATTAAACCCTTCAATTTTACTATGGTATTCGAAGTTACGTTTAATTTCTTCAGGTGGATTTTGATCCCAATACATGAAAATATTGCGTGGAATACGTTCGGCAGCCTCCCCCTCACTTCTCGTTGCTTCGAAAAGAGAAGGTGTTACGCGTCGTGCGACTCCTAGGCAGAGCCAATCCGCCTCTTCTCCCGTATGAAATTCATCATAGGCGGATGCAATTTTTTCCAGTCCTGTGCGGTGTTGTCCTTCTCTCCAAGAGAGAGCGATGCCTTCAATATAGTTTGCAAAAGGAATATTAAGGCTTCGAAGGTATTGCAGCTCGTCTTGTGGAAGAGGTTGTCCACTTTTCAGAATGCATAGCAGACGGACCTGTAGTAAAACTTGCACGCCCGGATGCTGATGTGGGCTCTTGGAATGGACGTCGATCGCTCTTTTATATGCAATTGCTGCTTCAGCAACTTTCTTGTTGGTGTGCAGGATGTTCGCGAGAACGAATGCGTTCTCAACAGTATCGGCACCATGCTGCTTCAAATACTCTGCAGCTTGTGGGTCGCAGGACAAATCCATTGAAAATTTGTCTGCGGATATTTCTTCTGGGGGTTGGCTGTGTGTGCTCTCAGGAACTGCTTCCTGAGACGGCTCGGAAGAACCATCTTCGCGAACAGCATCCCATTCTGAGGGGTTCCACTCGTTGGTGCTGATCGGGTTGGCGTGTTCTTCAGGAGTCATGCGAATGCCCCACATCCTCGGCTGATAGGCGGAGAGCGTCCAGATGACGCTCTCCTGTACTCATGCATTGGTAGTGGGGTGAAAGGTGAATCGCAAGTAGCTAAGCTGGAATGTTGAAATGAGGATATTTCTCATTTATCAACATTTTAGTCGCGTCTACCATCGTGATCACCGTCACGCATTTTTCCTGCTGGCTCCTGCACGTGTGCCTCAAGGAACCACAGATGCTTGTCTAGCCCACGCGACACTTCAGTAAACAGGTCTGACGTATCGTCATCGCCTGCTTCATCGGTAATTTTGATGGATTCGCGCACGTTGTTGGCAACCGTCGCATAGCGGTCGATGAGCGCTGCGATATGGTCTGCTACCCGGTAAATGTCTGTAGGGTAAGGAGTGCACCCGGACTTCTTGGAGACATCCTGAACAGTGCCGTAGGCTGTGCCTCCGAGCTGTGTAGCGCGTTCAGCTGTGGTGTCCACAAAATCGTCAATGCTTGTACGAAACCCGTCAAGCATTTCGTGAACGCCGATGAATTGCGGTCCTTTGAGATTCCAGTGTGCCTGTTTTGTGATCAGTGCCAGATCAATCAGATCTGCCAGACGTGCGTTCAGTGTTTCGATGGATACGGCTTTCGTATTGTCGGCCGTGTTGTTCTGTGTGACGTGACGTGGAGATTTTGATGACATTGAAATGCTCCTTGGCAACGTGCTGGTTGTATCCTGGAAGGAATGTGGATTCCCTAGGGCATATCACAAGGTTTCTGGATCAACCAGATCAAAGAATGGCTGCTGATCGACTGTAAAGAAGCGGGGATAAGCAGGGTCCCGTTCGAAGAGCGGGTTGCTGCTCCAACGGCCCAGCATGGTCTGGGTTTCCTGAAAGAAGCGAGCTTCGTGCTCAGGACGGTCATCACTGCCGCGAGAAAGGCTCTCGTGGTGATAGGCAACGACTTCAGCACAGAAAATAATCCTGTAGCCAGCATTGCGAATTTTCAGGCACAGATCCACATCGTTATAGGCAACGGCCAGCCCTTTCTCATCAAAGCCCCCGACCTCTTTGAATACGTCAGCGCGCACGAGCATTGCTGCTGCTGTAACGGCTGTAACGTCATGGGTCAGCATTGTCCGGCCGATATAGCCATATTCAGACACGGGATCTCCACGATGGACGTGAGCACCAATCCCATTGGGGCCAACAATGACCCCGGAATGCTGAATGGTGTCATTGGGATAAAGAAGCTTGGCGCCGACCGCACCGATATCTGGCGATGAAAGAGCTTCACCTACAGCGATTGACAGCCAGTCCTCATGGCTCACAAACACATCGTTATTCATAAATAGATAGTAGTCTGCAGTCGCTTCCGCGACGGCCAGGTTATTCAGACGAGAA
>Ga0157363_1006980_pt1 | contig 10667 bp, 7 predicted proteins | sample AttsexASBM1_FD_111477 | JGI IMG/M metagenome (GOLD analysis project Ga0157363, IMG submission 111477) | Fungus gardens microbial communities from leaf cutter ant in Ribeirão Preto, State of São Paulo, Brazil - Atta sexdens ASBM1 | ecosystem: Host-associated > Fungi > Mycelium > Unclassified ...
AGAGAGAGAGAGAGAGAGAGAGAGAGAGAGAAAGAGAGCAAGAAAAAAAAGCGAGCGGAGATTTTTCCACCGTAAACTCCGCGTCTTCCGTGGCAATTCGTGGCCTACAATGGGCCGCTCCGAAAGCGGTGATCCTTGAGCCTTTAAAAGCACAAAGACACACACTGCTAGTCTGCCCGCGTCCTCTTCTTTCTATCTCCTCTTTCACTTCTTCATCCCGTGATATCCCGCTCATCCTAGGATGCCACGGTCCCTTGGGACGCCGCCGAGCGTGCGTAACGCGCTCAGCGATCCGTGAGTTATGAGGGAAACGCGCAATATTAATATTTTGTATCATCCTCGCGTGTCCCGCTCGCAACGCGCAGTCCTCCTCGAGTTGAGGATCAGGAGCGAGATGCGACCCCAGCCCCGTTCTTTGTCGTTTGAAGTCGTCTTTCGCCGCCGCCAGAGAGGAAACAGACGGCGAGATGCGGAATTGCGAGGGCGGAAAGACGACTTCTCGCTACTTGTGATACAATTTTGCCAAAAGCTGCAGCCGCTTCATAACATGTGACGCGAGCTGTATCTTATCATTCTTTTCTTTTTACATATTGTTACGTTAATTATTTATCGGTTTATCAGTGTTAATTATGTTTATTCGTTGTTCTATCACGTTTTTGTTTATGTGCAAATAGTTCCTTTCGACATTAATGTAAATAATTTAGGCTACGAAAAATATAAATTAAGGAATGTGTAAAGTGTATTGAGAAAAAAATGTACTTTAAAAATGTAAATTTTAAAATTTGTTTGAATAGTAGCTGAATATTTACTAAATGTAATCATGTATTTATTTGGTATAAGAACCATTAAATTGATTTGACTATTTTTTTCATTTAGTAAATATTTATTTATTGTAAGTAAATGTTAAGTTAATTATTCAAATATTTGTTAAAACTTACTATCTACATTTTTTCTTAGTAAATTTCCAAGAGCTAATACTAGAAGGTTATGAAAATATAAAATAAATATATAATAAATTTATTCTTCTATGACAATGTAAACAATTCTCGATAAAATTTAAATATAAAAAATTGCATAAATTATAAATCATAATAATTAAATTTAGTAAGAATCATTACAAAATTGAAAATAATATAATACACAATTAATATTTTTCAATATCGTCTTCGATGTCTTTATATATTTATGCTCGATCTGCATGTGGTCGAATGCCGAGAATCGCTTGGTGAGAGTTTTACATAACGAACGTAACAAAATCGAAGATTGTTATTTGCTCTGTGGCCGCACTGTATTCCAAAAATACCGAAAATAAACCATAGGTCTCAGGTGGTATTGTACGGTAGGATGTTGAAGTATCATCTAAACTAATTGTTGACAGCCGGACAATAGCGAGCCAGTAATAATAACTTGCAGCTCGCTGGGAAGCGTATTGTGTTCAGGGATCGGCGTCTTTACCTGAATCTTCCGAAAAAGAGGACCACGGTGGGCAGAAGTCCTGTCTCTTCAATCATCCCGCCGAGAAAAATGACAAGTCGCATTTTTACGTAACGATGCATTCCTCGGCACTTAAGAAACTTATTAAATTTAAGAAATGCAATTTACTTGAAATGCAATTAATAGTATAAAAATAAACACGAGCTGCTCGATAGATCTTATTAAAAGTACAATAAATATATAGTAATCCTATTTTATACAATTTTTTAATACAATCTTTTTTTTAATTGGTGACGTATATTCCACATTATTATATTATCATATGATAACACATTGCTTTTTAAAGCAAAACATAATTTTATCTTTTTATAAATCTACTCCCTTTCTAGATGCATAATTGCAATCAAATCTTTTTACAAGTTATATACACACAAATAGTATCAATTAAAAAGCATATTCTGTCAATATAATAAATGAATTTATGATGCTTCTGTTCCTTTTCCGCGGACGGTTTGAATTTCCTTCGGAAGATGACGCCGATCCAGCCGAGTTCCTTTCTGTAGCCCGGCGACGATGACAAGAGGGTTCCCTTATAAAAACAATGTGTGAGGATGACTGTCAGTATGTCGGATCGTTGCGGTAGGAAATCGCGCCTGTCGGTTGAAAAATGAGAGCGATCGAGAGGATGGGACGGATCGGAGGATAGGTGGCAAGGTGAAGAAGCAGGAAAAAGAGAACACGAGAGCTCTTGGAAGGTGTGACCAGCGCCCCGCCTTCCAATGTGGTCGCACTGCCGAAGGAAATTATGGACTAAACAGTACTTTCACCGGGTCTCGGTTATTTGTATTATTTCTGACACTATCTCGGGTGCCATTGTTTCCGCCAGGATACACTGGAACAGATCGGCAGCAGCCGATGATCGACACTCCACGCGGGTCCTAATAACAGTTGTGCAGGCCGCACAGCAAATCAGCGAAACGAGCTGATAATTGAAGGCAACGTTGTTATTTTTCCGGAGCACCATCGATGATTCCCGCCCGCGAAAACGCGCCGCGTCATCGCGTTCCCAATTTGTATCGATTTGGCCGTCTCTCTCTCTCTCTCTCTCTCTCTCACATCGCGCTTTCTTTCTTTCTTTTTTTTCTGCTTCTCTCTGAGAAACGGTCTTCCGCAGGAAAGCGTCAAAGATCATGGAAAATGCGTTTTTTTGAAGTAGCAATTCAAAACTGGTAATTTTGCGGACTAGCAGAAGTTTTGTTTTTTAATCGTGGCGGATTGCCGTCCACGGCAAGGAGGACATGAAGGCTCTTCTCTTTGAAGTCTCCTTTTTTCAAAATATTTAGCAAAATATTATATATATTTTTAATACTTCTTTACAATCACAATTTTGATGTTACAATATTTTTTAATTTAAAGAACTAAATATAAAAAACATAGATTCATTATATATTTTTTTTATTTATATTATTTTTGTATTAATATAATTTGAAATAAAACATTTTATGAATAATTTAAATAATTTTTCAATTTAAATAATATTTTAATATTCTATTTTTTCATATGTTTGATATCTTAAAAAAATTTTGCTTGGCGCGCCAATATATCTTTCCTTAACAAATTTTTGGATCCAATGTCTGATCTTGTGATTACACCGACGGAAACACAGAAACATCGAGTCGATCAATCCAAGAAGCTTCAAGAGATTCGATTTCCAATCTATTTTTGTACACGATTAGGGACGCGGCTTTCTCATCAACGTATGTGCGCAAATCCTAAATTCAAATCCCTCAGTAGTAAAAGCAGTAAAAGAGAGCGCGAGAGTTCTGAATACATACATGACCCTCTTCTTCCGATTGTCGAGAACGTCGTGGCATTCCATCACTTTCGTTTATCTGTTCTCTTTTTTTGTTCATCTCTGCTTCTCATGTCGGTCGTCGAGTGATGCCCCCAGAGGGGGCCGAACGAGAAAGAAGAGATCTTCGCGCCGAGGCGTCTTTTATGTTCCGCGAAGACGTTGCGTTGTACATACCCCGTGCATGCATTTTTGCAATTATTAGGTGCCCAAGGATACAGCCGCGCGATATCCTGTTTGCTCACGCACGACTGCGGAACGCGCCCCGCGGCTATTACACGGCTGTAGGATTAAAGGTGGACGAGGAGGGCACGGGACGAAAGTCGTGGAAGACACCCCCTCCGGATGGAGAGGTAACCGCAAAGCGAAAAACGGGTCCCATTGTGACGATCGAAGGCGCGACACGATAATACTGATCGCGATTCCGCAACGGAGCAGCCCCGCTGCGGCAACGGATGTTAAGTGGTCGTTTAAGAACATAGTTGCGCCGGATGTTTAATTTTCGAGGCGGCTCCTGCTAAGGAAACGGACACCTGCGAGCCTTACGATGAAGTGTGCATCCTCTGTCATTGGCAAAGTAAAATTGCGGAGACCCTCTATTGTCGCGGTCTCGCATTTCCACCGCAAAATATTGGCCAGCTGTGCGCGGATTGACCACATCTGTCAATACCGCAATTGATTGACCAAAATCGTGGATAATTATTTTAGCAAAACTTCGCATTTTTAGTAAAATTTTGTATTTTCCCCTTTATGTAAAAAAAGTCAAAGATAGTGATAAGGTCATCTAATCTTGAAGCAATAATTTTTAGTAGATCGAAGAGTTCGAGATTACCATCTATTGCTTTCTTTATTTTCTCTTATTTTTAATTGTCGATTATTATTGAAGTTCTTTTCAACATCATGTATATAGATATATCAGATAAAAATATTATCAAAATATTATGAAAAATTCGCAATTCAAAATATCATAGCAAAATAATTCTCGAAAAATTAAAAAAGTTATTTGTGAATTTTTATATTAAGCAATGATTTTTGAAATATAAAGGATTTTAATGTGACCCGTTACAGATTATGTTTAGATAACTATATCCATAAATCATGCAATATTAGTGAACGATGAGGAGCGCACATTTCAGCGCGTTCACTAATATTCACAAGTGACTATTTACAATATAAACGTAGTCTATAATTGACCATATTTAAATCTTTATCTTAGAAACTATTACTTAAAATAAAAATTTATAACATTTTATTTAATTTCTCAAAAACTTTCTTGCTATAATATTTTAAGACGAATTTTAGGATATCCTGTGCATAATTAATTTTTTTACAAATATTACATGAAATAGTAATTCAGGGCAAAGAAAATATATTGCCAATTTATATAATAATTCAAGATTTTATATAAACGTATTCTGCTCAAGGATAAAATTTTTTTCTCATAATTTTCTTTCTGTCAATATCAAATAAATCACCCGACCGGTGCGTTTCGAAAACTCGGCACGGTCCTCCTCGGGAGGATTTTACGTTTCATGCGTGTAGATTGCGCTCGATTATGTCGATCTACGTTGAAAGTGGGACGAAATAATTTGCGGCGGAGACGTGATCGGCGGTGACGCGACGAAAAGAAGAGACCACAGGTATGACGCGGAGGGCGTGATCGTCGAATCGCAAGAATGCGGCCCTCTTCTCGCTTCTCATCTCCTCCTCAGCGCGCAGCGAAGACTTTCGAGACGAAATTACCCTCCTCCGGGTGACACTGCGTCGTGGTAATGGCCGGTTCACATTGCATTCCTGCACGCAAGCCCGCCAGGCGACACTTTGGGTAACGATCGGTTCTGCCGGCGCCGAGCTGTTATCCCACCGTAGAGAACGATGATGACGACAAATTCGCTCCTAGCCGAGCACGAGGAAAACGCGCGCAGTACTCGCGCTCTCCCGTCACGGGCTCGCGATCTTTTAATAAATCGCGTATGCTAACCCGGGTCACGTTCGATTCTTTGGTGCTCGGAAAATATTATGGTCCCGTACAGCTGCGCGACAGAGCGTCGTTTAGAGTCACGGCGGCAATCGATCTCTTCTCTTTCTCTTCCTTCGCTAACTAGAAGAAATACGAGAGTCGCTGCCTACGGGGGTGCTTTCTCGAGCAATGCATTCTCGATTTATTCCGCACACAACGACGTCATTGTCTGATTCACTTAGCGTCTTCTGAGACGGATTTGTACGATTGGCAAATGCACGATCGGTTCTTTTCCAGGAATATCCCTCGTACTTTGATTCGTCGCTAATAGTTTCTTTGATTATTTTACGCTTGTAATCGATTTCTTACCACAGAGAGCATCGCGCGATTAATATAATTTAATCCTAGAACGCTACCGATATCGTAAATTTTATGTACAAGTGAGCGAGATTATTGAACTCTAAGTTACGTCTTCAGTGATCATCAGGAGATTCGATCCGTTATGCTAAAAGCCAGAACAAGCGAGGAAAAATTTTTAAAAATTCAATCTGTTATCACAATAATAGAACAAAGACTACGAGCCTAAAATCTTAATTTATTATAAATTTAAATTAATTTAGTCATAAGCAGCGCATAATGAGTCAAACTATAATAATATATTAAAAATTTTTAATTCGTAATAAATAAAAGAAACAACAATCAAAACAAACATACATCGTTTCTCATATTAGGTTATTATCAATGTTAACGTCAAATTAATAAATTATAAAAATTGTCTGTTGATCTTATCGAAATTTATGTGGGACTTAACGCATTATGTTGTAATGTAATTGAATATGCGGTGTATGTTGGTCTTTCAATCTCACTTTAATCTGTTATACATCAAAAAGACTCCTTGAAAGTATTATTACAGAGAATAAGTCCGTAATAAGTCATTTCAATTTTTAAATAATTAATTATTGTATGTATATTTTATTGTGTTACGAGAAAACTGCATACTCCATATTCATTTCAAGATTAAATTTGATAATGAGCTTATTTTTTCTGTCCTTTTAAATTTATAATTAGTGTTCTTTTGTACTTGATTTAGTATTCTTTTATTTATTAAAGATTATTATTTTGGCTAAATTATTACATATTTTGTCATTATAAGTGCAGATGTATTACATTAATTAAGAATGGCTTATTTCTTTATATACTAATTTAATTTACTGATAGCAATACTGATAGTAATATTATTCATTCGATATCGATAGCCCTCTAAAGTAAATGAGATAATTTCTAGAGATTAAACAAATAACGTTTTACGCATCCAGAAAAGAGAGCCTTTATGTATTCTTTTCGCAAAGAGATTTCTCTAAAATCATATAATTATTTTATAAACCAATAAATTACGGGCTTTTAAAAGTAATAATGTAATAGTTGTATATATTATTTTCATTTATAAAACATGTGAGATTTTGTCCATTGCAAATTTTTGTTTATTTGAATATTATTCTAAATGAATTAATCATATTTGAAGAAACGTTCTTTAATCAACTCTGTGCTACTTGCGAAAAGATGGCGCAGAATTTGTTCAGCATTTCAAAACGTTACTCTATTCGAAACATTCCGTAACCAGAAAAATAACGAATTCGAATGGCGAGAGAGCATGTTGTCACTGGTTGTCAGTCCGTCGATTGCAGGGTGTACAGCGAAAATAGTTTAGCTGGAGTAATACGACGACGTCGACAGGTCGACGCGACAGATGTTTCGCGTCTCAGCGACACTCTTGTATTTCTGTCCCATTCAGTATAAACAAGCGAGAGTGACGATCGCGCGGGTACGAGAATAGATTTCTTCCTGGCGGTTCGTAGATCGCAGATCGATATTACATTTCGAGCAATTTGCTATGAATTTTTGCGGTTATGGCCTCCGAAATAAGCTCGTATACTCAATAACTATATCAAACAGCAACTCAATTTATCGAGTATATTTACGAAAAGTTGAATTATACCGACTTATATCGATATCGAGGTAAAATTATCGAGGTTAATCGGGCATTGCCACCGAAATCCGTGCAACATTCAGCCCGATAAATCTTCAATCGAATAAATTCATTCAAGGGATCCAAAATCGGTCACACCAACAAAGAGAACGTTCTTCATTGCACGACGATTGCCCTCGACGGTTGAACCACGACGAAGAAATTCCCTCGCGTCGCAGCGACAGACGATCGCGGCAATGACCATTCGATGACCGGCGTCGCTTTTTTTCCTCTTTCTCTCTTTCTGCGAGATTCTGAAAGTGCAGCGGTAGCGGCGATGAAGGCTGCCCGGATGCAGATGGGGCCGGTCACGCCGGCTGTAATTAACAAGGCAGGCTTTGTGGGTGTTTTGTCGCCGGCCGCGACACGGCTGTGACGAGGGAGGAATTCTCTCCGCGTCCATCGCGCGCCCGGGGGACGCCAGACTATAAAACGCTCTTTGTGCGCAGCGTCCGGTGAAGCGTAAGCTGCCGGAGGAGACAAATGTAAACATTCTCGCTGGTCGCGAAGAAGAGTCCTCGAGTCGCTGGAGAGAGGGAAAAGAGGAATATAAGAAGAAGAGAGGAGAGGAGAGGAGAGGAGAGGAGAGGAGAGAGAGAGAGAGAGAGAGAGAACAAGAGAAGGATCTTCGCAGTGCGGGGATTACGTGTCGTATTATACCATTTATACCCCGTGCACGCGGGTCGTGTGTGCGTCGCGCCACGTTGTCCCGGCACTCTCAGCTCTCCCGAGAGACGACTCGACGGATAGATAGATGGAGGAAGATAGAAGAAGACTCCTCCGGAGATATCGTATTTCGTAAGGGTCGTAAGGCAAGAAAAGTAGATGACGCTGGACCACTCGGAGATGTCTACTTCCGAGCCGCTCCTCTTCGCGAAGCGTGGTCTCACCTCGAGAGTCATTGTGGTTTGTTTTTTCGAGACTGGCGCTGCCACGACTCCCTTCCACGACCCACTGGCCATCGGCCATTTCAATATCAATGAAGCGGAAACGGGCGTTCGCTATCACTTGACGCGAGGAGTGTACTCGCATCTATGCGGGCGATAAGAAGTCGAGGGTGGATGAGAAGGAGTGCGCTCGAGACGAGCTTTGTGTGATATGCTGATCGTTGTGCTACTTTCTTTTTATAAATCTGGATTATCAATACTTTCATCCTTAAAATATGAAGTCACAACACAGATTTTTGCGTAACGCATGACGCAAGAGAATTAACTAATCAAATTTCTTTATTTTCATTCCCATTTTTAATGAAGATAAAAATACTCTGATTCTCTTATGCGTTATGCAAAAGTCTATGCTAGTATAGTCACACGTTAACGATCGATTTTTAACTCTAGTACACACAATTGGATCAGTTCTACATATTTCTTTTCTTTGAAATATTAGAAACATCTGATTAATAATAAGTAATGTCTCTATTTTTTTGTCTATGAACATCAATATAATATTATTAAATTGCTTGTTAATTTAATTATGATATTAATACTTCAACTTTGATTTAGGGTTATATTTAAAAATCGACAGATTATCAACGTGGCGAATAATTCCAGCTTGTATAAATCCACAAAAAATATTATTAGACACAAAGAATCGCCTTGACCGAATATGTCATTTTTCATTCACATATGTTTAATCGGTCTATTTTCATTTAATATCTATCTATCCTTTTCTTTTTTAATACATAACTTTACAAATACTTTCTGAAAATTAAAGTCTATATAAGACTCATGTACATAACTTCAGTTTACACGATAATTTTCCTTTACTACTCACGAGTTGTTTGTGTTCTGGATTAATTTTATCATTTTTATAAGTGTACAAATATTATTAAGTAACTTTTTACATATATTTTTATTCAATATCTTTAGAAAATATTTGTAAGGTTATATATTTAAAAAAATTGTATTTAAATGTTGCAATTAATTACTTAATAATTAATGCTCTCAGTTTCTCAAAGAAAATGCGCAGGACACGAACGACATAATTGTGCGTATCAAAGGTTAATAATTTTGGTATACTTGTAAAAATGACAAAAATTAATCCCAGACACAAACAACTGGTGTGTAGTAGAGAACCGAAAAATTATCAAGTAAAGTGAGGGTCAATCATAAACTCTGTACTCTTTGATAAAATAAAAATAAAAGATCTTATATCGCGGTTATAAGACCCTTTGAGAAACATCTCGCAGTGCTCTACTATCTTTTTTTTTATCACGCGTTCGAACCACCAACGATGTAACGATCAGCTTCGCACGAGCCCTCCAATCGGATCACGTGCTAATTTGACATACGCTTCGCTCGTATCATACAATTGCCGTCGTTTGGAACAATCATTCTAGATAATCTCTTTTGTTCGTTTTGAAACAACGCGCTCGGGATAGCACAGCGTTCGCGCTTCGAGACTTCCAATTAGCTTCGCCGATAGTTTTCAACGATGCTCTTGTGGTAACTTAATGCCGGATGGTTCAATGTAGGTGCGCATTCTCGCCATTTGCAAGAGATTATCGCGCAGGACAGCTGAAATCCAGCCGCGCGATAAGTACGCAATCCCGCACCCGTCCACTTTGAAAATTTGGCTGCGGTCGCGCGGCTCGAGAATCATTATGTTGCTTCCTTTCGCGCCTCGTACGAGGTGTCCGTCCAGTATTTGTATCGTCAGCGAAGCGGAAACGGACACCTCGAGGTAAAATGCTACGTCGAGTCGCACGCATCATGTTGCGTCGTTTACTTCAAGTTGGTGCCACTCGGAAATATCCACTTACAAGAATGACCCGTGTAAGATTCTTCATCCCACATATTGTAAGGGAAAGTGAGGCGCCTTTGTCGTCATCCTTTCGTTTATATAATAAGAGTATCCATTGAAGAAAACTGACGCAATGATAAGATAAATACAGCATCACAATGTAGAGATACTTTCTTGAAATAACTAAAAAATGATGATTGAATAAAAATACGATCTCGTATGGATTCTATGGATTGATGTAAACAATTCACTAACTAAGGCGATAATATCGATTAATTATCCGTCGACCATGTAAAATTTTGCAATTTTCCGTCAACGATCAACAAATAAGATTATGGTTATATAGAATATTTATATAAAGATTATACGAATCTTTTTCATGTAGACAATACAAGCAATGTAAAGTACGTAATGTAAAATTATTATAAATTGAATAATGATAAAGAAAAAAATAATTAAGTTATGATTGTTATATATGTGACTAACACATCGATAAGTAAAAATATATAATGAAACTTTAATGTAGTTCAATGCAACAAAGAACAAAGAAAGAATATATAAGTTTCAATGAACTATAAATTGTTAACAAACTCATTTAGTACATAATTTAACATAACTATTTAAATGACAAGTAAAACATAGTTTATATCGTA
>Ga0157363_1006981_pt1 | contig 10666 bp, 6 predicted proteins | sample AttsexASBM1_FD_111477 | JGI IMG/M metagenome (GOLD analysis project Ga0157363, IMG submission 111477) | Fungus gardens microbial communities from leaf cutter ant in Ribeirão Preto, State of São Paulo, Brazil - Atta sexdens ASBM1 | ecosystem: Host-associated > Fungi > Mycelium > Unclassified ...
ACGTAAAAACGTCTGCGGCGCACGAAATCAGTTGCCGGTTACAGTTTTTTCAAGAAGAGGATTCATTAGGAACGATACGTTCATGTTGCCGGAAAGCAACTTTCCCATCACAGGTAATCAGCAGTATTCGATATTCGAACGAGCCGGATTTATATATAATAGATTTTTAAGCCTTAAGCTATAAGGAACAGACGAATCAGAATTAATTATTCTCCTCGCATTCGATTGTTGTTGATCAATTTCTGGCTTAAGACTTAAAACACCTATTGTAGATCCAGACTAAAGCAATTTTTATTTAATTAACACATTTCTGACAGCGTGTTTTTGGACGACCGTGGGTATTTTTTGAAGTGGAATCAAACGTAGTAATATGTGAAATCATCAATATTCTATGTGTTTTATTTCAAGTAAATCTAAAATCACCGGCTGCATTATTTGAATATCGGCAAAAAGGCAACCGACAGAAAATAAGATCGTTTCTCGATCGAACATGTCTTTTCAAACACGAACAGTCTCACAATGAGTTACTGTTCTCCACGTGGGATACTGTCGCTGCGCTGTGCGGTTTGCGCGGGTGTTTATGCGTAATTACGGATGCACAGCGGCGTCGTAATCAGGCCAATGGATCACGGTCTGTCTTAGTAGGTCGCAATAGGTGAGCAATTGATCTGTGACTTTAAGAATATTTTGACGGGTTATCACGTGTAAGAACAAAATCTTTTTGAAGGATTTCTTTTTTCTGGCCGTTGCATCACCTTGACATGTTCCCGAGCACGGCGGCTGACTTTCCGTTTTTAACCTAGTTGCACTTCTGCCAATAGTACGGAAGACCACATGTTTTCCCGCGGAACAAACGTCCGCTCCGATTCGTCCACTTGTTGCCTATGAATAAGTAAAGTTTAACTATAATATTTATTGTAATATTATTGAAGAGAAAAAATACAATCATACTGTGTCTACTTTCTTATCTATTGCAAATATCTAGTTATAAAAGGGAAAATGTAGATTGAATCTGTGCTAGATTCTTGAAATACCTTTTATAAACAGCTGGAGTTTATAATGTCTACAATTTTTTTAGAGCGAGGTCATCATTTATTATCTTTTAATCTGATTAACATTTTGAATAAAATTAAATATGCAGTGGTATAAATGTATACGCTTTAGCAATCATAAATGCCTAGTGTGGCGCGATACCATCCGCCATAATCCTAAATATGGAGTGAGAAATTTGAGAGAACCGAAAATAGTGGCGCTACGCCAAACCCTAAAAATAGCCAAAAAATAAATTGTAGTTACGCGCCCGCCTGCATCATTCTATAACTGGTCTTCAATGAAAACGAGCCACCTCCCGCACATATCAATATTAATATCTTCTACTGATCTCACTATTTGGTTCACTTTTATATGAAACTTTTTACATTTTAAAATCATTAAAAGTTTAAATAACAGTATTTCGAAAACCTAAGATGATATTTAGACTTTATTTTCCAAAGAATCTTTCTTTGGATTTGTAAATTTTAATTTTTCTATTTATTGGGTATTTCAATAAACGTAGAAATTAAATTTCGAGTTTCGAATGTTTAATTTAATTACGATATATTGAGTTTTGAATCTCACACTTAATTTATTTATAGAAAAATAGGTCTTTTATCTTAATTTTGTATTTGTTATTTGTATATCTCTACTTTCGCTGGAACTTTATTCCAAAATATTGTTTTAAAATCCACGCAATTAAATTAATAAATTCACGTTGTGAGTACAGAGAGTATCCAAGTAATACATATGTCTCGATTGCGTGTGTGTTTCCAATTGTTTTTGAGATCTTAGCTTGTATCGATAGCTTATCCCGAAGTAACTAAATGACAGTCGACGCATATCTAAGCGGATTCTCGCGAGGCGTTGAAACCCGATCGACTAGGCCAAGTATGGCTCAGGAATTGCGGGTGTTCGGTGGGCTGTGCCGGAGTGTTGCCGGTTCTATTTTCGCGCAGGAATATTTTTATCCAACGGTGCTGCGCAAAGTCACAGTATGTATAATACGCTTCTTCGTCTTCTGTGCGTCTCTTTTCTCCGTTTTAGTCTCTTTCTGCACGTTGTTTTCCGACATCGCCGCGCCGGTCGCTGACATTTTCGTTGATCCTTCATTAAATTTTTCTGTAATAAAAATAATAGTAACTATAAGCTCATTTTTTACTTATAACTTCTTACATAATATAAAAAAATGTTTTAACATAATGAATAATACCTATATGATCACATTGAATTTTGAAAATATCAGCAATGACATTGTTACGATTGTAAAAAAAATAATAGCAGCACAAACGCTGATTTTAGAATTTGACGATAAATTACTCATGTGCGACAGATGATTGTTGTCAATTGAATACTTAATGCGAGCTGTCTCGCGAAACATTTCCAATAAGCGGATCTCTCTCATGTAACATATGGTTTTTGCAGTTCGCTATTGTGTGATTTCGAATCCTTGAACGGACACGCGGTCGCCTACGCGGTTTGTTCAATGGTGCAACGACGGCAATAGGTGCGCTTGATCGTTTGCGCGTCAGACATTCGTTTAATTTCTGCCATTTCTCACGCCCGTCAAATCCACGCAACACAACTCGCCAAGCTGCGCACGGCATTAATCCGCTCGTTAATACAGTGATTATGAATATTCTGCAATTCGCGCACACCGGCAACGATCTCCGGCTTCCACGACGGCCTACGCGCGACCTTTCGCGCGGTTCTTACGAACGCCGAAATAAGAAAGTAGAAGCTGTTTGCGTAGCGGATCTTGTTTTTTTTTTAATTAATCGAGAATGTTATGGCTGTCCAATAACTAATGATTAATTAAATGAAGGCTTGGAACCGCGGTCTTTAAAACTTGAGTCAAATTATAGTAAACAGCTTTCAAAACACAAATTCTTTCGATTATCACCGTAATTAAAAATAGTTGCACACAAGGTTGTTTTAATGTCTTAACCTTTCAATGAAAATTGAATTAGCGTTTGCTGTCAGTTAACAAGATTATATAGGATTTCCCAGACTTCTCCTCAATCGTTGATGGTAGACTTTTGCGATTACATTTCGAAATACAAATCCTAAGAAATACCGAAACATGAGAAAGAATCAAATACTTTATAATAGTAATCTATAATGTTTAAATTTTCAGGGGGCACTATGCAGACCGAGGAAGTCGTGCCGCGTACACAGTCTATTGGCATAGACAGTAGTCTCACCGACGGCGCTGGTTTGCAGCATCATTTGCACCATTCGGTACATTTACGTTGTCCGCTATCGCCACTAATCCACATGGCCGTAAAACAGGAGCCTCAGGAGGAAGAAGAGCGAAGTCGCGATGCTAGCACGTTGAGGTGAATCGCAAACCTCTTCAAGTAATTTTATATTAATTACTACAAACGACGCGGTGCGCGACAAACAGATTTATGAATACTAGTTTTATTTGAAAATTAATATCAATAAATAAATAAATTATGATAATAATTTTGTTAAATCTGCACGAATTATATTTACTGTAAAAATATATTTCCTAGCAATAGATTTCATTGTAACAGCAAATTGAATGTATTTTAATAGAAAAACCCGTATTTTTTTTTGTAATTTTCTCGAAAGATTTTTTTTTTACAAAAATCAAATAATATAAAGAAATTAATGATAATAAATTTAATTATTTTTATATTGAATCTATAATAATATAGCACCAGTAGCAAAATCTTTCTTTTGTGTATTTATATCGATTATCAAGTCGACACAAATCAAGTTAAAAGACATAATTTTCTTTGTTTATTATTCGGATATAATTTTGGATATACCTATCGTATCTTTTTTCCGCAATTGGAAATTCTTTTTCTTATGTTAGACCTCTGGTCTAACGTAAGAACATCTCTCTCATGTTTATGGAGGGCACGCTGATTATTCAATTGCCACGAGCATATGAGCCTTACAGTTTTAATGCCGATTCCGAATGGCGAGAGGTGTTTCTGTGGGCAAGGATACTCTCGGGAGATTGCCGGCTTCTTCCGAGAAAAATAAATACTTTAATATCTACTGGGATCGAACCCGGGACTTCTGGCATGATAGATCAGTGTGCTGTCTGGCTCAATTGAAAATTGATGGAAAAAGGATATATCAAAATTGCTAGAAGTTCAAAACTGATGAATAAAAGTCTCTTTTTTGTTGCTTTTAATAGCTCGCAAGTGGACGTAGGCAACGTGGTGGGTTCAATGGACAGCAAGCATGGACAGCAAGGTGGTAATCAAATTCAAGTACTGGAGGAAAATCTAGCATTAACTAGTCCAGATTCTAGCAGTCGAGGACGAACTAGGTGATCTATCTATCTTTCTTCGATTTATTTTACGCAACATTCTATCAATAATTAAATAGTATCAATAAATAAATAATATTTGAAGTTTGTTTACGCCGTATTTGTATTTTCTCAGATTTACGAATTTCATATCAATCTATTTAAATTAAATGGTTTTGCAACGAGAGCAAAGTAACCATAACACTTTTATGCATACAGTACTTTCATCAAAATGCTTTTGTTATTTAATAAATCTTGTAGCATGCGTTTGAAGAGCATGATGAGTATGTCTCGCGACGGCTTACATTGTCAGGTAGCGCGATCCGCGGCAACGACGCGACTCGGGCTATCTCTTATCTTTTTTGTCAAGTCTCTAACGACGTCTTTAACGTAAAACCGGCCGATGTCCAGGAAAGTGCTTTAAGTGCGATCGTCGACAAGAAAGATAGGCGCCAGGAAACTGGTTCGTGCCGAGCGAGTCTTCTAAAGTGATGCGCGCGCCTGTACGAGTACGCGAAGAAAAAAAATTTGCAGATATACGTCAGCGAAATGTGCGTCGCGAGAGAGCCGATTACCGTTATTATTGAATTTCATTAAACGGCTCGGTCGCGACTAGAGAAGAAGAAGCGCGACACACGCTCTCTGCATAGGAGCTAAGGCGCCGTATCGCGCGGCACAAAACGCTATTAAGGCGTGGCTCGGAATGCAGTCACCGGTGTTAATGAAAGAGCGATATCACCGATATAATAGCCACGATGCTAGTTCAAATACTTTTTTCCTAAATAATGTATTAGCATAATATATATCGAATGCAACATTAGTTTGAGACCGGCAATAAAAATGCATTCTTTATTTCTTTTCTTTTACTTTAATGGAGTAAGTTAATATAATTACAAAAGAATAATTATTCCTTGTAATTTTCTTGATACTCAACCAGTATAACTTGTCACAGAAGTGTTTTATAATGGAAAAATGTGTGGTCTATTAGTCTAAATATTATCAAATATGAAATTTCGTATATTTCAGTCGTGGACGTAGGAAATCGCGATGGAAACTTAAATTCCATCATCAAGCATTACCACCGGAATATTTGGATCATTACGAAGCATCACTGGCTCAGGAAAACCTGAATTTGTCACCGCCACGCATCATCGAGCCAACAGCATCCAGTCCAGCGCCGACCAACTCGACGTCTACCCCAAGTCCCGTCGCCGACGTTCATGGTTGGCTGCAGCGAATCGCGGCGATGCAGCAGGAGCTCTGTCCGCAGATCGCACCGCCTCAATGTCCAACGACCCTCGGCCATAATCAAGTCACCGCGAGTACTAGAAGATCCGTCATTACGTCTGTGTCTTCGCAGACTTGTAATACAACTTATCCCAGTCATCATATCCAACAGACGCAGACGTCTAGCAGGCCTCCCATGAAATATTCCGATCTACCGTACATGGGTGAAATCACTCTCGATAATAGCAAACCTAGACGTGGCCGGAAACCGAAGAAGGCTGACATATGTCATTTGATTTACAAAAATTATGGTACGATATTGCCGGGCACGCCTGGTCATGAGGAGAAGAGACTGTCACCTCGTGATAAGCAGGAGCGTGTGTCGCCTCAAGTATCTTTTCAAAGGACCGATGTCCAAAACAGGATCAGCAGTTTGTTGGAAAAACGGCTGACACAGGAAACCCGGAGGAACTTTGTGTTGTCTGAGAATTCGCGAGAGCAAGATGAGCCACTGAATCTTTGTATTAGGGATCTCAACCAGCTGAAGATACGTTTACTGCGGAAACATGGGAACGTATACGAGTCTGGTCAAGTGAAGAGTGAAACGTCTAGCGATGGTGAAGAAGTAGAGTGTTTAGGGACGAGCTTTCTGTCAGAACCGGTGAATTATTCGGAATCAGTTGGTCATCGATCGAATAACAATTTTGTCAATCATAATAACAATGTGATCGATCCTATGATCGGTCATAACTCTGGCTTCGTGTACTGGCCGAATGCTGGTGTGTTTATTCATCCAATGGCGTTACAGTCCCAGTTACTATATTATCAAAAAGTCGCTCAAAATGACAAGGGCCCACCATCGACAACGGATCAACCACCGAGAGAACAAAAAATTGTGCCAAAATCGATATACTCAATGATGGAGACGAAAAATGCGGCCCAAGTATCATCACTACCTATAGCTCAGACGATACCGGTGTCGGTTGCTACATCTACTTCGCCTAGACCGAAGAGAAATGCACCTCTAAATCAGCAGCAGAGTCAACCAACTAAACGGAAGCGTTCCGCTATATTTATACCACCGATGCCAACCGAAAACAACAATAATCCAGCGACAGAAGTGAGCATATGTAAATTTAAATTTACCGGTGGCGCCAAGCCTAGTTTACAAGAGAAGAAAAGTCTTTCTGTAGATTCAGGTGGCAATTTCCGCTATTACAGTGGTACTGGTGATAAGAGTATGCGTGGTTACGAGTTCTTTCCCAGAGAGGCTCTTCAGCAACCAGCGGGCCAATCTGGAACCACTTCCGCTGCCGGAGCTTTTCTCAATGCTGCCGGTGAGAGGATTCAACCGCCGACGGTGTGTCAGAGAAGTCCAACTGGTCAGGATGATGGTCGGCGAAAGAGAAAAACCAGAAAATCTCTGCAGCGCGAAAAATTGGAGCAGACCTTCAAGGAAAAAGGTTTCCTTATTCAGACGCAACAATTGGAATCTGCAGAAGGCGCTACTTACTGCAAATTCCGGCAACTCAGAAAATTTACTAGATATCTATTTAGAAGTTGGAAAGACTATTTACCCGGTAATGTACGCGAATTGAGCGGTTGTGGTACTGGTGCTGCCGTTGCTATAGAAAACGATGTAGCTGATGTTGAAGTCGACGGTGATACCACTCTCGTTCCCTCGCCGCTTCCTCGTGGCAATTTACTGGATGTACCGAATAGCTTTGTGGAGGATCATCGGACTTTACCCCTTACGTGAGGCATAGTATTCGCGACAAACGAAAGTCATGACATGATGATGCAATTCATATTGCTCTTTGATTGTTCATTTCTTTTTTTATTTTTATGGGAATCTATATTGTCTGCATTGATAAATTTAACAAAAAATTTGGTATTTAAATGATAATTAAAGATGTTTTTAAATCCATGTTTTAAAACATTTAAAAATCGTCTTTCGAAGCTTTGGATAGCAATAGATGTATACACAAAGTTGTATGGAAAAGCTAATTACCTTTATTAAATTTCTGTATTTATTTTATGAATTTATTATTATTGTGATAAAAATAAATTTTAGACACAACGTGTCATGACGTATCTCACGAAAATAAGGTAAACTCGATCATAGCTTAGTGCCAAAGATGAGAGACTGGAATGTATACATAAAATCACAATAGAGAATTGATTAACCAAAGAGTGATTTTGCTTTCGCCATATTGGAATTAGAATTGTGCAGTGATAATTCATTTTTAGACAATATTGGACTGCGTTGCATTTGGGATGGTATCAGAGTGAGATTTAATTATAACGATACCGTCGTACTTTTCTAAGCGAATCGTCAAAATATCATCTCTAATGGAATCTAGTCTTATTTATACTCTTTTTAAATTGTAAACATGTTTTTTGTTTTTATGATGGATATTTATATTATAGAGCGATATTGTGCATAGTGCAACTCAGCTAATTCCGCAGGTATGAAAAAGAAACGCGAATTTATTTGTGACAATAGACATAATTTTATATTGTCATTACGCGCAATCGATTGGATATATTTGCCGATGTTATTGGATTGTCCGGAAAGTTCGTGCCGACTAACCTATATAATTTAATAAATGTATACTAAAATTTAAATTTTCTGCGTTTAAATTTTCCTTCAACATCGGCACGAACTTCCGGACAACTCAATAGAATCGCGAGCTGTCTGTATAGATATTAAATAAAATGCAATAATGGGGTTTAGTACAAAAATTATTTTTACAGATTACGAAATTTTTATTTTGTAGATTAATTAATTCCATTTTATTTTGCAATTGAAATGTTTGATAACATTTCAATAACACATATGAACGTGCTATTCAAAACGGGATTTTTGTAAAACCGATATGATTTTGTGAGTTTCATCTTCGGTATCACTGGAAGGGAAAAATAATCTTCATATTATTTATGACAATTTAATTATTACAAAGAAACATTATTACATTTATTTAAATTGTATTTTCCCAATATCTTATATGAATATTAAAAAATTCTTAACCCCAAATGTTGAAAACACGATTCTTTGATCAAATTGATTATCTCGTCTTACTTATAATGGTCCGTTAAGTAGGATAACTACAAGTTGAAAACCGTCCTATTCGTCCTGTTGTCCTTCTTCGAAAGCGACGATAAATAAAATTATTTTATACTTATGCTCATTGTAACGAGAAATCCTTATAGTAATAATAAAACAAATTGTTATTGATGTAATGCAGATTTTCTGATAATTTTTTACATTGATTTTAAAAGCATCAATAAAAAGTACAATTACGTTTTATATATATGTGTATTATATTTTATATATTATATATTAATATAAATACATATAATATAAATGTATAAATACGCATATATATATATATATATATATATATATATATATATATATAAAATGTGTGTGTGTATATAAACATTTAATGATAATAAATAAAACTTTACGCTTATTAATTCGAAATGCTAGACTCTTTAATTTTACTTTTGGCAAGAAAGCTGTTGTACACATAATTTCGAAAAATTATTTTGCACTTTATACTTTACTTAATACTTTTTGTTGATGTGATCGATTTGATTGTTTCTTTTTATCTATTAAAGTGATCTTTTCATCAAAGTCCTAGAGTTGCAGAAAATCATAAACCGCCCAGTTATAAAAGATTGTACGAGATAAAAACGCGTCATCAAAATGAAATTCAACATGTGCAAGACGAATTTATGAACGACTCCGACTGTGCTGAGGCACGGCGTTCATTAATGATCAGCTCCATACTCGTGAATATTGCATTCGGGATTTTTTACCAAATTCACGTTTCATTTAAAAAAACCCCTTTATGAGGAATCTTAATTAAACCTTTCGAGATACTTCTTCCCGTATCGGCTTCATTGATGCGACGCCAGCGGCAGGATGTTGCGATCGCGGATCACATTTGTGAGTTCGCCGCATGAGGCGGAGAAAGAGACGTAGACCAACATACACATATATACGTATATACACGGTGTCGCGCAATTAATGACTATAATTCAAATAACAGATTGTCTTTCAGATAATAATCATTAGTCTTTCCTTAATGGGAATGTTAAACAAGATGTATATTTATATAATTCGAACAAGTAAACTAAAAGAATTTGACATTAATAATTGAATTTCTGTGCAAATTTCTAATTTAAATGATTGTTGGAAACATTGTTCGCTTAATTTTGTTATGAGATGTGCAGTCCATTAGCAGTTTATACTAACAATCGAAGAGAAAATTTACTCAAATTATTAAGAGACACCCTATATGTATATGCACTAGCCGGACACATAACAAGCACAGCATCCACCGGTTAGTCCCTCCGGAGTGCGTACAGCCACCCATTCATGCATACGGCCATTCATATGTCGGTCCGGCTTACCTTGAAAGCTTTTTATCATCGATGTATTCGTGCGATGCACTCACACGCACACACATTTACACGCGTGCCTGCATTCACATGTTCGTGAAAAAATTACTCGCGTTCTTCGCGGAGACGATTGTCACAGGCACAATTGGCAAAATCAAAAATTTCATAATTAACTTGCGCCTATATTTTTTTAAAAGGGTCCTTCTTATTGCGATTTTAACATATGAAATTTGCACCTATATTTGATATTTTACACGAAATTTTTCTCTCAAATTATATTTGATTTATTAATCATTTATAATTTTCGATTTAAAATAAAAATATATACATTCAGCAAAAAGAAATCATGCAAAATCGAAATTTCCATCGCAATTATTAATTGCAAAACAAAAGGGGAGGGAGAAACAGAGCGGCTCATTGCTTCGTCGTTCATCGTTGGTCGTTCGTATTGGGAGAGTCAGACACAATGTCTGCAAGTTTCCTAATACGGGCACGGACGCAATGCATGCTGAAAAAAAAAAAGAATTTTGGCAAGCGAACGGAGAAGTCTGGGAAGGATGGTGTTAGACTCGATGCCATGCAAACATTTAATAACCGCATACAATAAAATTAATTGCAATTGAATTTAGGAAGGAATAATTACGTCGTGCGAATGTGCTTAAAAAACATATTTCACAATCAGTACAATTTGATCCTCCACGAGGTTCG
>Ga0157363_1006982_pt1 | contig 10666 bp, 3 predicted proteins | sample AttsexASBM1_FD_111477 | JGI IMG/M metagenome (GOLD analysis project Ga0157363, IMG submission 111477) | Fungus gardens microbial communities from leaf cutter ant in Ribeirão Preto, State of São Paulo, Brazil - Atta sexdens ASBM1 | ecosystem: Host-associated > Fungi > Mycelium > Unclassified ...
AGAGAGAGAGAGAGAGAGAGAGAATTCTTCAATTTAATTTTTAAATTAAAAAATTAATTATTTAATTTAACATCACAAACCGTCATGATTGTAAAATTCACGTCATCTACAATTTTCATCGTATATTACCGATACAGAGAGGATTTGTCTTTATTTCTATTACCTTCGTGCATGAGTAAGAATATCATTGGACGTGATTTCGTCTGTAAACGCGTAATTACGGCAGAAACACGCATGATGCGTTGTAACATCGACAAATGTTTAGTTGGCATACTCTACGTAGGACACGAGAACCACACTCCATCGCGCGGCATCGAAATTTCGTCAAATTTCAGCAACCGGGCCGATGATTCGCTGCCAATATCAATGCTCGGCAGTTCAATTAATTTTCAGCTAAGCGTATGAATGCACAGCAACGACCGCTGGGTTTGTCATATCGGTGGCTTCCCAATTAACACCCTGCTTTAATATCGCATTGCGTTATCGAACTATTTCATTCTCAATATTCTAACTTTATTTTAAATAGATGAAAAATTAATAATTAATTAATTTTAATTAACAAAATGTTTAATGCCAAAAATTAAGTAATTAGATGAGAATCATTAAGAGAAAAAGTATTACTTTCTTCTGACGTATATAATATTTGCAGTATTTTTATATTAACTATAATATATAATTTTTAATATATATAATTTTTAAAATTATATTTTTAAAATGTCTTTTACGATTAACACAGATTTTTAATATAATATTTTTAAATATAATTTAATATAATTTTAATATAATTACAATTAGTTTGAAAATAAAGCAAATATTGTATTCGTAAAATCCGTTGAAAAAAGTAGTACACTTTCTCTCAATGATAGATTCTGTAATCATAATTTAATTTTTAGCATTAAACATTTCGATAATTAAAATAAATTTAAAATATTATAATTTTATAACTCCATTTATTACATTTATTAAATATTAAACGATTGTTATAATAGATTGCATTAGAGATATATACCAAAATTGTTGTGTACAAGAAATTTAACAGAAATTGTGTACAGGAAATTTAACAGGGTAAAAGATATATATTACAGAAGCAGTATGAATAATCGAACACGTTTAACCGATCATCGAAATCTCTTCTCGCTTAATGTAACCGACTGATCGATTACAAGACTAAAAAATTAATCAAGCAATTATCTCTTTGTATTGTATACTCGGTGATGGTATTAAAAGCCATAATTATAACAATAGCAGTGGAACATTTTCCCAATGAAAGATCGATCGGAAAGTCGGTTTTATTTTACAACGGTTCGATATTTCGTTTTGCAATAAACATCGGACGGTCTCTTTGTCAAATGACGATAAATGCAACAACTTTGTCGTAATTACTCGTGCCGCACCCAAACGTGTTTATCGTTCCTTGTCACATTTCGCGAATAGTCGAACGCATTCGTTCATTTAATTAAAAAATTGGTGTGTCACGCGCGTTCTCAAACATCCACAATTTTTATCGATGTGATACATGTTTAAATACTGTAGATCGAAACAAATATGTCGGCTCACACACGCAATCACAAACGTTATTCTATTAGCAGTATTAAAGTTTTTAAAAACAGCTCAATAAGGAACGTTCAATGAAGTCATCTTTTATAAGGATAATGTTTAACTATGTAGGAGAAAGTGAGACTAGCTTTTAATTGTCAAAGAAAGCAACACATTTTTATAAATTACATATAATTCTTATGACATTCTACTATTCTATCTATTGTTAGTTTGGCAGCCATAATTAAACTGTAGAAGACATTACGTTTGTTTATATAATTTTCACTGTTGGAATAAGTATTTCATTCTGTGAATTGTATTTTGAAAATATATGCCATAGATGTATTATCATTCTTTTATATATTTTTTTATATACATTTAGCTACAATAACTCGAATAAAAAATTAGCTAATTGGAGCTAATTGTTACATGTCGATTCAGAAAGATTATTCCAATATATCAATTTATCTCAGACTGATATTTAATAATTATTGGAATGTCCGGAAAGTTCGTGCCGACGTGAAAGAAAATTGAAACGCAGAAAATTTAAATTTTAGTTTATTAAATTATATTTAGTCGACATGAACTTTCCGGACAATCTAATTTAAGAAAAATCTGTATTAACATATTTTTGTAAGTTTTAGAGTATTGTATCTTAAATAAATGTTCTATGTGAAATTTTATGTTTTATCATAATCTTAAATTTTTTTCTTTTTATATATATACATTTGAGATAATATATTCTAAATAATATAATTTGTCCAAATTTAATGACAACTTACTTATTACAATAGAATAAGTTGTTACAATTTACTTATTGACAGAAATTTCATTTATCAATGTTCAAAAATATTGATACAAAAATATTGACACAAATTAGAAAAAAATTAAATATCTAGTTAAAGATGTGAATCAATGTAAACATTCATTGATTTAAATGTATACATTATAAAAAATCGAAAAAATTTCTAATGAAAAATTTTAACTAGCTCCGATTTTTCTTAATGTTGTTTTTAAATCGATTCTTGTTTTAGATATCATAAGTTAGTATAAATAAGTATTTAAATTAAAGAGAGAGAGAGAGAGAGAGAGAGAGAGAGAGAGAAAGAGAGAGAAATGAGAGATGAGAGAATTTGTGTTTATTCAATTTCATCAATTATCGCCATGGAGAGGACTCAAATTCAGCATCAAAATGTCTGCAGTTAATTTCACTTACGTACACATTCTAATTATTTGCGAATTACATTTTATTGCCTTATTATATATAATTATATATAATTTACATACTAACTGTTCATATTGGCATCTTTTTGTATGATTTATCCTTGAAATCATAAATATTATTCAATTTATTGTAACAAGTTCTCAAAATTCTCTATAAAATATATTTTAATTACTGAAAACTTGGGATATATACTTTATTAAGATTAAATTTATTTATTTCTTATATATATTCTCTGATAATTCATCCAAATTTATCTATTATATACATATTTATATATTGTACATATTTTGTTGTAATAATGCTTAATATTAACAAAAAATAATTAAAATAAAACAATTTTTCACTACGTTAAAATATGACAAGAATAATAAAATTAGAGAAATACCTTTGTGACATATTTCCGTGCATTTTATCCCATTAAATATTTTGTTTATGACCATATGATTTTTATATCTTAATCGACATTGATGTATGAAAAACTAATTATCGTGATACGTAAAATGAAATCCATATACTGCACATTCTATCGCTGTTGCTATTAACGTTTCATGTAAATTTCATATAGAAATATATTCGAAGTATCTGTATCGCAGTAAGCAATTATATACAGCGCAATAAAAAGTTTACGGACACCACGCACACGTATGTACACATATTACATGCACAGGTACAGTCAACAATGGAGTTATGGTGACGCCTCATAGATAAAATCTGCATTGTTTTATACATCGAACCGTTTCGAAGCGAATCAACGATAGTAAATCATGATGACTGCGTTTATGAATTATAATTTTACGGCGTGAACGTTGCAACACCGCGAGATTTTTATTGTGAGATTTTCATACCACCATCAAATCAAGTTTCTTATATATTTTCTACATTACTTTTAACAAATTCCTCACAATAGTTACAAAAACCGTTTACATTTTGTCATATATAGCAGTCGAAATAAAATATAAATTTTATTAAATAGAATATTATAAAACAAAAACGCACATTTTTGTAAACAGAATATTCAAGACTACAATTATTTAAGTATTTTCGCAAAAAAGCTGGACGACTTTTTTCGTTTCTCGATTATTTTCATTGTACAATTGCAGACGCGCACGGATATTTCCGGCAGAGAATAAATTTTTTATTTCTCGCAAAATGTGTGACTTTTCAACGATTGGTTTCTAGACTATATAGTCGACGCACCAATCATAGTAACTTGAAATAGGTAAAGTCGCGGAAATGAACGAATAGTTTCGCATTTTTTTCATTTCAGTTACGTGCCGCACAATTCCTGTGGTCTCATAAATCTCTCTCGCTCTATGTCTGCTATACGGCGCAGTGTCCAGTATAATCGTCCATTACATACTAGACTCTCGTCGAACGACGACGGCACCTCCATTTGTTCTTCCCGTAAGGGTGTATCGGGTGTATTGCCAAGAGAGTCTCATCGTTTCTTCTTCGTTTCCGAGTCTATTCGACCAGTAAGGATAGAGAATGGCATGTATCGTTCCCTTTCTTTTTATTTCATAGTAACATATGGGAAGATACGAACATTGTAAATCTGCGACATTGTAAATCTGCTTCGTTTCGACCAGGATCTTTTTCATATTATTAGATATGTTCGAAGAAGCATGACATACTTAGATATTACATATATTTCGCGCATTAAGAAATATCTTTTTCATAAAATATTTTGATCAATTTAATATAAGTATGTAGAATAAATTAACTGTGAGTGTTATTTTTTAAATAATTAATTTCAACTATTACATTCTCTACATCAGGAATTAAAAATATAAAGAAATATTTATTATGTATCATCTATGTATCACCATTAAAATAAAGTCTTCGTTCAAGTATATGCATTACATATGCAATAGAATGATGTAAAAATTTTGAAAACTTCTGGATGACTTCGTATTCTGAATATCTACAGCATATAAAAATAAATGCATTGGAAAGATGTAAATGTATTAGTGAATTTATAATACAAAAAAATATAAAATAGACGTCCAAATTTAGTAGAAATATAATCTTTCTATCTGCTTTCATTCTTTATTTTTCATTTTTTCATATATACTTTGTTATTTATTCTAATTGTATCATCATTAGTAATTTAATTTATCGTCATTACATGTAAAAGAGATTCATACTTTATAAATATCCAATTTAGTTAAACGACAATTTAACTCGACAAAAGAAAAATACGTAGTAGAGAGAGTTTAGTTCTCTCAAAGGCCATCTTATCTTCACATAGCATCTTAGCAGACATGAATATCAGTGAATATAATCTCGCGATACGCGGGACACAAGTAAAGGACTGTGCTGAAAATTTCCCTAAAAATTTAATCCGCCGGTCGGAAATGGCGGCGATGGAACCAAGAACAGCAGGACTACATTAATTAGACCCACAATTACGGTAATGGGAGAGTTCGTGCGTTGCAATTATCGTAGCGCAAGGCAGTTAATTAAGAGAAATTCAATTAAGCTCTTTCGGCCACGCGAGCGAGCGTTCGCGGCGAACAAGAGAGAGAAGTGTAGCGCGTGATGCGAGCTTGTGCGCGCGTTGGCGTTTCCCGCGAGAAAATCCACTTCTCCTCCTTTTTTTCAACCTCCATCGTCCCACACGGCGTCGATAATTCCACGCCGATTCAATTGGCGTGTCGTTTGTCCAGTGCGGATTTTTTTTCGTCACTCCAATGAAGAAACATGGATGGATGGGAAAACAAGTGGTTTCGTGGTGATTTTCAGCAGATATTGTTGAAACGGGCTTTTTCCACATGTGAGAAAAAAAATTATCAACCCTTTAGGAGAAAGGAAGAAACCTTCATTAATGATCTTTTCTTGTGTGTATAATATTGGAAGATCATGATATTATATAAGTTACTAATGCAAATTTAACCATTATATTACAATTCTAATGTATTTACAAACATGCAGATTTTAAAATGTTGTCCTGCAGATGGAAACGATATTTTAATAAATAATAGCACAACTCTATTTTGCACTATTTCTAGATATGAAATTTTAAAAACTAAAAAGTCATGAAAGCACCGCTTTTAACAGATCGAACAGATGCATTGATAAATGCAACCCAGTCGCCATTAAAAATGTATGATTACTAGATTTATTTTTATGTTTTTTTCCTTTCTTTCTTATAAAAAAAGAACACCATTACGTTACACTGAAGAAATAATATTATTACATTATTACAAAAAAAAGAATATGTGTTTTTATAATTATTTGTCACATTAAAAATAAAATTATATGAATATATAGTTTTTAATTTATTATAGTTTTCAATTTAACCCTTTGTCACATCTATTTCATATCGCAATAGTCACATTGGGTCAAATTATCTTGATTTTTAATAAGTACAGTTCTAAAACTATCCGTTCAATTTAAACAAAAAAAAATATATTATACTTTAAACATTATAAAATATTTTTTATTAATAAAATATTTTTTATTAATATAATCAAATGACAATGTATATATTTAAAAAATTCTTAAAGAAAAAATAAATTGTAATATAAAGAAATAAGAATTTTTTCATTTTTAATTTTTTAAGTTAAAATTTGTGAATGATACTCCTAAAATGTGATACTTTAAGACAAATAACAAAAATACGTCTCTCTATGGGTTTCAAAAAAAATTTATTCAGATATCTGAAGAGGATTTATTTTCTCTTCAAATAACTGCTACACACGTACTGACGCGTTTTTGAATAGTCGAACTGTCTCAATCGACAAAGAAATCTTCAAATTTTCGATAAATGCCTGAAGCTCCATTATGAACTACGTTTTAAAGTTATATAACCCAAAATTTAAATTATGAGTTTATTTGAGACCTTACATGACAACAAAGAGTTAAAAATTTTTATCTTTTGATTCTGTTTTTAGTCTATCCTCAACAATAAAATCTTATTATTTAAAATAAAGGAAAATTGAATGTTGTGTGCAGAGCGCAGCTGAAACGGTCTTTTCATTTGACGATAGCCAAATAAACCGACGCGTCCGTGTCTAACTAGGTCTGTACAAAGTCGCATGTTCATTGCAGTTCCACTAAATTTACAGATATTTTGCGACTCGAGGGACGTTAAAACCGACGATGATATTTCGGATGCCGAAACAATCGCAAAACGAAGGTAACAAACCGCTCATTCGTATCACGTAATAGGTAATGTCATTCGCGACCGAACCATCACGGAGTTCCGCGTAACTAATTTTGCCGTTTACGAAAACGCAAACGTCAGCTTGCATTGGCATCGAAACGTGAACGTTACCTTAGATGACCAGGGCATTTGTGTGGGCAAACATGGAACTCTGGGGACGTAAACAGGGAGTACAAACCAAAACTAACCACCATAATTCTATCAGTAATTCTATACTATAACAAAGACCAATAAACGTTTTGTCTTAGTAAAAGTTATCTGCGTGATGTCAATGCATTCATACAATGGAATTTATCAAGAATTTCTGTGTTATATGATATTTAAAAAAAATCTCCTTTTCTTTAAATCCTTTCTCTAGATATTAGCAATCTAGATTTTATGTTATTATTGTATATATATATATACACACACACATATTGCTCTCTTGCTTCAAAAGTGACACAACTCAAAAAATTAAGTTTTTTAAGAAAAAGAGAAAACAAGCTATTTTTCAATACAAGCTATTTTTAATAAAAAATTAATAACTAATTAAATAAAATCAGTAAAACATATATTCTTAATATATTCTTAATATGCTCAAATGTCATTCTCTCATTTCATTTTAAATGAAAATTAGAACAACCCTTAAAATCCTTTTTGGGTTGTAATGATTTTAATGATTTTTTATGAAATTAAGTTTTAGTTTTAATGGTTGATAGGATAATATTCACTTAATTCATTCATAATTCTTCATTGATAATAATTCAAAAATCACATTCTTTAAGTTGTATCACTTTTGAAAAAGTGAAAAATTTTAATATATAAGATATTTTAATATATGTAATGTATAAATAATGTACAGTAATTATAATTAACTAAATTAACCAATAAAAAAATGGATTCTAAGACTATTTTTCTTTTCATTTTCTTTTTTCTTTAGGAGAGTTTCTCAAAGGAATAAGAAATATAAATAAAGAATAAGAAGAATATGTGCAATTATATATGAGTCTCTTCGAAATAGACTCTATTTGCTCGCATGAGTTCATTTCTTCTTCTTGGTTTCTTAATGCTGCCAAAAGTTTTAGTGTACACTTGGGGAAACTCGCTCTCTGAGAAATTCTCGAATTAACTTTGTAACAGAAAACACTAAACGCGCTATGTCAACTCTTCATGTTCCTTGCAGAATCGTAAACATCCGACAATACTGCAAGAGCTAAAAAAAAGCTAAAACTAAAAAAAAATTTTTCTCGCATCTTTTCCATTGGAGCTTGTAGGTTTGTTGAATTTTCCATAAATTTGTTTCCTTCAAAATATTTACTTTTTTTATCAAGATAAAATTTCTTAAGTTAAACAGCTTTTATGTAGATACATCTATGTATGCGAATTTAACTAACGAATTAATCAATTTCCTTCGTCAAATGAAAATCTAAACGTCATCTTACACTGTCAGAGAAGTGTAAACGTTTACCTCGTTGGATGAATCTGCCTGAAGCAATGGTGATACTCGTGACAGACACAAACGTCTTGTTAACGTCAAGCATGACACGAAACACGCGGGTGGCGATATGCAACTTGACAAAGTCAGTTTGCACAGATACGAGTATAAAATATGACTCCTCCATTTGGACGTTGGTGCAACGCAAACATTGATTAGAGTAGTATGACTTGAAATCTGCGTTTATTTCGTATATATTCTCCGTATATATATTCTCTACTTCTCTATATTAATTCTATTATCACTTTGAAATATTATAAATTTAATTAAATGTGCAGAGCTTACTGACTTGACAACAATCAAATACGGTATTATACTTATGCAAAATACACAAGTTAATTCCGTCTAACACTACATCGCGCTTACCTCGAGCAAAAGTCTGTTTTCCTAGATTAATTTGCACAAACAGACATGTGTCTTGCACTCGCGATTGTGTGACAATGTAAACGTCACGCTATCAGGGTAAGGAAAAGGTAGGAAAAGGAGTCTCAAATGGCCCGTTAATATGAGGCATGACATAAAATAAACAACTACACGATGGATGGTCGCTACGGCGTTCTCAAAGAAGAAAAAGAACTAACATCACAGTTGCTTGGCAAGCTTCGATAAACCACCACGCTAGAATACTAATTTTTCTGATATGTATCTCTCCGAGGCCAAACCCAGTTTTTACTCTTCTAATGTGCACTTAAAACCTCTTTCTCCCTTGTGACTAAATGTTATTAGATCTGTGTTTGTACAATAATGATATTACGTTATTAGTTCTCGGAAGATTGATTCGTACCAATCCAATTTTAACAGGAAAAAAAGTTTTAATGCATAAGTTAATTGTATAAATTATATATAATTGCTTTTTTATTACAATATATTTTTATGCTTGATCAAAGCTATTTCAAAAAATAATATCATAAAATTATGATTTAAAAAATATAGAAAAATATAATAAGACACACTATTAATTAATTCAAATTTTTTTGTAATATGATTTCCACAGTTAATTAATTTTTTTTTAATTAAGAAAGATTAAAGAGAAAAATATTGAAATGAAAAGTGTAACAAAAGAAATAAAAAACAAAACAAGAGAAAAATAATAAATAAATAATTATAGCATACTTTAATATTTTTATTTCTCTTTTTTGTTTATTGATTAGCATCGAAATTTGAGTTTGCAGTTTTGTTAAATATTAACAATACAATTAATCCATAATGAATCATATTCCGTTTTAGCAATTTCGAAGTAGAAAAATATGGTATACCAATTTAGATGCTAAACTGCATCTGATTGCAAGATGCTTGTTTACATTCCTGCAGAGCAAATAATAACACATAAAAGTCTATTAAAGTATAAATAATAATATATTTGGAATAAAATTCCTATTAAGAATCTCTTTCACCGACCTCGGTTAAGATAATCATTAAGTTAATCGATGATTACATAGAGTTCATTCAGCGGATCCATATAACCATCGGTTAACTTAACTGAGATTGGTGAAAGAGATCCTAAGAAATGAAATGGAGATTTTTTCGATGGATTCAGAAAACGCTTAAATTGCATTTATAATGCGGCCGCATTTACAAATCTTACATACATACGAATCCGAAAAATAAAATGTGTATTATAAAATGCAACTGATTTGGCAAGTCTTCCTACAATGCATAGTATCATACATAATGTTTCAGCTTTCGTAGTCAATTAAACGAAGATTCAACAACTAAAACGAGAAAATGTAAAAGAAAATGTATAAGACAATAGATTCCACAAAACTATACTAATATGTTTATTTGAATACATATTTGACTCGAGGCGCTGTCACGCACGCGATTGGTTATTTGTACGATATATTTTTAATATTTTTAATCATAGGATTAAGTGCTCCCAAATTTTATCTGCACTTTGGCAAATTTGTTGATTAGATTTTTAATCTTATTAACGAAGTACGCACACAAATGAAACATGTCGTAGGAACGTTAATCCATTAGCGCGATCTATCTTGACGTGAGTAGTTCACGTCAGGAACGTTGATGCGATGCGCAAGTTAAATTTCAAGTTGACTGTCTTAGCTCGTAGGAGCTAGTCGGTTCGTCCTCGTGGCTAATTAATCCGATGTTAATTGATGCCCATCTCGCGCTCTTGTTCCCACCGGATGCAAATAATTGAGATTTCGAATTTAATGACAGATATGAATCATTTTCACGAGAAATCATTTGCAGTAAGTGTTAGTTCTTAGTCGGCGCGAATGTGATTTCTGATATCTCTCTAAAT
>Ga0157363_1006983_pt1 | contig 10665 bp, 11 predicted proteins | sample AttsexASBM1_FD_111477 | JGI IMG/M metagenome (GOLD analysis project Ga0157363, IMG submission 111477) | Fungus gardens microbial communities from leaf cutter ant in Ribeirão Preto, State of São Paulo, Brazil - Atta sexdens ASBM1 | ecosystem: Host-associated > Fungi > Mycelium > Unclassified ...
CCAGACAGAACGGCCTCCCCCCTGTCGCATCCGGCGTCGTCAGCCAGTTGCAGACGTCATCGTCATGATTGGCACAGTACAAGACCCGTTCGTGTTTCACCGAGGGCTCTAGCGGATGCCACAGCCGGTCCCCGGCCGGGTCCAGCGCCGTCAGCAGCGACTGCTCGGGCAGATATCCGACGGCACGGCGGCAATGCTCGCAGACCGTATTTTCAAAAAAGAGGATCTGACCGCAGGACTGGCACTCAAAGAGCTTCATGAGATCGCATTACACCGGGTTGCCCGATAATGGCCAGCTCCGGGGCCTCGCGCCCGACCAAAAGGGGCTCCGCGCACATCGTCACATCGAACGTGGCGCGGCAGAGGTCCAGCATTCCGGAAATGGGGGCAGCTTCTTCCGGCCGGCCGACCACCGCCAGCGGAATGTGATGCTGCGCTACCACCAGTCCCGATGTCGTATCAAAGCCGACCCAGCCGTCTCCGGGAATCCAGGCTTCCGCCCAGGCATGCAAATCGCAGTTCAACCCGTCGCTGACGTCGGATTGGATCAGATAGCCAGACACGAAACGCGCCGAAAATCCCAGATGCCGCAGGGCTGTTACCAGCAGCCACGCACTATCCCGGCACGATCCGCTTTGCCGCTGCAGCGTCTCTTCAGGTGTCCAGACTCCCGGCTCAAGCCGGCGTTGATAGGTCAGATGCTCCGCCACGGCACGGTTGAGCTCCGCTACTGCTTCCAAAGTCTTGTCCACACCCGCCATCTGCCAGGCCTCGACGAAGCGCGACACCCGCGCACCAGCCGCGTCCACATCGCGATAAGCGGTACAGACCGGCGCCTCCACAAGCCTGGACAGGGTTGGCCGGACGCCCAGATCCACATCCATGCGAACGGAAACATCGAAGCCCGTCACACGCTCGGGAACCCGCACTTCTGCCAGCCGGTTGCCATAAGCGTCCTGCCGCCAAGTGACGTCCGCATTCTCCGGGGAGACCTCGAGCTCGTAATCGTGGATCGAGGTTCGCACGCGCGGCACGGGACACAAACGCACGGTCTGACGTCCCAGGAAGACGGGCCGGTCATACTGATATCGGGTCTGATGGCGCAGTATGACGCGGGAATTCATGCTCAGGAGGCCCTGTGGAAACGGTTTCAGATACTCAGATTCAGACGCGTGATTTTCGGGCCATCCCGTTCCGGCAACCATTGGGTCTGAGAGCAGTCGAAATATTACCCTATCAGTCTTCCCTGGAACCGCAACAATTTCCGCAGGACTTTTCCCGATCTGCCCAAATGGAAAATTTCACGCTTGGCAAAGCGCTGGAATCTTGCTCCGTTAATAAAATATCGTAACGAGGCGCCACGGCTGATCGGGTTTCCCATTGGCACAGGGTCGGCGATAAACAGGGGTGTGAGGCAAAGAATGAACAGGCCGTTTTTGCAGTCTCCCAGTCCCGCTTCTGCCAGTGCTTCTCCAGCTAGTATCGCCCCGGCTTCCAGCGCCTCTGCCAAGAGCGCGGCAGGGATGTTCACTGCCTATGACACGCCGGATTTCTTCTGCGAACTCATGAACCGGACGGATGCGCTCTCCCCGCCCCTTCAGACCGTTCGTGATCGTCTTGCAGAGCTCGATCTTGCCGAACTGCGCCACCGCACCAACACGGCGGAAGCACAGCTCTATCGTCTGGGCATTACTTTCACCGTCTATTCCGACCGCGAAGCGATCGACCGCATCCTGCCTTTCGACATGATCCCGCGTGTCCTTACAGCTGCAGAATGGGATCATATTGACCGTGGCGTGCAGCAGCGAGTCAAGGCACTCAATCTGTTCCTGCGGGATATCTATCATGAGCGCCATGTCCTGCGGGACGGCATCATCCCTGCCAATCTGGTACTCAACAATCCGAATTACTGCGAAGCCATGGTCGGTGTACGCATACCTGGCGACGTCTATGTCCATATCAACGGGACCGATCTGATCCGCGACCGCAGCGGGCGTTTCATGGTGCTCGAAGACAATGCCCGCACGCCCTCGGGTGTGTCTTACGTCATCGAGAACCGGCACATGATGCTGCGGCTAATGCCGGATCTAGCCTCAGGCATGCCACTTCGCTCGGTCGAGGAGTACGGCCTCAGGCTGCACCAGACGCTGTGCGAGGTCGCCCCCGAGGGCGTGAGCGATCCGCAGGTCGTGCTGTTCTCACCCGGCATCTACAACTCCGCCTACTTCGAACATGTTTTCCTGGCGCGCGAGATGGGAGTGCCGCTTGTTGAAGGGCGGGATCTGATCGTTGAAAACCACCGGGTCTATATGCGCACCGTGGCAGGGCTTCGCCCTGTCCATTCGATCTATCGCCGTCTCAACGACGAATTTCTGGACCCGCTGGCCTTCAACCCCAACAGCATGCTCGGCGTTCCCGGCCTTGTGGAGGCCTATCGCCGCGGCAACGTCACGCTGGCCAACGCACTGGGAACGGGGGTGGCGGATGACAAGGCTGTTTATGCCTATATGCCACGTCTTATCCGCTACTATCTGGGCGAAGATCCCATTCTCGACAGCGTGCAGACGAATATCTGCGCCGAAGAGGAAGGTTTGGCTTACACACTGGCCAATATGGACAAGCTGGTCATCAAGCCGGTGGGTGAGTCCGGCGGCTATGGTCTGCTGATCGGCTCGCAGGCTACGCAAACGGAGCTGGACGAGTTCCGCACCAAACTACTTGAGGACCCGTCCAACTATATCAGCCAGCCTGTCATCGATCTGTCCGTCTCCCCGACACTGTGTCCCAGCGGGGTCGAGGCGCGGCATGTGGATCTGCGGCCATTTGCCCTGACCGGACACAATACATGGGTTCTCCCCGGCGGCCTGTCCCGCGTGGCCCTACGCAAAGGGTCACTGGTCGTCAATTCCTCTCAGGGCGGCGGCTCGAAAGATACATGGGTGATGGCGCGATGACACAGACAGGCACGCGTTTTCCCGCCATGCTCGCCAATCTAAACATGCTGCTGTCGCGCTATGGCGAGAGCATGATGTGGCTTGCCCGCTACATGGAGCGGATCGAGAACCTCGCGCGGCTCCTAGAGGTCACGGAAGCGTTTGTCCGTAATCCCGATGGCAGCCCGGGATGGGATTCCATTCTCCAGATCAACTCGGACGAGGAGCGCTACGCTGCGATTTATCCCCTTCCCGCAACGGAAGAGAACATCCTCGCCTTCTACATCACCGAAAACGCGAACCCTACCTCCATCCGCGCCATGGCGCATATGGTTCGGGAGAATGCACGCTCGGCCCGGCCGCTGATTTCCACCGAGATGTGGATGCAGCTGAATGTCTTCACCCGGAGCATGATGGAGCTCTCCACCTCCGACATCAGGCGCGACGGGTTGTCCGAGCTGTGCAACCGTCTCAAGCAGGACTGCCAGACGCATTTCGGCGTTACGGAAGGCACATTGTACCGCGATCAGGCGTGGTTGTTCTATCTGCTGGGCAAATATCTTGAACGCTCTGATCAGATCACCCGTCTGATCGACATCCGCTATCATACGCTTCTGCCCGGGGGCGAAACTCCGGGCTCGCAGATTGATATCACGCAGTGGGGGTCTGTCCTGCGCTCCGCAGCGGCGTATCACGCGTTCCGGCGCCTGCAGCCCGTTACCACGACGCCTGCCAATGTGGTGGGTTTTCTGCTCAAGAACGAGGGTTTTCCACGCTCCCTGATGCTCAATCTGCGACAGGTGGACAACACGCTCAACGCGCTGTCCACCCATTACAACCTGCGCCATCAGTGCAGTCCGCTTCAGGAACGCATCATCAATCTGCGCGCTACGCTTGAAGATCAGACCGCCGAGGACATCATTTCTCGCGGGCTGCATGAATACATGATCTATATCCAGGACCAGCTTGCGGCCTTGCAGGCGGAAGTCTCGGCCACATTCTGGCCCGCGGCTCCGGTCATGACGCGCGAGGAGACACTCAGCCCGCAGTGAGGGCGCGGTCCGCAGGCAGGGACACAGCCGCGATCTTCAGCGTTATGCCCGCATCGCGCAGCATTGCGGCATACCCGGGATCAATGCCGTCATCAGTGATGACCACATCGAACTCGGAAAGTGCCGCCAGCCGGTTCATGGCCGAGTTACCGAACTTCCCGCTGTCCACCAGAAGCACACGGGAGTCCGCCACCGCCATCAGGGCCTGTTTGGCGCGGATAATTTCCTCGATCTGATGATAGGCCGTCAGACCGTGGATAGCGGCGGCAGAAACAAATGCCAAGTCGATGTGCATGGACATCACGCTCTGTTCGCAGACCATTCCCACAAAGGCTTCGAATGTCGGGCTGTACCGTCCGCCCAGACCAATCAGGCCGAGAGTCTCGCAGGCTCCCAGACGCGTCCCTAGCCCCAGGCTGTTGGTCACGACTGTCAGCGACGCGATGGCGGAGAGGCTGTCTGCCATCGCCCGCACCGTTGTGGAATCATCGAGCGCCACCGTATCGCCCGGGCTGATCAGGGAGGCCGCAAGCGCAGCGATGGCCTGTTTCTGTGCAACGGCCTGCCGCGCCCGATACACCACGCTCCCCGAAGAACTCGCGCTCGGCAGGGCCGTGATATCCGGGCCGACCCGGCGGAGCAGTCCCTGCGCGGACAGGGCCAGAAGGTCCCGGTTAATCGAGGCCCGGCTCAGCGAAAACCGCTCCAGCAGATCCCCGACCGGCACCACGCCCCGCTCCGTGACATAATCAAGGATCCCGCGCCGGCGGCTAGACAGAACCTGCCCTTCCACGAGCACGGCATTCATCAGGCATCCACTCCGGCAGAGAGCAGCGTGCTGACGCTGTCAATCAGCTTCATAAAATCCGCAGGCTCCCAGCCTGCACGGCCGATCAGCACTCCATCCACATCCGGCAGGGCGACATAGTCGCGAATATTGGCCTGAGATACGCTGCCGCCATAGAGCAGCGGAATCCTGACGGTGCTATCGGGGCCAGTGATCTCCTGCATCACGGCGCGCAGTTTCGTATGGATCTGCGACACGAACGGGGCTTCTGCCGGGCGTCCCGCCGAACCGATAGCCCAGACGGGCTCATAGGCGATCAGAACCCGCGAAAAATCCTCCTGCGACAGCCCGTGCAGGGCGATTTTCGCCTGTCGGGCGAGCGTTTCCTGCGAGACGCCGAATTCGAATTCGTCCAGCGTATCACCGATGCAGATCAGCGGCTGCAGACCGTGCTTCAGCGCCGCGCGGACCTTGAGGTTCACCGTCCAGTCCGTCTCGCCGAAATGCTGCCGGCGTTCAGAATGGCCGATCACCACCATGGATGCGCCACATTCGGCGATCATCGGGGCAGAAATTTCCCCGGTCCAAGCACCACTGTCTTCCCAGAACATGTTCTGCGCGCCCACGATCATGGAGCTGTCCTGAAGGGCCGCGCTCACGTCTTTCAGGGACGTGAACGGCGGATTCACGAAAGTCCGAACGCCCTCGGGGGGACGAAATGCAGCAAGGGCCCGGGCCGCCGCAACGGCTTCGGCAGGGCCCTTGTTCATTTTCCAGTTCGTCCCGATCCAGACGGTCTTCTGATCCACGGTTAACCTCATGACAGGGTTTCAACTAGCCGGGCACTCATGCCGATTCTCCCGGATCCCGGCTTTTCCGGAATATCTTTACCGTTAAACTATAACAGAAAAAATGTCATCCGTCCTATCAATAACGATACATTTATGCGCTGCCAAAACAGGCTTCCTGAACCCGATCGCCCCCGCCGGGCGTCGTGTTGCCAATCGGGTTTCGGGCCGTCATATACATGACAGACTATTGCAGGTCCTGACCGGAGCTGGTTCCCAACGGTTTCAGCCTTCCGGTGTGTGAAGACCTGTTTCTGGCAACGGAGCACTCACATGACCCGCGAAACAGCCGCAACGGCTTTTCTGGCAGCGAGAAACATTCCCTTCAGCGTCCATGATTATGAATATGCCCCTAATGGCGGCCTGATCGGAATGCAGGCGGCCGAAGCCATCGGCGTGGCACCCGAGGATGTCCTCAAGACGCTGGTGGTCGAAGTGGACAAGAAACAGCCGGTCTGTGTCGTGGCCCCTGCTCACCAGCGGATGAACCTGAAGAAGGTCGCGGCGCTGTTTGACGGGCGCAATGCGCGGATGATGGCCCCTGAGAAGGCGCAGGAACTGACGGGGTTCCAGTCCGGCGGGACCAGCCCGTTCGGCTCCAGAACACCGATCCCCGTCGTGATTTCGCAGGACGCGATGCCACGCGAGCATGTCTATATCAATGCGGGTGGGCAGGGTTTTGTCGTGCGGATCACGCCTGCGGATGCCCAGCGCGCCACGGATGCCAAAGTGGCCGATATCGGCGCGGACTGAAACGCGTGGCCGCTTCCTCCCGCGCGCTGGATAACGCTGCGACGCAGAAACTTTCCCCCGAGCTGACGTTGTCGGAGCCGCAAACGGAATTGCTGCATCGGGTGATGTCGTTCTGTGAGCGGCATCAGGCGGATGACAGCGCTCTTTTCGTGATCGAAGGGACGGCGGGCACGGGGAAAAGCGTTGTCCTGAATGCGATCTTCAATGCGCTTCAGACCTGGGCGCGGAGTGGCGCGGCAGGAGACCCGCTGAAGGGCCTTCGGAACATGCTGATCGTCAACCATCCGGAGATGCTCAAGCTCTATCGCAACATCGCGGCCACCATGCCCGCCCTGCGCAAGAGCGATTACGAGCGCCCGACGACATTCATCAACACGTCTGCGAAAACCGGCCGACGCATGGATATCGTACTGGTCGACGAAGCGCATCTGCTTCTGACGCGGCCGGACCGTTACAACCATTTCACGCAGCAGAACCATCTGGAAGAAATCCTGCGCTGGGACCGCTCCCTGCCGCGCGAAAAACTGCCCTGGGCCGAGCGGCCGGATACGATCGACGAGGTGGGGTCCGTCTATACAATCCAAGGGTTCGATCTGAATTATGCAGGCGTCATCCTGGGGCCGTCGCTGTTTTATGACGTGAAGCATGACCGGATCGGGGTGCGGCCGGAGCGTTATGAGGACAGCGCAGCGTTTCAGGGACGCGACGGGATTGCGGCGCCGGAAGAAGCAAAGACGCGCGTTATTCTCAATGCCCTGAACGTCATCCTCACACGCGGCATCCACGGGCTGTTCCTGTATGCCCATGATCCGGCTTTGCGGGAGAGGCTGCTGCGAACCTGATCTGCCCGATCGCGCTTGCGTGAATTGTCATCGTACGGTCGCTCTGGTCCTTTCGCGGTAAAGGAGATTTCAGCCATGTCCCATCAGACACTTCTGGCTCTTACGTTCAGCGCCGCTCTTGCGGCCCTGAGCGCCGCCTCCCCTGCCCTCGCTGCCCAGACCGTGGATAAAGGCACGCTTTCGTCGGGGAATGTGCAGATCATCGGGCATTTTTCCAATGCCCAGCCCTCCGGTATTGCCGTGCTGCCCGACGGGCGTCTGGTGCTTGGCTTTCCGCGCAGTGCGCATGAACATTCCGGGCCGCGCCTGGCGCTCTATGCGAACGGAAAACTGACGCCCTTCCCCGATGCGGCCGCGCAGGCGCAGTTTGTCTCACCGCTTGGCATGACGGTGGATGCGAAGGGGCAGCTCTGGGTTCTGGATGAAGGAATGGTTGCGGGCACGGGGACTGTTGCAGGCGCGCAGAAGCTGTTCCGGATCGACCCCACGAGCGGGAAAATCGCGCAGGTCGTGCCGTTGGGTGCACCTGCCCTGCTGCCGGACAGTCACGTCAATGATGTGCGGATCGATCTGACGCATGGTGCGGCGGGGACGGCGTTCATTACCGATACGTCCACCGATGTGCATCCGGCGCTGGTTGTTGTGGATCTGGCGACAGGCCATCAGCGGCGCATTCTGGCCGATACGGTTTCTGTCATGCCGGTGCAGGGTTTTGTGGCCGTCATGGACGGTGTGGCCGGGCGTTATGATCCGAACCATGCTGTTGTACCGCAAGGTGGTGTGAACGGTATCGCCATCAGCCCGGACCAGCAGACGCTTTACTGGCAACCCCAGACCAGCCGACGTCTTTATTCCGCGCCGACCGCTGTTCTGTCCGATCCGAAAGCCAGCGAAGCAACGCTGGAGCGGGCTGTGAAGGATGAGGGCGAGACGGGCATGGGCGACGGCATGGCGACCGGGCCGGATGGTTCGATTTACATCACCGATGACGAACGCCACGCCATCCTTCGCCACAAGCCAAATGGCGAGATTTCGGTTGTGGCGCATGATCCGCGCATGACTGAGCCCGATGGTCTGACCTATGCCAATGGGGCGCTTTACGGGACGGTTGGGCAGTGGGCGCGGCTGCCGGTTTTCCATGACGGTAAGGACCTTGAGGTCATGCCGTATATTGTTGTGAAGATCGCGCCTCTGAACTGAAGGCCCGCAACGCCGGGGGATTACCAACCCTCTGGCGTCAGCCCCATCCCGCCCGTACCGGTTCCGGTCATGGCCCCCAAACCGGACTGAGAGCCAAGGCCGTAATTCCTCCCGCCGCCGAAACCTGTTCCGACGCTGACGGCGCCATGGATCTTGTGGTCTGACCTGACGGTGTCTTTCTGGTTGTCCGAACCGCTGGTCGCGAGTGGGCGCAACAGCGTCGAGCGGCTGTCGGCCGGTTGCGAGCGAGGATGAGAACATCCCGCCAACCCTGCCAGAATCATCACGACAAAAATCCGCTGTGTCACACGCTGCCCCCTCCCGGACCGGGCTGATACGGGGCGTTTATCATAACCGACACGCACTGTCGGCACAGCAACGAACAATGACAGAGTTTTACAGAAACAGATGTCCCAGTCTCAAAAATCATGCTGAAACGTGACACATATGACCATACATCTGAAGTACAATACGAAACAATAAGGGGAATTATAGCATTTTCAGTAGAATATATTTGGAATTTTTATATAAATAGACGTGCATATTTTATGCACTATAGATTGCCGCGGACAAAAATAGACAGTAATATCCGCAACCGATTCAAGGCTGCATTTTGGGGAGCGCATTGAGCTTCCGGACAAAGAATGGGCCTTCATCGGGACACTGCTTGTGCCTCAAACGAGGTCGTGGCGACCATCCTGCGAAAAACAAGCATCTATTTCGAAGGTATAATGTGGATTGTCCACACCGGATCGCAAGGACGCCATCTGCCTGATGACCAGGGCAAGTGGAGCATCGTGCTTCGCCTTTTGGTCACAACAGGGACAACTCTCGCTGGCGTTATCTCGTCGAACGCCCCTTCAATAAACTCAGGAACTGACGACGCATCACCACCCGATATGACAAAACAAAGAAGTCATATCCTGGCTTCGGCAATCTCGTCTCAACACTTCAACAGGTACCCTTTAATCCACGAAACCTTATGAGACCTGTGCGCGGGAGGTAGATTTTTGGGGCCAAAAGTGATTCTCTTTTGGCTGTTATCAAGCCTGGAGCATGACGATGGCGCACCGGTCGATTGGTCAGGATTGCCTGGTATTTTCGGGACAGGATCAGAAATCGTCATCATTGGATGATATCTCGGCCCTGATCGACTGGCAGCCGATTTCGGTGCTGCTTGCCCCACTCTACGCCGCACCGAAAGGCGAAGCCGCATGGCCACCGCTTACGATGTTTCGGGCAATGCTGCTTGCGGTCTGGTATGATCTCTCCGATGTCAAACTGGCTGAACCTTGGACGATCGAACATCCTTTCGTCGGTTCTGCGGGTTTTCTGCACACGAACCTACTCCGGAGCGCACAGCCTTCGTGCGGTTCAGACGCGAACTGGCCAGCCGCTCGCTCGATCGCGCTCTGTTCGAAGCTGTGACGGTTCAGTTGAAAGCGCGGGCAATCCGGATCAAGACCGGTACGATCGTCGATGCGACGATCATCGCGTCACAAACGGAACGTGATGACGAGGCGCGGTGGGTTAAGCACAAAGGACGCAAGGCCGTGCATGGCTTCAAAGCTCATGTCGGTGCCGATGCCACGACCGCCCTGGTCGAGCAGATTGCGATTACGCCAGCCAATATCAACGATGGTCGGGCTGGACCGGATGCCATACCCAACGATCCAGGCGAGGTTTTTGCGGATAGTGCCTATCGGGGCAGTCATTTTCGTGACGCAGTCCACTCGAAAGGCGGGACGCTCCGCGTTGCCGCAACGTCGATGTGGGGGCACGACGAACAGGAAACGCTTGCCCAACTGAAGACATGGAACGATACCGTCCACCGGACCCGGGGCCGGATCGAGAAGATCTTTGGTACCTGGAAACGCAGCTACGGGCTACGCCAGATGCGATGGCGCGGCCTTGCCAAAGCCGCCATCCAGATCCACGTCACAGCCATTGCCTACAATCTCAGACGGACACTCAATATCCTCGCTGGAGAGGCATGAGATGGTTGACACCGTAGCCTTTGCAACGCGTTGTGCGGCGTCCTCGGCATGGAGAAAACAGGTATCAATACCGCGTTTCTTAATCAAATTGAGAGGGCACCGACAATATCTACCACCCGCGCACAAGTCTCATAACTTAAGAAAACCAGTCTCCGCCAATCCCGGGGCGGTTCACTCTTCAACATCAAAGAAACCCGGCTGCTTCATCTGCCATCATCCCCAATCAACGCAGGAAAGATGGAATCACAGAGGA
>Ga0157363_1006985_pt1 | contig 10664 bp, 4 predicted proteins | sample AttsexASBM1_FD_111477 | JGI IMG/M metagenome (GOLD analysis project Ga0157363, IMG submission 111477) | Fungus gardens microbial communities from leaf cutter ant in Ribeirão Preto, State of São Paulo, Brazil - Atta sexdens ASBM1 | ecosystem: Host-associated > Fungi > Mycelium > Unclassified ...
TTATTTGTTACAGAATCATCGTAGCGACGTTGCAGATTTAACTCCACTGTTGCGCATCGGTTGGTGAGTGATGAATTAATGTTTTTATTGAGGCAACGGATATGTAATAATTTTATTAATATATCATACATATATCTAAATTCATATATCAATTGAATAAAAATTAATTGATAAATGTATATACAATATATAATATACATTCGTTGCCTTAAAATGGAGTTAAGTTGATAGATAAACTTAATTCTGAATTGTGGAATTTACTGTGCATACACTATTAAATTTTAATATCACATTACATTCAGTTCAAGTTATCTTTAACTTTCTATAAGTTGCCACTGTTCAATATCTCGTTAATTTAACTAAAACAATAAATAATAAATTAAATTGAAAAAAGCTATGAGCCGGCTGGATGTTTATTCTAAATGTATATATTTCTGTGAGCATAAATAATAATTAAATATAAATATATAACATATATTCGATCCCTGGGTTATTTTCAATGTTCGAATGAAACCGTTATTCTAATCGATTTCTTACAATATAAATTTATATATATAATTATCTCTAAAACGCATTATTGAATATGTACATTTAATAGTCCCTAAAACGCATTTCTTATGCATTATTGTTTATGTCTATCAATAGCTAACAATAGTTTATATAGTAATTATTGCGAGCGACAATTTTTTGGTCTATTCCCAATTTTGTTGCTCCAGCCAATTCCGAAGAAACAATGTCTGTGCTAGCATAAGAATAAAGTTAGTATAGCCATTCAAAAAAATAAAAAAAAAAAATAAAATTACGGCTTGTTCTTTTTGTGCTAATGCGTCAGGAATAACAAAATCAGAAAACCGTCAGTCGAGATATTTCGAGAATTACCAATAATTTATAGGTGTGCTGACTCTAAGTTCCTAGGGGTGATTTTCAAGGTTTGAGGATGGAGCAACAAAATCGGATTCGTCGGGAATCGCGAGCAACAAAATTAGAGAACCGTAATCACTCGAGATATTTCGAGAATTAACAATTTATAAGTTGTGTGACTTGAGGTGGTTTTCGAGAGTTGGGGATGAAGCAACAATATCGAAGCAAATTAATTAGCAACAAATTGCTGTGCTAACTTATTCTTATGCTAGCACAGCCATTATTTTTTCGGAATTGGCTGGAGCAACAAAATTGAAAATAGAGCAACAAATTAGCAACAGAAAAGCACTAAATTTCTGTGCAACTTTTATTCGATTGTACTGAAGTGGCTGTATCAGCTTAATAGACGTTATATTAAACAATTTTATATTGTGCAAGTAAACAAAAAGTATTCGTACAAGAAAGATATCCAAGATTTTATTTAAAAAAAAACCATTAATTATCAATTTATTAACAAAGAAAGAATTAGATTGCACATTTTTCAAAAATAATTTTATCTAAAAAATGTGTAATAATTAAAATATGTTATCTTAATAGTAGATAAGCGAAAAACTATATTACTTGATACACAAAAGTATTCGTACATTCAAGGCTTCTAACAATAAGATCACAATAAGAACATAAAATTGTTTTCGCGAAGTTCTTTTATATTTTTTTATATTAGGATAAAAGTTGTTAATAAATGTTAATTAATGCTTATTTTTTCTATGAATAAAGCTTTTTTGTAAAAATCTCCTTTGTACAAATGCTTTTGCAATTACTGTACGTATAATTGTTATAAATAATATCTTGAAAATAAAGAAAGCCGTAACTACGTCCAGCGAACGATTTATTCTTCAGCAACACAGTTTTTCGAAGCGAGTTTTTCGGAGGATACGTGAGCAACTCGTTAGATACATTTTTTTTTCTATTCATAGCACATCATGTTTACGAGAATACTTTGTTAGTCTCGTAAACAAACAGAATTCCATCTACAGAATAGTCAAGTCTATTTGATTGACATACGATTGATTGATGTTTTATGCAGTATTTTATACAGTTCATCAAGAATAGATTATACCATGATGTGCATCAAATATATACGTTAAAATACGCAACGAGTTAATAATACACCGATCTGTTTCATGTCCATTCTGCTCATGGTTAGAAAAACTAAGGTAAATCAGCAAATGTTCAAGTTTGGACAGTACGAATGCGTAATTGCTAGATAACATTTGCTGTCATATCAGTAGGTACAGTGTAACAAGTGTGGTATTGAGGGAAAATATAGTGGCTCATGTCGCAGAATAGGAACTGATCGATACGCCTTGGTCGCAGTAGGATAACAGAAAGTATAATAGAAATAGGAACACACATGTATACATTTGCAATGAGGAATCGAATTACATCCTTCGGATTTACTCGAGAAACTCCACGAAAATAGTGGATGATACCGTTTAAATTACAGGGACAATGGGAAGGGCGAAGGGAGCGATATTATTTACCGATAATTTACTGCGGTCGTGTTATCCTCTTGCCCGTCCTGTGGCGGGTACAGGTATAGGGACAGATTGATATATCCACAATGCACCCGTTGGGAATGTTGTCCATTTCGTCTTACGCCTGTATCGTATTGGGAGATTCTCATGTGTACGTATTGCAAATGATATACGTATTATACGTATTGCAGATACAAGCGTTGCATATACACGTATATACAATGACGTATTGTCTATGTATTTTGCACCAGAGATTCAAGTCGGTTTCATTCCAATAAGTCAGATTTCAGTGCCATTGACGCGAAAATGATTTCTGTGTCTAACGATAGTAAAAATCGCATGAAATATTGACAGTCTTCATATTTAACCCTTTTTTGATGAATACTTTTTTAATTCTAGAATATATGTACCATAAATAAATTTTTTTTTATTTTGAAAGGCTTATTTATTTTTCTTTTTTTTTCTTACATATTTTTTAAATATATTTTGAATTAAATTAGGGAAGAGAGAGAGTGAGAGAGGAGGGGGGGGGGAAAGGGAGAGGTGATATTATTTTAATATTATTTTAGCTGTAGCAGCGTTGTTTTTGTGATACTAAAGTTTTTTTTATTCAGTTAAACAATTGAATTTATTTTTTAATTTATTTAATCTTTATGGTTTAGAATTAGACATAATATTCAACAATTAAAAAATTTGATACAAATATGAATTTTTGCTTCAAAAAATAATACATTAATAGAATATGTACAAATATAACTTGAAAACTGTTATTGTTAATAACAGGGCCATAAAACTAGAAATCAAGGAAATGAGGAAAATTAAGAACAGTTAAGGAAATTGGGAAAAAGTCAGGAAATTTGATAAAATTTTCTAGAAAATTAAATTCTTAGTTTTAAAGAAGTTTGATATGCGTGCATTACACCTACATAGTTTTGAAATACTAACTTAATAATTAAATGAAAATAGTGACAGCAACATTAATAATTAATTTACATATGCCAAATGGCTCTTTCAATAAATTATTGAATGGTTACCAAATTATATATAGGACGAAAATATAAAAATTTTCGAAGTATTATTAAAGTCAGATAAAATTTCATAATCACGGAAATCACGGAAAAGTTATGGAATTTTAGGACGAAAAATTTGTAACAATCCTGAATAAAAGAATCCGAGAGGAATCAGTGAGATTAAATTTGCTAGATTGATGAAGTAGACACATGTATGAATGCTGTTTTGATAGTGTTGTTTATGGGAGAATTTTTTTTATTTCATCATATATTTCTCGGACAGGCGATTCCGGAATTGCACGTGCACTTGTACGTGTTAAGACACACAGCTACGATTCGTATCGATGGTAAAATCAGTATTCAGGCAGTGACTTATACCATATCGCGTGCAACGCGACACATGCGACAAATAGCTAACACGGCCGTGTTTCGTTCGGGAGTGCCTTTACATATTCACGCTATGTGGCATGTTAAGGCGTATTTACAACGCATGAAACGCAAATTGTGGCTGTGTACTTATACAATACTTTAAGATGCTTTTTCGTTGGTAGCAAATCCGCGAACATAAGTTATGTACTTTTACCGAGACGAGTGTAATATAACTCATGTCTGAATAGCTTTAATCACTATAAATCGTCGTTTTCATCTCAGTATAAACGTATTTGTATCTATTACTTGAATAAAAACTGACAACTTATACCTATAATTGAGACATTACATTTTTGTAATACTTTTCTACATTTTTAGTTCAGTTAAATGGATAAAGTTATAGAATAAATGAAAAAGTCAAGAGTTGAAAAGTTATTAAAACATTATTATTTTCCGTCGCTTTTAAAATTACTTATATGATTAATTAATGGTAAAGAGATAAAAAGTTAACAAACTTATGATGAGAATATATCTTTATTATATTATTAATTTAGTTATTCACAATTACTTACAATTTCAGAAATAATGTGACAGTTGATGAACATAAAATATTTTATTAATTAGACGTTAAGTTATCAAAAAATAAATTGTAATTAAAATGCGAAATTCGTAAAGTTTCATCTTTTTGATTGTACACAGACGCGATAGTTTAATAAAAATTTATATCGGATCTGTCTAGGCCGATGTATCTCGCTCCCGTTGGCTGTGTTGTACATCGATCTTTGCATGTACGGGTTTGCATCCGAGCACTTGCAGACAGTTCTCGATTCGCCACGGTTAATGCATTCCCATGAACCAGCGTGTAAATCAAATTCGCACAAAGCGAGAACCGATTTTGCCGCTCGCAATACGAGCGGTTCTTGCTCGGCGCGCTTTTGATTTACGCTGCTTCGGATTTACACGATAGTTTTCGGGCACGCATTAACCGTCGAGTCGAGTCTAGTCGAGTTCGGGAGAACCTGTACCGGTAACATCGCGTGCAGTTTTCACCCCTCGAGTACGTATAGATGAAATACGTGCGCAGGTGAACGCGCGCACTCACGCTCGTCCTGTGCGAAGGATCCGACCGCATGCGCACGCGCACTTGCATGTGCGTTCGTTCGTGTAAGGATACGTACTACGTGCAGCGTATGCCGATGGATTGCGGTTTGACTCCGGTGGCTACCGGACAGGCCGCCGTTATTATCCGTAACTCGCATTGCGGTGAGAACGGAGCAAACGTGCCCGAGAATCCTCCACGCGAGGAGTCTGTGGTCGGTACATGGTCGATTCTTATATTTGAGACTATCTTAATCCCTTGTGATCACACCTTCTGAGAATTTTATGTTGATCACATAGCGGGGAAAATGACTTCAACATTTTAATTGATTGCCGTATTTACAACTTTTGTTTTTTAAAATCACAAAAATTACTGAACATACTTCAAACATTGTAGAACATAGAAATGCAATGGCTTTTTAAAGTTTTTAATTTTAACACATTTAAAAAAATTGCAAAGGTTGACGTGAAACAATATGCGATTGAAGATACAAAAAGAGTATTTTTAAACTTTGGATAAATGGCAGTTTAAGTTCTGTTTTAAAAAAAGATTTTAGAAATATAAAGGCTTCACACCTTTTTGAGGCTCCCTGGACCTCAAGTGATCACGAAAGGTTAAGTACAGTCTTAAGATATCATGAACAAATCGGAGTGGTACTCATCATCATCATCTTAGTCCTATTGCTCGTGGCCGAACGTTCTTATATGTCTGTGGTGCGCACGCTGATTGAGACCTACTGTTTAAAATCGATTCCGAACGACGATTTTTGTTAGAGAAGTTCTCTTGACAAAGATACTCTCCATGGTTTGCCATTGTCTGCCGAGAGGAGCTATGAGTGTTCGAAAAATTTTTCCGTTCTTATTTACTGTCTTAAGTAATAATAGATCTTAAGTAATAATAATTAAGACTTAATTAAGGTGTTTATTTGGTTCTGATTAGTTCGTGACATTTTAAGACAATCTGTATTTAAGGCAATCTTAAATTATAAAGATCGATTATGAATATCGGTATACGTCTGCTACGATTTTTGTTACGAAAAATCGATTGCATTGTTGAAAAACAAGAAACGATCTTTTAGCATTGAACGAATAAGATCCCAATATGACAACGCGAAGGCTTGAAAATTGCAGGATTTGTTGCATTGATTTGTGAATTTGTCACTTTTAAAGAAGATTTTTATTATTGTTCCGAATGACAAAATCGCAAATTTTGTGTAAGATTTGCGACAAATTACTGTTCAAAATAGTAATCTTTATACAAAATTTTCTTATGATTTTAGAATATGTAGAAATTTTTGTATAATTTTACAAGGCTTATCTGTCTTTCTCTTTTTATCTTACGTATTCAATATATTCTCTCTGCATTTGAATTAAATTGAGGAAGGCGATATTGTTTTCATTTTATTTTAACTTTTGCAGCGTTTCGTTATGAGATCATGGAACGTAATTTAAAGAGATATATCGCATAAGAAAGTGATGTTTCAAGAATAAGCGCAGTCACGGAATTAAAAATGATGATGCCAAAATATGTAATTTGTGTTTAAGGCTTCTCGCATCGGCATTCGGAAGTAAGCGATTGAATTAAATTCCTCGTTGAGTACTTCCGTGATATAAGATATGCGCTTGAGTTTTTTTTGGAGAAGGGGGTCTCGGGTTTAACGTGAAATATTTTACTATTCGACGGAGGGCTCTCGTCCCTTTTCGTATTCTTGGGGAAAACTGATAAAAGGATCTGGAAGAATATGAAGGACGAGGGTCGAGAAACTTGTAGAGAAAAAGAGGGGAAACCTCCGGTTTAGGGTTTAGGGTGAGCTTTCGCGTATCCGCGGTAAAGCTTCGACGGTGCGCCGTAGAAACGATCGGATTACCATTTTTTAGCGCCCACCACCCACTTAGCAAGAAAGCACGGTCTCTTGCCCTTCCTTTCTCTTTCTTTCTCGCCATCTACCAACAAGTAATTCCATGTTTTCAATCTTGGCGAATGATGCGGAAAGAACTTCGTGCGCCACTTCCGCATCGACAGAACAGTTGTTCGGTTTCTGACAAATGTCGTTGAACCATAAACTAAATTAGCACTTTGCGCTGAAACGAAACGTCTAGCCTGTCGTTGAAGTCTTAGTTGTTTACGGATCGAACTTGTTCAAGACAGATAATCATCAGGATCGATTTAAGTCTCATATATTAGCAATGCGAAGCGAAAGAATGTAAAAGAGAAGATAAAAAAATGGAAATCTTTCTTCTCTTTTATAAGTAAGGACTGCTTTAGAAAAGATTTATGTTAAGTGATTACGATTTCTGAAATATTTAGATAAGTTTTTTAATAATATTCATAATAAACTTAAATAAGCTTTTAAATATCAGTAGGTAAGACTATGTTTTATGTTTTATATCATTATACTAAATGATAACGTAATTTTTTAATCTACATACAATACAATTATTTAATGGCTTCATTATGAACAAGAGACAAAGAAATATTATATGAATTATATTATTTATAAAAATTGGAACTTAAAATTAACAAATAAAAGGAGAATTCGATTATAACTGGTAGATAATTATTAAATACATACTGATGTATAATTATTAAATAAGCACAGTTATATAATATTGAAATCATATTAATATTATTAATACGCATTTGCTGTGCGAGAGCAAACAGACTCACTGGAAAACGCAACTTGTAAAATATTCTGTACACATTCCTCAATATCTTTCGTTGCTTGTTGCAACAGTGCTATTTGATTCTAAGAATTTTCTTACAAAATACCAAGGATAGATGTTAGCAACAGACGGATGATTTTTAGTCTTTCTTGTTGCTGTTCAAGGATGCGGTCGACAGCATTCGAGACATGCCCTTCGAAGGCCTTTACGAAATCGTGGCAAAGCATACCTGGCCCGAAAAAGCCAGAGATTGCCCGGTGCGATCAGGTATGCCGAGAATGGGCTGCAGTTTTGCGGAGTGAGAGGGTAAGCGTTTTCGAGCGCCAGGGAAAGGGATGTTTTCAAGTTATCTCAATATCTTTTTCATATCGGACGTTGATAGTCATCCCATTCTTTTTCTTGCGAGACGAGCATCGGAAAAAATCAAAAGCGAACGTAATAACGTATAACACATTTATATCTGACATTAAAACCTTACCTATTTAACCTTATTTAAAACCTTATTTATACAATGTGCCGAAAATTTTGAGCCTCTTGTAACATAATCATCGTTTTGTATCAATGTATCTAGTTTTCTTAACTCGTGATTTTTGTAGTTTTGAAGTCAAATTTAGTTTTGTAAAATGTAGAATGGTATTCATTAAAAAAAAATCCATATTCTTTTGTAACACATTTAAAAAAATATATAAAAAAATAACATTAAAAAAAAATTTTGTTTTTTTTTAAATGTATTTTTTAAAATATATTTTCCTTTCTGCATCTTACAAAACTTAAATTTGACCTCAGAGCTACAAAAATCGCGAATTAAGAAAACTAAGTACACTGATACAAAACGATGTTATGTTACAAGAAACTCAAAATTTTATAATAACATTAAAATAACATTAAAATAACATTGTAAACAGTAATTTAAATTCTGTAATCAATTATTAAAAAAAGTATCTTTTTTATAATAAATAAATATCTTTTTTATAATGAATATATTTTTATAAATTCTTTATAAGTTTTTTATCGTAAAAAATGCTTTGTAGTTATATCATGGTGGTTAAACAACTAAACGATTTTTACTAAACGGTTATAACAGTAACTGCGTTACTTTAAAATAATGTGTTATTTAAAAAATTATTCGGTTAAGTGGGTACTACAATTTATCACAATACTATTAGAAAACAATTTAATTGATTATTGTTCGATTAATTACGGTTATTTCTCTTATGAATAATTATATCTTGAAATATCGACTGTTAAAAAAAAATAGCAATTTTGCAACTGTTGAAAATTTATCGTTTGTGATTGGAATATTCTTTTAGATCCTTGATTATTATTGGACCAGTTAGATACAGAAGAATGTATCAATTCGGAATAATATAGTCATTAAGCGTTTAATAATTATTGCCTTTGTGGTTAATATTAATTTAAATCTACCAAGCATTTAAAAGTAAATATATTACATATTGATTAGAGTGTTTATTTCTGAACAATGCAGCGAGTACGTTAAATTGCGAACAATTAAATAATTATTATAAACAGTTGATTGGGAACTTAAATATTAGTGCTCTTTTAGAATTGATGAAAATAATCTGTTAACTGATTATTTTTCAAATAACGGTTTTTAAAATTATTTCTTGGTTGAGCGATTACTCAATAACAAATAACAAAATAACATCCATAATTACGATGCGTAATTCATAACGTGATCATATGATGTTTATATCAAATGAATAAATAAATATTTCTTGATATTTGTATCAGATATGTGCAGTAATATTGAAAAATCTTGTTGGAAATTACAAAATTATTTTTTCACGTAATTTTTTTCGTAACATCTAACTTTTAGAAATATATTTCTGAAGCAATTTTGCGATTAGCAAAAATGAAAAATGAATTATTAAATAATTAAATAAAAATGTTAAAAACCATTTATTAAAATTTTCATTCCGCGGATGAATAAACTTTCATGAGAGGTAATTTAACATGGTAAATAGAGATAGTAATGTAATGCGTAAATGTATGCGCAAGTACTCTCATGCTTACGCAACAGCTTTTATCGCGCATTTATCGATTAACAATATTATTTATCTATTTCCGCCGATTTCATAAACATAACAAACGCATGATAGAATCTCCTATTTATAGAAATAGCGATTAAATAGGAAATAATATTTACCATTTAATGTTTGTTGACCGTTTTGCGTCATATTTTTCTTTAAAAAGGAGCTAACATTATAATATATTAATTTAATTTATTTTTTTCTAAATTTCGAAGAAAATTATTAAGAATATTTCCAAAAAATGAAATTTTTATCGTGATCTCTATTTATAAATGTTTATATCATACATACAAATTATGTACGACAAGTTACATTTTTCTTTCTTTTGTTTTTCACTTTCTAAATCAATCATAAAAGTTTTTGAATACACCATCAAAAAGTTATGTCTAAATTTTAAATTATTTAAATTTCTCGTTTTATTTAATTAATAAGTTGTGTTAAAAATTCGAACATAATATTGTATAAATATATAGGATAATATAGACTAAACCGACCAAATATGAGCAGGTGTTAATATATTTAAAATAGCATTTAATAATATAATATGTATACGATCTCATTAAATTATTAAATTCTATTTTAAATATATTAACACCTAAATTTGTTCGTATTTGGTCCGTATAGGCTATTATTTCTTTGCGATTAATAAGCGTTCTTTATTTTGTTTAATATGTAAAATATTTTTAAACATGTTTTGATAAGATCTATACCAATGTCCTATTGATGTAATATCGAGATTAACATTTAAAATATTATTTTCTATTCTATGACAAGATTGTACATATTTTCCATAATGCATGGATTATTAAAAAAATTTATCATTATCGGTTCTTTCTTTTTTCGTTTGATATTTGCATAGAAAAAAAAAACGATATCTACAGTATTAGTCAACAGCAGTTTAATTGAAAATAATTATTAATTTAATGACAATATTAATGAAACAAATAACATTTTATTAAAACGAGACCATTGCGTATTTGTTTCGATATTTTGACAGTATTAATGAAACAAATATGACATGCTTTGTTGTAATAAAATATTATTAATTGTTTCATTAAAATTGTTACATCGAA
>Ga0157363_1006986_pt1 | contig 10664 bp, 5 predicted proteins | sample AttsexASBM1_FD_111477 | JGI IMG/M metagenome (GOLD analysis project Ga0157363, IMG submission 111477) | Fungus gardens microbial communities from leaf cutter ant in Ribeirão Preto, State of São Paulo, Brazil - Atta sexdens ASBM1 | ecosystem: Host-associated > Fungi > Mycelium > Unclassified ...
ATTTATAAAAAATTTTTTCTTTTTTTTAATATTTTTTTTATATATAAAATAATATTTTTTTATATAACTTTATAAAATAATATATATATATATATATATATATATAAAAATATATATATATATATATATATATATATATATATATATATATTTATTTTGGATATACGATACTTTACAAATAGTAGAGCAATTCCGGTAAATTTTAGTTGCAACGGTGCCAGGAAGTTAACTTTGTACCGGAAGTTTATTCGGACTAAAAGAAGCTCTTCCGGATTGAAAGGACGATTATACCGAATACATCGGTCCTTCGGGTATTAGCGTAATAATACATGACGCGCAGCGGTGACTTCCGGCACGGCAAAGCGTCCTGTTTGCATTAACGGTGATAATAAATTCGGAGCAGGATTTTATGCAAGGTCTTGCATGTGAATTCCAACGAATTTTCATCCATTATACCTGTCAGCCGCGGTCACGCTTATCTACTTAAATGGACATCCATTAAATGTGATTTCTTTCAACTTCTTGGATATAAATCGCAATTAAATCTGCATTCTTATATTTTTGTTGAGCTCACGATAAACTTTGTTATTTATATAAGAGAGAGTAGTTGTCAGTTAATATCTTCTTAATACCAAATAAGAGCAGAATAATTCCGTAATAAATTCTCGAAAATCAAGTTGTAAATCAGCTTTTTAATTTTTAAATGTATAACATAGTTTAAAAAGTAAAGGCAAATTATAAAATAATCTAATAAAAAAAAATTATAATCTTTGATAATTATTTTTTGAATAAAACATTATTACTGCAAAAAGTGATTTAAATTGTTTAACATTATTTTGATTAAATTAATAATACATTGAGTAAGAGTAATTAATAATACATTGGCTTATAGAAATAATTAAAAATAATTCAAATTGAATATAATTTGACATTATGGATTATATTAAGTATAACTCTACTTCGTTGTTTCATCAAATCGTTATTTTATAACGGAAACGTGGGAGACATATGTAGGTGGCAGATTGAGATTTATGTAGCATAATCACAGTTTTGTTTTAATCACTTGCTTATTTATTCGTGCGTGATAAGCGTTCAGCAGACGATCTGTGAAACTCATTGATTCAGAAAACACTGCGACAATTGCAGACTTTAACAATCAACTGATCTGGTGATTAGCAAGCATATCTCCCATTGATCTATGAAAACATGCAATTGGCTCATGTCAATATCACGAAGTTTTAGAAGTGCGTATAAAACGGTATTAAAATAAAATGGGACAAGTTTATAATTAAATAGAAGAAAATATTTTTTTAAATATCTATATAAACTTTTATTTATGTATAAATTATTAAAAATTAATGTACGAAAAATTGTCAAATTGATCTGCTATTATACTTGCATTTGTCATATATTAACTAAATCCGTATTTAAACACTTTAATTTTAAGTCTGAATTTGTTATAAATTTTCACTTGTGTTTTCTTTTTTATGTAAAATTCTTTGATTAAAATACATAATTAGAAAAGAATAATTATGTGAATAATTGTGATGTGTTTCTCACACATTATGTTTATATTGTAAGATTTTGTACTTATTATTACAATTATTCATACCATATTTCATATTATATGTTGTTATTTCATATTATACAATACTTATTATTATAATTTTTAAGAGAAAGTTTGAAGTTTTAAATGCTGAAAAAAAAAATAAAAATCTTACAGCATTATGTGAAGGCGGAGATTTATGTAGGGAAAGCCTGTCGGATACAATTTATATTCTATAATTTGGTTTTGACTTTACATAGAAAGAGTTATGGTAGACTGGCGCGACAGCGACTTCCGGTTATTTTTTTTTAAAATACGCGTTTTATCATAAATAATATAGATGTTTTCACGATGCGGTTTTATGATTCAATAACGGAATCAATAACAATAACGTATAGCTTAACACAATATAAAAGCCAAAATGTTTTGCCATCTAACTTTTACAGGATGAACATGTATAAAAAAGTTAGAGAAGCAAAAAAACTGTTAAAATTCTAAACCTCGATAATACAAACAAGATTATTTTACTTCACGATGTAGACGTCACGAAACAAAACTATAAAAATAAATATATCTTATTTTATCTTATAAAAATAGATGCAATTCCTCAAATTACAAAAATAGCAATGTTACAGAATACGTATACATTATGTTATTTTAAATTCATTTATTTTAAGATCATATTACGTAAAAAATTCGAAAAATAATTATTTGTTATGAATAGTTGTTACGTTTATTGAATCTATTTGTAGAATTGTAGAATCCAAATTTTCGCAAAGGTTTTTTTAACGACCCACAGATTTGCGATCGAAAGATCTACCTCGGACGTCAGCAGACTTGTTCCCAGATCTGACGAGAGCCAAGAAAGAATTTCGCGGCCGACATTGGTCTTGCAACAGCATGTCGGTGGCCTCGTCGTTTCCGGTATAGCGGTAGCGACTATCTGCGATTCTTTTAATGGCAGTGACTCGCAAATTCTCGCGAGCTTCATTCATCGGCGATGGCGTACGATAAATAAATAAGATCGTGACCGACAGTTATTGAGGAATGCGCGAACGTTCGCAGTAATTTACGCAGCGGCCCGCATTTTGCGTGCGTAAGTGCGTGATGCGTCCGTCGCGTGAGCCGCTCACTCGTAATTCAACTGAGATCGTTAATATCCCATAGGATGAATCTAGCTCGTTAGTCCTCTCACAAGGCAACCAAGGACAATCCACGTGAACCATAATCTCTTGCGAGGCAAGATTCGTCCTTCTTTTCATTTTATTTTTACAAGTATCATCCTTCGCTTGATCATCTTTTTAGTTTGTAGCATAAGTTTGAATTACAGGGTGAAGGAAGGATGAAGAATGCCCCGCGCTGGCGGAGGAGATGGGGGTAGTGGGCCCCAGAGAACGGGAGGGGGTGGCTTTGGAGGATGGCTGGGTGGCGCTGCAAGGGCTATGACGGGTGGAGGAGTCGGTGGTGGATATGTTGTTCTGGGTGGCACCAGATACGGTCTGCGAATCTCTCAGGTATTTTATTCTTTATTTTATTCTAAAACGTCTTCCTAGAAATATCAGATTACAAGTAATATAAAGAAATTAGAAGTTCAAAAATCTTTTTTGATATTCAAGAAATACATTACCGTTGGACATTTATATTCTATATGAAAAAAGTTATATTTTTCTATTTTATTTTAATTATTTGTAGTCATAACCACTTTCTGTTTTTAGATAAAATTAAATATAATTCAGAATAATTAATAAAAAAAAGTACATAAAATATTTTTGTCTTATTTAAAAATTAAAATTAAAAAAAACATTAAAAATTAGACTCCTAGAGAGCAGAATATTTTTATGCAAAAAAAATTTGTAACATTTTCTTCTTAAATCGGCTATTCCCTTTGAACTTCGTTTGGTAACGACCTTTGATTGCCTTGCTACAAGAGCGATCTGCGACAACAAAATTAAGACGTCGAAGGACCTAAATTTAGAAAGCAATCATACAAATAGAATCCGCCAGTCACTGACTTAAGCCGATTTTGAAGTGACTCTTCAACTCTCGTCTCTGCCACTCTTTCTGACTTTTGCCTTCCTTTTCACGGTTTGTCCGCGGAATAATAAGCACCATTGACGTCATAACAGCACGTATAGTTGACGTGAATCTCATATGACACATTCGCTCGCCGTTATCTGCCAAATTTTATCCGAGACTTATAAATTGTCGTTATTTGTCCATGTGAATGGATAATATTATCGATTCCGTGACTTTTGAAAATATTATCTTGGACTTGATATAAAAAAGACTTGCTGGAATTATTTAGAAGTGACGCGGTAAAGAAGATTTACGAAATGCGAAATGTGTCCTCAGAAAAAGTACGCTTGCTTGTACGTCATTTTCTTGTAAGTTTAAAAATACGAGATACATTTGAGACAGCGCGGAGGACAGAATACCCCTAAGTTAAGGGACATGAGAGAAATGAAAGGAAACGAAAGCGACGCATTGGCGCAGACGGAAAAATAAGGTAGATATAAGGAGTGTCTGTGAAAGACATAGCGAATAAGTAACAAAGATATATGAGGTGTCCTGAAGAAAAGTCAGTAGCATAATTGTATCTTCAAAAGAATTTAGCAACAATTTTTCTTCGGTATTTAATTTGAATCTTTTACCTCAACACTTTTAGTTTCTAAATTGAAACGTCTAAATAAGATTATTTTTAATAAATGAAGCATATGATGTTTAGCACTTTGATTTTATGAATCACTTTGAAAAAATGAAATGGCGAATGTTGAAGCATACATATCTTACTTTTGAAATATTTCATTTATCTGACATTTTTTTTTAAATGAACTATTAAAAGTTTCTTTTATTATAAGAACATTCTATAGTTACAAAAGAAAATATAAATAATTATTTTTTCTAAAAAGAAAAATCAGATAAAAATTTAAGATTCAAAAATAATTAAAATAAATCGAGCAAATTTTCTTTAAATTATAAAATTATATTGTTAAATATAAACATTATCTTTATTATACAATATATAAACTCTTTTATACATATAACATTTATTTTTATACGAAAATAAGTTTTCAATTTCAGGTATTTTTTGCAGAAACTATAATACCTAATACATCCTTAACTCTTTCGTCCCTGAATATATATATTTATATATAATTTTTTCATTAAATCGAAAACAATATACAGGTCTGCTGTTTCAATATCGAATTGATAATTCAGTGAAAGAAATAATGAAATTAGTTGGTGGAAGTGGAGGAAGAGAGAAATAGTAGTATAAACATGTACTGTTACTTAGAAATGTTACATTACTTAGAAATGAACACAATATATATCATGTGGCTTGGAATGAAAGGGTTAAGCGACGATGAGAATTGCTTTAGAAAGAATTGAAAAGTATTTGTATCTGTTTCAGGAAAACCTGCCACCGGCAGTCAACTCCAGAGAGGAATCGCAGGAGCGCCGGCGAAAGCGGAATTCGCGCGAGAGCGATTCGCGGGAGCGGCTGACCGAGAGACCGGTGACGGAAAAACCGCCAATCGATCTAGCGGCCAGCATCGCCGATTGCTGTTGCATCGGTCCGCGATCGCGTCTTCCGCTGCCTCGGATACCACCAGCGATCATGTCTTCGATGACGACAGCAGCATCGTCCGCGTCGTCATCGTCGGCATCCTCGGCATCGTGCCCTTCGATCGTCACCGGTGGTTATCCGTCCAGGGAAATCGCTAGCGAGTACTCGTCGTCTCTTCCTGCTTCTACCACAAGCGTCGCAGAGACGACGCCGACGCTCGCTAATAATAGTCGCGGCGCGGTGCAAACATCGGTGGGGAACATCGGCAGCACCAGCCAGCAGCAGCAGCAGCAGCAACAGCAGCCACACTACCACTATTACCAGCAGCATTATCCACAAGCAGCCGTGGCGGCGGTAACATCGTCGTACTCGCCACCGACGACGACGCCGTGCTCACCCTCGACGTCGCTCGGCTACTCGTCCGGCGTCCCGACGACGACGCAGACCGTCTCCGTACCGCGGCAGCTCGCGCAGTGGACGAAGCATCAGACGCTCAAGCTGCAGGTACTTGCTTCATCGATCGCGTGTCAAAATCGATCGTTTATTAGTTCAGTTAGTCATTTTAGTTCTTCATCGTTTCGTTGCCCGCGAGTGGATTATTGTTTCAAGATGATTATTCAATCGCGTTTTTTCATAATTTCCGCGAGATTCGAGTTTCGCGCGTAGACTCGGTAAGGTGCAAAAGGTGATTACAAGAGATACAAAGTGGAGTGGCTTAGGTCTGGAAGACTTTGTGTCAGCAGCCCCGAGGTAGGTCTCAAGGTCACCGCTAGGAACTTAATCTCTTCAAGGACACGATAAATTCTATTGACAGCAGGCTTGAGAAATTACTTTAATCTTTGAGGTACATTTTATCAGAAATGATTATTGTTTTTAAGGAAATTTTAATTTCCTTTTTTCTTTATGATCAAAGAAATCAATCAAACTTTTACTTGAAAGAAAAATGATATTTTTATTAAGTACATCTTTTAATAAGTGTTATGCCTTTTTCTTCAAACAGAATAAACTCTAACAAAATCTTTTGTGTCAAAAAGAATTTTCGAATTTTTAATTATAGTACGATAAAAATATTTAATACTTGTTAATTATAACCTAACTTTATTTATATTTGAAGAAACTTTACAATCAAATTAAGTGCTTTTTCCCATGGACGAATTTTTGTTTTGAATTTTACGAAACTGTCAACGCAATCTTCACCTCGAAACACTCGCGGTTTCATCGCTCGAAGAAAATTCATCCGCTTGCAGAGAGGCGTGCCAAAATTCACGCTTGATCTTTCTGCACGTTCGAGCAACTTTTCTTCCTTTGCTTTTTAAAATCGTGCACTCGCGTGATCGCTTGATTTTTGGCTCACCTCATGCCTTAGCGTCGCGTCACGCCGAAAGGGAAAAGATAAAGATGAACGACGAAAATAGAATATTGCTTCTTCTTTGACTAGACACTTATGTACGCGTACGTATGAACTTTCGATGTGCTATTAGATCTACTATTTTACACATTTGCCCACATGATATACTCCGTATTATTACCGTACATCCGTACATTCTTACACAAGAATAATGTACGTTTTTCTTGTATTGATAAAAAATACTTGCAAAGCAACTATTCGTTTACTTGATTTTTTATGTTTTGCATGTACATAAATAACAAAACTAAATAACATGTAATTTTCTGAAAATTAAGAAAAACGTCTTATCTAATTAAAAACCATATTATCTTTAATACTATCTTACTTTTAAATAAAATATTCTAGATGACTAGTTATAATGAGAATCATCTAAGAACGACTTTCTATTTATTAGAATAATTCTCAATGTATGTCATATATATAAATGTCAATATATAAATGATTTATCAATAGATATTTTGATACTAATTGGCGAAAGATTAATAATTTGATTTTGTCAAGCCTTGCCTTGATATTAGTTTAAATATCATTGAAAATAAATATATCAGAAAATAAATAAATCGGAAAATAAATAGGATTATTTGTTCTACTGTCTTTGGCTTCATTCGTATCTTAATTTCGCACATATTGAAATTATTACAAGCCATGAGATTTATTCTCCCCTTATCTGGCTGTAGGAACCAGCAGTGATAGCGGTGGACCGATTGCACAGGTTTCGATGGAGCGGGGGCGGAGGAGGAAGTGGCAAGAAATCCTCTTCCGGCCCCCGCAGTGAGAAGGCTGAGCGCCTTCGTGAGCTCACCGAGAAGCTCAAGGGACCAGCACCGATTCCGCCACCCAGAAGACCATCGCGAGTACAGGCATCCTCCCCTCCTTCTAGCGGATACCAGCCGTCGTCTCAAAATTATCCACAGGTGAGGAATTCCAACGTCATGGTGACGAGAGCTTGACGTCTATTACTACGCATGAACGAATGATATTTTACACAACTGAACGTTTTTTATACTTTTGAACGTTCACTATTGCCAAGAAAAAGAATAACTATTTATTTTTAATATTTGAACATTATTGCAAAATTAAACGTATGAAAAAATTAATAATCTGTGATACTTAGTACAACAATTTTTTAAAATATCATCTCAATAAGTAAAAAAAATTAAAATAAATATAATATAATTTTTCAATATTACAAACATATAAAGGAGATACTCTTTTATTATATTTATAATTGTAGAAAACATCTTTACGTTGTTTGTTAAAAATAATGATATTATATTAGGATGGAATATTTATTTGTTATTAAATTTTTGTAGATATGCATACAAATTAAAAGAATCTTTATCTTCCTTCAATTTGTAATATTTAAAGGCATTAAAAGAAAAATATAAATTAATACTGAATATTTGAAATATTTAATTTTTATTTTGAGAGAAATAAAAACGAGTTGCAAATACAATATATCGAGACAGACTTTGTATAGCCAAAGCATTGACTTCTTATTAATGTCAATGCCTATCTTGTCCCTCATTCTGAGAAAAGTTTTGCTGAACTTCAGGATTCGCGAGACTTCTTTGTCACTATTTCGCTGAATTCAGTGCATACCAAGGCGTATATAAATGATCGTTATCTCGTAAACTACAGAGTTTCACGATTGTCATTCCGGTCCTTATAATTTTTCATACCTTAAATTTCTATTATTTTACTACCTTCAATAAAATTGCTATAATAATAATATTATTACTTGCAAGAAGAATTATTGTACATGATATTAATCTACATATTGAGTTACGCAAATTTCAATAACATTTAATTTACGATGATACTTTAATCGTGCATAATGCATAAATATTCTCTGATTTATCGTCTACATGACATTAAATATTTAATTGAAATTTACCACAAATATAATGTATATGCAATTCGAACGAGGAATTTTTGGATCAGATTTAATCTCTTTAGACCTTGTGACATTATAATGTATCTAATATGCATCAAATTTGAAGACATCCGTTAAAATTATTTAATTCTATCGACATCATCTGAGATTAAACGTACATATAATAATATACGTGTTGGGAAAATAGTCAAAATTTTGAACAAAATTATTTTTTAGTATGAATTACTTATATTAATCTAGTGCTCTTCAATTGAATTAAAAAACTTTTTTTTTAACATAATTCCATTCGAAATTAGATCTGAAGGAGTTAATTTGACGCAATATAAAGCCAGATCAATTTTTTGCTTGTTTTTCTCAGACGGGCTCAAATCCAAGTTCTGGCCGTTTCGAGGGTCGCTCATCTCATCGCAGTTATACATACAACGAGGATAACCATCATGGTAATAACAATCAGCAATTTCAGCAGCATCAGCAACAGCAGCAAGAAAATCCAAAGACGATGGTCCGCAGTGAGAGTGTCAGTGAAGAGTGTCTCAGTGATCGCTCGGGAAACAGTGTATACCGGAAGTCATGCCACGACTCGAGGAAGACTTCGAGATCAGGCTCGAGACCAGAGAGAAACAGTGATGACGTCAGTGACCTCAGGAGCAAATCGAATGCCAGTGCGGAGACGGCGAAACACTTGAGACAGTACAGTGATTCCGTGGTGGACAGTGCTACGAGTGTAGACGATTTGTGCGATAACCTGAACGCTGCTTCTGTTAGCGGCAACGAAGGGGAAGCCCGGGATGCCGTCACTAGGCTGGAGCCGCGTGGGCTGCTTGCCTTTCACAGGTCCGGCGCGCCCTACAGGAGTGCCTCCTTCGGCCAGGTGGACTTTAATCAAGGTAAGCTTCCGTATGCTGCAGAGACTTGCAGGCTGAGCTCATTAGAGGCGTCTTGCGAACTAGGCTTAATTAAACCAATTACAGCAAGATTGATATGCAGATTGCGTTTACTGTAAGATTTACTCTATCGGCATCATGTTAAGCAGAAAGGAAATCGAAGATGTCCTCACGTGCGATTAAGTAGAGTTCTTTGGCTATATAGTTTGGTCGAATATTTGAAAAATAAAATGTTATTTTTGAATATTTGACTATAATGCGGACAATGCTATTTTCATCCTCGAAGTTCTTCTCTTAATCCACGATCTACACGTGTCTTCGTAAGATACTTTTGGAAACGCGGAACTAAACGCCACGGTGACAGTCTTGTATTAGGTTTCAACCCTGAACTACATACCGCAGTAGTTTAGGTTGCATAATGGAAGACTAGAAATAAGAAAAGCACAAGTGCGGCTGTCAACAAGGTTCGAAATTCTAATGACAGTAATAATATTTGATATCCTTGACCTATATATGCGTACTATCTGCTTAGATTGTCACAAGGTTTCAATCGCTTCGCGATATATTTAAAAAGAATTTTTTACACGCCCTCAATATACTAAATCCGAGACTATCTTACTGAGATAAATGAAGAAGGAAAAGATAGTTCTTACACAAATTTATCAGTACAATAATTTGATTGTATCTTTTTGTAAAGATTAAAAACGATTTTATTACTAATAAATATTAAATTAATTTAAAATTAACTTAAATTAATTTATATTTATTACAAATATATTATTTAAAATAATAACAGTCATAAAAATAATAACAGTTCATATAATTCAAATAACAATATATAAAAGTGAGCAAATATTATGACGATACCAAAAGCGTGAAAAAGTGACGCCTCATTGGTAAGCCGGAAACACTTTACACTTCCGCAGCAACAAATCTTTTCAGACACCTTTTACGCACGAAAGACGAGCTGCGAGGACAGATAACCAGGTGTTCTGAAATATCGTTGCCAGAACTCTTCTGTGTTTGCCCAAATCTCTTTACGCGAGCGGACGTAGAAGTCAAATCTACTTATCTGACTTTTCTGTTTATGTACAGAGCTTGAATAAATTTTATTTGTTCATGATATGTGTTCAATGCAGGTTGCATTTTTTGTAATTATTATTTTAACTTGGAATTTCTAATTTATCTTGAGTATTTGCAATTGTAATTAACTATCCAATAAAATGTACTCAAATTTATACGATTTTAATTATTAAAAAATCAACGAAAATATCCATTTATAACGATTTGGTTCTTTTAATGTATTGAATTTGTATTTTTCATAATTCCATCTTTTTAAAGACAGTAAATAATGATCTCTA
>Ga0157363_1006987_pt1 | contig 10663 bp, 6 predicted proteins | sample AttsexASBM1_FD_111477 | JGI IMG/M metagenome (GOLD analysis project Ga0157363, IMG submission 111477) | Fungus gardens microbial communities from leaf cutter ant in Ribeirão Preto, State of São Paulo, Brazil - Atta sexdens ASBM1 | ecosystem: Host-associated > Fungi > Mycelium > Unclassified ...
CACACACACACACACACACACACACACACACACACACACACACACACACACACACACACACACACACACACACACACAAATTGTATAGAAAAATCTCGACATATTTTCTTTAATGCACTTATGCAGTATTTCTACATATATTCTACTAAATTATTTTCGAATTTCGTTAACAATGTATGTACATATACATACCTGAAATTTGTATATGATAAAATATATGAAATGTAACAGACACTACTAAATCCTAATATGACAAAATTCGAAAAAAATTCTGAAGATTTCTAAAAAAATTAAATTTTGTTAGTGATTAAAAGTTCATCCAATCCCATTTTTCCACGATGCCTCCATATCCTGAATCTAGCAACATCTTTTCGAGTGATAATACCAATTACCTAGATGAAATATATAAATGTATAGAAATTAAGCAATTTTCATAATAGATTGCAAAATGTATATTAATATTAATTAGTCTCTTACCTCGTTGATATCATTTACTACCGGTACATGACGTAATCCTAACGCTCTAAAGAGTCTGAATGTTCTTGGCAGTGTGGCAGACTAAGGAAACAATTATATGAGTCTAAATGCACTTTGATATAAAGATCAAAAAGATCTTGATATAAAAACTACTAACGTGTTGTACTGTATAAGGAGAAGGATTCATAAAGTGTCTCAAATCAATTGTGTAAGTTTTTTCTTCATCAGTGATGGCGACTTGCTCGATGGTTGGATACCTAGGATACTCGTTTCTAAACATATTTATACTTAAAGGTCTCTCCCAAAATTCTTCATATTCGTTAAATACCTTATTTTTTAAAAGTACTATTAATTGAGAACGTAATATTAGACCTCGGAGTCTACCGTACGAATTTATCTCGGCCTGAAAGGATGATACAATCAAAATAAATGTACAAAATTATTTGAAACAATTAATATTTGCTTAATATGAGTACCTGATCGCTACTTGGTGGGTCAACTACCGGAAATCCATTGAATGTAACGCATTTCAAAAGTTCGACAATATGTCCGACATTTTCGACAGTTTTCAAAGTCACGACAGGATGACTCATTATCTCAGTTGCATAAATATTATTCGAGAGCGGAGGCGGCTCCCATGGAAGCAATGGAATTCCTGCCATTTGTATATGAATATCATAAATTCCCTAAAAGATACATATTATTAAAAAACATATGATATATTTATAAGTGTAGCATACATCAAGAGACACGGTTGTATCTCGGATATCAAGTCAATCAATAATTAATACTTACCTCATTAAAGAAATCGCCAATCCACTTTGCCATTATAAGGACTATTATAACAGGCAAACCAAAATATATTCCCTGAGTTGCTTCTATTAAGATTGCAGTTAAACTTATAGTCATTCTAACTACTCCTCCTAATTGCGCGGCAGCACCTAGTAAAGCATACTTGCCAGGATCTAATACTTCCTGCAATACAATTATATAATGAAATTATATAATGTAACAGCAATAATTTTATTTTGTACACTATATCAGCTACAAGTCTCTTTTCACGATTCTTACGCAATATGGACACAGCTTCGCGAGAGCCGATCCAATTAATCTACCCCAAGCAGATCCAATCAATAGAGAGGGAATGAAAAGGCCACTTGACATTGATAGGCCGAAAGTCGTGGCAGCAAGAAAAAAATATAATACAACAAAGATAGCTAGCGTCAGATCATTGTGAGCTCCTACAAATGCATAATTTATTTATATGTATTTGTCTTTTGTTTTGATATCATTATCGCATGTTGTATACCTTTAGGATCGTGAAATAAGGATCGTACACTGCTTTCTGGAGTTTGAAACCATAAAGAGGCGACCGCATTGTATTGCCCCTCTGCGCAATACATTTGAACTGGAAACTTGGTGGGATCATTACCCAACGGTTTACAGTCATTGACAAAATATATCATTAGAGATCCCATCGTTGCGCTCAATATCGCCACCAGAAGAGCCTCAATGACTTTTTCCCACTTTCGTGTCACAAATCGCAAACGAAAGCAAGTAATCTTATAATTTACGTGATTCCAAAAAGCACCGAGTAGTCCGCCAAACGTGCCCATTAGCATGAACAGAGGTATCTCGTAGATTTCATATGGAATCGAGTTGAATTTTCCTAGATTCAACAAGCCGGGATACGAAAGATCTCCAGGATGTCCGTGGTAAGCGCTCAAGATCACATTTAAAGTGAACGTAGTAATCATGCTGGCGAAGAAAGTTCTCCATGTAAGGCTTTGATTGAAAAAGCTAGTACCCTCTTCTATACTGAACAAGACTCCACCTAAACAATGCAAAAAATGCAAATTACAAAATATATTTCTTGTAGTATAAGTGTATTAATTTCTTCATAGTGTTAACATATAATATATTAGGTATGGGAAAAAGTTCGTGGCGTTTTTCCTGTTAGATGGCATTAAAAAAACGCTACAACCTTTTTCTCACACCTAATATAATAGCACTGAACAACAAATTTTGATCAACATTTTATTTCTCAAGAAGCAATAGATTTTTCTTGTAGGATTTCTTTTTACACTGAAAAAGGACTTTTCAAAAAATTCTATTACTCTTTAATTTTTAGGAACTCTTCTTTGAATTTCTTATGCAAATTTGTAATATCGTATACGTGGATAGTTCAACAAGTCTGATAAATTTTTATGAGATGGTGCCACAATTCATTTAATGACACCTGCAAAGTATTATTCTTCAAACGTTCAGACTTTTCCAAGCCAAATTTCAATCAGAATTGATGCGTTTTTCACGTTTAGAAGTCGTTTAAAACGTGAGAAATTAAGCAGTTGCCACGTAAAAATGAAAAAGGAAACGAGTTTCGTATAAAATTACTGAATTGAATTTTGAATTGATCCTTATCCCTATTCTTCGGATTTAGAATAGGATGAGGAATCATCGAAGCCCCATTCTATAATTTTGCACGGATTCATTTTTTTCTATTTTTATACGTGGCAATCTCTAAATTTCTCACTTGCTTTAAAAACAAACTATCGAACGTGAACAACACACCAAATCTAGCTGACATTTGGAAGAGTTTGAAGAATGATTTTTCACGCCATCAAATGGATTGTGCATCATCTTATAAAGATTTATCAGACTTATTAAACCACATATAGTTATATACGAATTTTAAATCAACTAAAAGAAATACCTCAAGTTATAAGTTGGAATAATATATCTATATGTATATTTAAATAAATTTATTTCAGATAAATATAAGACTGCGCAGATTACGCGCTAGAAATTTAAATATTTTTTTTTACAATATATGAATAAATAATATGATCGTGAAAAATCTTTTTTATTATTTATGTATAATTTTAAATAATATAAATAAAATTTATTGATAATTCAATGTAAAAAAATTCTAATTTATATGATTTCTGTTTTTTAACATCTGAATGATGATTCTTATGTATTTTACTCCATAATGTAAAAGAAAAAAAATTGCAAATTGTTTAAATTTGTGGAGTTTTATTAAAAAAGAATTTTATTAAAAAATTCTTAATTTCTCAAAAAAAAATGTGGATGATGAAATTTTATATTCTTGTTCGGCAGTTGAGAATATACGAGTCATTCAGGTGTTGAGGAACAAAAATCTTGTAAATCAGTATAATTTATAAATAAAATAAGGATAAATCAATTTTAAATTAACAAAAAACTAGTTTCCTATTAAAAATAATGTGCATGAAATAGAACACATATCCATTAATATTTAATAATACTTACCGATGGGTGCTCCGAAAGCCGCTGATACTCCAGACGCAGCACCTCCGGACACAAACTCTCGTTTCTCATGATCCTCTCTAAAGTATTCAAATATTTTCAAGTCTTTCTTAAAAGTAGTACTTTTACCCTGAGAAATCCCTGCGGCTACGACAGCACCAGAATGGATCATAGGACCTTCCTGAAGTACACGAGATGTGAACGATGCTGACAAATGAAAAGAACGATGATGAACCGCTTACCTTGCCTCCTGCTAAGCCTCCGACTACAGTGCATATAACACCAATAGTTTTCACAGCCAGAGTTTTAATACGTACAACTCGCGGTATTTTGACTCCATTTAAATAACATTTCACTTGCGGAATACCACTTCCTGCAGCAACAGGTTCAATATAGGATACTAAGACAGCACCTATGAAAACTGGTACTACATTTAGCACTAACCACATCATGTATGGTAACCAAAGGCAACCTTCCATCACACACTGGTCCACATCTATTGACACAAAGTTCACATATTATTATTTTATATATCATAGAACATATTTATATAGATTAACATGTTAGAAAACATACATTTCTTAAGCCAGCCATATTTTAGGCTGGATAATTCCTCTATTAGTACGTCTACAAAGCACGCTATGAGAGCAGTACAAATTCCAATTAAGAGAAAGATAAACCATCTGGCGAAATTCTTTCTAACGATAAATTTGTATCCTTTCTTTCTCTCTTCATCTTGTAGAAGATAATTTTCACAAGGGTCATAATCCAAACTCTGAAAAAAAAGATGCTATTAACTTATCTTACTAAGCAAAGATAATACATATAAATGAAATACAGTATTAAAACATAAATATATGTGTTTAAAACAAGATCAGAAGGTGATTGCAATCAATTCATAATTAAAAGTTCATTATGAAGCAATTACCTCATAATTAGTTGATAAGAAATTAGTCGCTCCTGGGATTATATCCCTGATATGTAATCTTTTGGATTGACCCGAGATAGCCTCTATATCACTGCATGTTATGTTAATGTTGGCGATGCTCTGTGTTGACACAATAAAGTCAATACTTCTAGGCTATATTCAGAAATTTCAGATATATTCATGTATTATTTTATCTTTGTTTAATAAATATTTTGTGAAGGTTAAAATGATACATGGAATCATGGTGGAAGAATAAAAGCCATATGATTTTCTTCTACCATGCATGGAGTTTAAGTGGTGTTTCCAAATGTAATCCTAGAAGCAATGCTTTATATTTCTATATGGATATATATTTTCTAACATCTGCCTGTTCTTTTTAATTGAACATCTTGCAACATATAAAAAAAACAACAAACAGATAAAAAAAAGAAGAAAGATGAACTATTGGAAGACACTCGCTAAAATAACTAAAAAATATTCATCTAAAAATTCAAGAAGCATAGAGAGAGAGAGAGAGAGAGAGAGAGAGAGAGAGGGAGAGAGAGCGAGAGAGAGAGAGAGAGAGAAAGAGAGAGATGCATGAAAGCAAAATTCGATATACCCGGAATCGCACGTCGATATCCTCGTTCGAATATGATGCAAAATTATTCCTTGGTTTGATCAGTCTTTCTTCATCGTCCTCATCATAAACATCGATTCTGTCATTATTTTCGCCACTGCTTTGCGTTGACGAATTCATTATTTCTGAGCGACAGGATCTAATAATCGGCTCTTAGCCACATCTCTTGGAGTTCTTGGAAAAAAACGATCAAAACAAACTACGAGTTCATATCATGTTATAATGACAACTATGGCAATGTATAGCATATATGCACGAGGAAATTAATATATCATCTTTCTTGAATGGCTTCACAACCGATAGATAAATCGGCTGAGACTGGACCACTGATATTCGAATGTCGAAAAATAGAATTTATAATAAATAAACACGATATACCGATCACCATAAACTGAGCAAAAGCCTTAAATGGATGATGTAACAGTCAGAAATGACAATTGATGACAATAATACTATTCTCCAGACACTAGGCACCTGTGACTGAATGAAGAGTTTAAAGAAATGAAAAATACGATTGCTCAATTGAAATCGGCAATACTTTTTAAAAAATTCCAAGATGATGCAACATTCGTGTCAAGACGAAACACATTCGCCTCATTTGAGTGATCTGTCGAGATGTCTTATAAAATCACATGGCAAAAAGATGATTAAGGTTGCATTCGGGAAGACGCTATTAGCGCTATTTGCGTCATTCAATCTTCATTGTCCATTAGGTGTGAAACAAAGACAGTATTACCCAAATGATGCGGATAGCGCGTTCCTTGAATGCACTCTTGTATCCTTGTATGTAATACCAGAGAGAAATGTATACGTATATACAATCGAATCATTACTATCAGCTATCAGCAGCGAGAACGTGATTATGAGGTGACTCATCGCTACATAATTTGACACAATTGCGGAAGCAGAAATCTTGACTATGGTCAAAGTCTCGCTACAAATGCTTTGAAGCATTTGATGGACCAATTAGAAGAAAGAATTTTACAAACTAATTAAAAAACATTTCAAAGCGTTTGCAGCATCGCGTTGACCGTACTCCCTGGCTGCATTCAGGGAGTGCGTTATCTTTAGATTTATTCATGTCGCAAGCTCCAATATGCTCCAACATGCTCCTACTACAGTTCCTACTCACTCTATCAAGCGCATTGGAATGAGAAAGAGCTATGATAGGAACATATTACAACATGTTGGAGCTTGCGATGCGTACAAACCTTTTTTTATGTCATACTGGATATGGTCAATGTGCAAACGCTTTGAAGCGTTTTTTAATTGGACAGTTTGTAAAATTCTTTCTTCTAATTGGTCCATCAAATGCTTCAAAGCATTTGTAGTGAGACTTTAACCATAGCCACTATCTATTGGTCTATTTTCTGTTCTTGCACTAAACTGCACTAGGGTATCAATCATAAAACTTTTTTTTCAAAGATGAAAAGTAAAAGGCGAAAATTTCTCTAATAACTTCAATGATTAAAATATCTCTTTCTCACTTTTAACAAATATCAAACATATACCTATTGCACTTTATTCAAAAGTGTACACTTTCAGTCACAGAAAATAGACCTCTTATTTCACGTTTACAGCCGTTCTACATTAGTTGTAAGCTGATCGCAAGTTTGTTGCGACAGCCAATCTGAATCTTGCATTTTGAAATCAACGCTTCATATTGGCTGTCGCAACAAATTTGCGATCAGCTTGCAACTAATGTAGAACTGACTTAATGGACGATGAAGTTAGGGTATGGCCCGTATTCAGAATGTGCTTTTATCGATAAAAGCGCGTTCTAAATACGGGCCAAAAAATCATTTCATCCTTGTTTAATGTAAGCAAACAATAAGGATGTGTCATTGTGTTACACTGTGTATGATTGTGTCTTTGGTGGAAAGCATTCATAATTTACGTTATGCATATTATAGAATTTTAGAGATAAAGCGCGATTTTCTATAATAATTCTATAATATGCATAACGTAATATAATATATTATAATAAATAATATAATAAGTAATATAATATATTATAATAAATAATATAATAAGTAATATAATATATTAGCACGCTAACATCGTTGTGTGTTCTGAATATGGGCCATATCCTGCATTCGTTTACGCAGCGGTAAGCGCAGAAGTTCTTTGGGTCAACGCGATGCTGCAAATGCTTTGAAGCATTTTTTAATTGGTCAGTTTGTAAAATTTTTTCTTCTATTGGTCCATCAAATGCTTCAAAGCATTTGTATCGAGATTTTGACAGCCTTCTTATTGTTCACCAAGCATTAAACAAGGATTAAATGATATTCCTTGCACTAACCACTGCATAAACAAATGCACTAATAATGACATTAGAGAGAAATCTGAGAAACATGACGACTCAAAATCTGGAAGTTGATTGTGTATCTCGAAATGAAGTAAAAATTACAAAAGCGAACAAATTTACTAAAATATTCAATTTAATTGGTGAATATCTAATGAATTTGCTCACTTTTATAATTTTCACTTCCTTTCAAAATACTCAGTCGACTACCTGTAACCGCAAACATTACATTCATTGTTATTCTCGATTATATGTATAAGGAACAACAAATAATGAGCACAATGTGATTTTCTATCAAAATACGTATGTACGTGCGTACATACTTATATGTACATATACTCGTGAACACTTGTTAAATTTTCGTAAATTTAAGAGTAACGATGTTCGATCTCAAATTCGATCTCACTTTCTCATAATTTTCTTATATAATCACTAAGTCTGATATTGTTTGAAAGTGAAATTTTTCACGTAAGATTAGTACGTACGAAAAAATAAAAGTTTCGTGAAAATTTACATAATCGATACCCTGATCTTTGAAAACAAAGACAGCCACTGCGATCACTTCTAGTTAGATAATGAAAATACGCTTCAGAGTAGCGAATGTGGACTAAAAATGGCGGATAAAAAGAGATAATGATCGCGTTCGCAGACTCTGCGGAGTGTGGGCACGCCTCACAAGGGAGGATGCAGGGATGATCAGACGGTTAGATCTAGTATTTTAGGGACTCTAGCAGCAAATGCTCACTTAATTATTGAGTGCACTAAACGCAGCCATTATGTACAGTTTGTAGCAGGAATGCCTGGGGTTCGATTTTAGGAATTCACGTTTCGTTCTTAATTATTTTACATGCATGATTGTTAAAATTTGATACGACCGGATTATGTTAGCGATCATAAATGTATCGAAGTATTTGTGAATTATGTTTCGAGAGCTAACCGATGTAACCTCAGTTTTAATCAGTGAAATCTCTCTATCAAATAACTTAGTGATTAGATTGAAGACATTTCAAAATTTCTCCATCCGGAGAAAGATGTAAAAGTTTTTTTAGTGAAATCTCTGAAATACTCCAAAATTCATTAATTGAAAGGAAGTGGATTAAAATCTTCAATGTATCAGATAAATTGTAGTTTTGAAAAAGTATAATTGTTTTTATTTGCCATTAAGAAAATATATTTTGTGAGTTATTTTTCTTACACAGATAATAATAATAATATAAATAAGCAAAGGTAATCAACGATGGAGTGTTTGTGACGAGAAGTATTTTATTAGAGACAAGCATAGAAAGAGGTAATCTCGGATGTTTAATCATAAAATATTTCAGGCACTCACCAAATTGCAATCTCGATATATAATATATAACTGCCAGAATTAAAATAAAATTAAATTGCGAATTTCCTGATAGCTGTATATTAAAGATTTTTCCCGTATGTATACTAAAGATTTTTCCCGTATGTATAATATTTTATTACAAGTATAGCAATTGCATACAAGCTAAAAAATTGTGCACAAACCAATTAACGCTAGAAAAAAAAATAAATAAAATGAAACTCCCTACACAGAAGTCGCTGTGACTGGCAGTGAGCAATTGCTATAGTATACAAGAACCACTTTTTTTTTATTACATACTTGCTTTAGGAGACAGTTCTTCTTTCAGAGGAGTAAGTTCTTATTGTTCAACAAAGATATAAATCTCTGTTGAGCAATAAGAATTTACATCGACTTATGATTATTAAATGATTACTGAATTTTACGATTTAATTTTTTTAATTGTTTCCTAATCGTCTAAAAGAGTATGTAATAAAATATTACACATACGGGAAAAATCTTATTTAGAATATATTCAGGATAAGTGTTAAGAAGACTCTGGTCCACTCAAATTTTGATAAAAATATACTTAAATTAAAAATAACATATCTTATCCACTTGGAATCTAATCGCCTAGAAGTTACAGTTGAGAGAGACAGTGTCCGCTTGGAATATTTCTAATGAAGACAGTAGGATATAAAAACAGTCTTTTTAGACAGTAAAAATCTATTTGGAAATCTTACATCCCGAATTCCATCAACTTTAACTTAAAATATTTCGATTCGCGGGGCAGAGCGACACTTTTTTCTTGTAAATTCTTCATTTTTATAAGAAAACGCATCGATTGAGTATATTTTTATCAAAATTTGAGTGGACCGGAGTCTTCTTAACATTTATCACATTCAGCTTTCAAGAGATTCGTAATTTAATTTTATTTTAATTCTGGCACTCATAATGCCGAGCAATCTTCACCGAGATTGAATGAGAAACAACAATAAAGGATTTTAATGCTACTAACTATCATTCTTAACATGGTGAGTGATGATTGAAATACCTTCTGATTAAACATCTGGGATTATCTTTCTGTATTGTCTCTAATAAAACACTTTTTGCCACAAATACTCCATCGTTGACTATGTTATTCGCTTATTCACATTACCTGTGTAAGAAAAACAATTCACAAAATATATTTTCTTATTGGCAAGTAAAAGCAATTATACTTTTTTAAAACAACTTATCCGAACTTATATTGAAGGCTTTAATCCGTTTCCTTTCAATTAAATTTTGAAGTGTTTCAGAAATTTCACTGAAAAAACTTTTGCCATCTATCTCCGGATGGAGAAATATAAAAATGTTTTCAATCATCTATTAATCATTAGATTATTTGATAGAGAAAGATTTCACTGATTAAAACTGAAATTACATCGGTCGGCTATCAAAACACAATTTACAAATACTATTGGGAGTACAAATAAGTTTCCGCCGCTTGCAAAAGACGGCGCCACTAATAAATTATAATTAAAATTGTTTGATGTAAAACGACATATCATAAGATTGGATCCATGGCAACACCATAACCTTGAAATATTAGCGATTTTGTATCAGCATCATACTATTTTGATCAAAAAGTTCCCGGAATTCATTCAGAAAATTCAAAATACAAGTTTTATTCATCAAAAGATATTGTCCCCTTCAAAGTACTCCCCATCGACTGCAACGCACTTATGCCAGCGCTTGATC
>Ga0157363_1006988_pt1 | contig 10663 bp, 5 predicted proteins | sample AttsexASBM1_FD_111477 | JGI IMG/M metagenome (GOLD analysis project Ga0157363, IMG submission 111477) | Fungus gardens microbial communities from leaf cutter ant in Ribeirão Preto, State of São Paulo, Brazil - Atta sexdens ASBM1 | ecosystem: Host-associated > Fungi > Mycelium > Unclassified ...
AAGTCCTACCCCACCCGCCGTATTCTCCAGACGTTGCTCCCTCTGACTATCACTTGTTTCGATCAATGGCACACGGCCTGGCTGACCACTTCCGGTCTTATGAAGAAGTAAAAAATTGGATCGCTTCGTGGATAGCCTCAAAAGATGACCAGTTTTTTCGACGCGGGATTCGTACGCTACCCGAAAGATGGGAGAAAGTAGTGGCCAGCGATGGACAATACTTTGAATTTAAATGTATAACTAGTTTTTTACAATAAAGCCTCGAATTTCGGAAAAAAACGGCGGAAGCAAAGTTGTACACCTAATATGTAAATCCATCCACAATAGAGGACGTGTATGAGGCAATAAACAAGCTTAAAGATAACAAAATAAGTCAAAGAAGTAGCAGGCGAACTATTAAATTATAGCGGGAAGGAGGTAATCAAGCTACAAGAATTAATACTCAAAAAAAATTGTGAAAGGAGGAGCAACTATTTGAGGAATGGCGAACGAGTGTTATATGCTCAATATATAAAAAAGGAGACAAACTATTGTATAAGAACTACAGGGGAATCTCATTACTCAGTACAGCGTCTAAAGTACGACTCATCAAGGATATGATAGAAAAAGACGCTAAGATAATCATAGGAGAATATCAAGCTAACTTCAGACCGAGAAGATCAATGACAGACCAACTATTCACAATGAGATCTCTTACAAAAAAATACTCTCAATTTTGGGCGTTAAACATTCAAAAAGAATGCTCAAATTTGGATGTTAAACATTTAAAAAAAACGGTCAATTTGTATGATTTCAGTCCATCAACTGGGTGGGGGAAGATTACTCAATTAAAGGTTAACGTCTAAAGAAAACCATCAAAATAAGTGGCTTTATTATATAAAATTAATTAAATCTGTTTTATTGCTAAAATAATATTATTTGCATATATTGATTTGCAACATTTTCCGAAACACACACGACAAAATTATAATTAAAAAAAACGCTTTTTCTCTCATTTAGGAATTAATTTCCTTATTTTTCTAAGTGGTCACCCATCTTCTCTCTCATACCCCATCCAACGATGTTTAACTTTTGCAATCGTACGTGGAACTGCTGTTTCAATGATTCAAGAACACTGAATTAGTGGATGTATAACTGTGATATCTCATTAGGCTGCGTTCAACATCTTTAAAGGGCTACGTGAAACATCTTTTTGACCAATTTTATTTCGAACTGCGTTCGAAAACATCATCTGCCTCCGTGTTTCATCTTATTCCTGTTTCTTGGGTGAACAACAAGAAAATATAAAATAATATATCGATGATGTATTATTTCCTAACGCAGCCTAGATAAAGTTTGTCAAAAAGATATTTCACACAATTAAAATTCTTCATAAATGAATCTGCGGCGCATCTATATTCAACATTTCATTAATTTTCAATCATAGAGATTAACATTCAAGTGACTCTTACATTCAATTTTGAACATGACACTCAAAGGTTTAAGCCGTTAAAGATTTACATTCATTTATTGAATGTCATGATTGAATAAATTAATGATCTCATCCAACCGATATTCAACCGTTGTTTTATTATGTTTAATAATTAGCAATGTATGTTAGCTCAATGTAAGATCTCTGCGTTAGATATATGATCAGCCCAGAAGATTTTTAAAAGTTTTCTTAGTAATCACATTTCGAAAGCTTCAATTCTGTTTAGGAACAATTTTGAGCGAGGATTTCTACTCCATACAATAATATTGGCTATATATAGCCAATATTTGACCATTCTCAGTCTAAGATTCAAGAGCACTTTACGCAGTAGATATTTATTGAATTTAACAAAAGTATTCCTGGCCATTGCAACTCTTGCCTTGATTTTACTATCTCTGTCTCACTTGTCATTAAGTGTAGAGCTAGATACTTGAAATTGTTTACTCTTTCAATTGATTGATTATTCAACAAGAGATTTGCATTTTCAGTGGGCTTGTCTACTTACTATCATTAGCTTGGTTTTATTTACATTTATGCTGAGGTCATTCTTTCCTTACTATGTTGATGTTCAACAATGCTTGTAAGTCCTGGATGTTTTCAGCCAGTATTGCTGTGTCATCCGCATATCGCAGGTTATTGATCGGGATTTCATTTACTTTTTTACCTATTATTTGATAAATGTTCCCTAATGCCAGTTGAAATATTTTCTCCACACAAATATTGAATAGAAGCGATGAGAGTATGCATCCTTGACGGATCCCTTTGGCAATTCTTATGTTGCTAGTTTGCGAGTCATTACTTAGTCTGAGCTTAGCAGTTTAATTTCAGTAAAGTCTATGAATTATTCGGATATCCTTTTCTATGCCTGCTTCTTGCAAGATCGGCAGTAACAAATCATGTCGTACGTTGTCAAATGTTTTGAGTCGATAAAACAAATAAATACGTCCTTTTACTGATTGTAGTATTTTTGTAACTAAGTTGCATGCAATAAAGTGCTTTTCTTACGTCCAAGCTGTTTCTGAATCTTTGGGTGTTGCCTGATATTGTATCGCACTTGTTGTATATTCTCCTGTTAATTATCTTCAGGAAAACTTTTAGTGCATGGCTCACGAGACTGATAAGCCGGTGTTCTTCGCACATTCTTGCATTGGGTTTCTTTGGAATCGCGACAAAGGCGAAAGTCAATCAATCAGTAGGAATGTTACTAGTGTCATAGATCGCGTGAAAAGTTGATATAGCTAAGTTAACCAACTTGAGTACTTCTGCATGTATATTGTTTTCTCCTGGCGCTTTTTTGTTTTTAGCTTAGATAGCGCATATATCATTTCTGATTCTAATATTGGAAGACCAAATGCATTCCTGAAAATATCGGGGCCATCAATCATATGTCATCAAACAGATTTTGGATGTATTCCTCATGAGTACGCACATTCCATGTTCTTATTTTGTTTCTCAGCTTTACTATATCAAGTCGTGAGATTCTTTGTATCTCCTAGTGATTTAAAAGAATGGCCTTCCTTGTCCGGGGGGCCATTCTTTTAGATTTTTCTGTCATAATAAAGTTTAAGAGAGTTTCAAGAAACACATGATTATCTTAGGGAATGATAATTTCTGTCTGTAGTCGTCGTAGGTTTTTGTTACTTTCGATGATCAAATAATTACACCTCTAATTTTGTTATAGTTTTGAAAAGCTTTCGAGATAAACTACAAGAATATGTAATGAAAAATAGGGGATTCCGTTTAAAAACATCGACGTGATTTTGACCTGGCCTTGGCGACATCACCCAAGATTAAAGGAATGTAATCAGCGAATAGATCTTTTTACCTTACAACTTTTGTCTGAAATATTTTTCTGAAAAAATGCTTTGTTTTCGAGATATTCGATCGTTTCCAGACTTTTGACATACCTTGTATATGAGGTCTAATAAAAAAATAAGCGAACTTTTTGAATTACTCAGCAACAAATCATCTTCTAACGATTTGTGATTTGTGTGTGTGATTTGCAGCACTACAATCGTTATAATCTTCCGGGTAACTGGCTTTTTTAAATTGTTTACATTTCGTTTAGTTTCAGAGTTATTGTTATTTGAGTGCAATGTGTTTTAGTGTTCGTGGCGATTTTCGCCTAAATAAATTAGTATACAATATATATATATATATATATATATATATATATATACATATATTATATAGTAATTCAGAATAAATTATTTAAACATTAAAAATCTAACTTTAACTATTATCAGTATATCATATTTTTATTTCTTATTGTTGAGTTTTTAAATGTACAGTTCAGTACTTAATTCCTTTCGATCATCAAATTTGATACCGAAGACTCCAAAACAGTCATAACACTGAATTATTAAGGATTATAATAAAAATATGAAAAAGTTTCAAATGTTTAGTTCAATTCACATTTTATTACTTTATATTTTACATTTTATTGTTATACATAGTGCGACAAATAATTTTTAAGACTGGGTCTATAAAACGCTATAGAAATAAAATATTCTTATACTTATTGTTTTATTTATTCAAAATAATCTCCTCTTGCTTTAATACACTTGTTACAGCGATTCAAAAGTGATTCAAATACATAATCCAGCTCATTTTGTATTGCCTCTAGTGCCCGTGTTGAAACTGTTTGGATGATTGGAATGTCTTCGAAAAAGCATCCTTTCAATTTTAATTTCCATTTTAGGAATAAAGAGAAGTTGCACGGAGCCAAATCAGGTGAATATGGATGATTGAATACATAGATTTGATTTCGGAAAAATTGGCGAACAATGAGTGAATTATGAGATGGCACGTTATGCAATAGGGATCAATTTTCTGGATCTCGATTTAGGACGGATATGACAGATTCTAGCTATCAAAACTTCAAGATAATAGTTGCGAGTAACTATTTGATTAGATGGAACATATGGATAATTTATGGATAATTCCTTTGTTATCGAAGAACGTAATGAGCATTGAGCGAATGTAATGACTCTCTATCATCCAAAAATCATTTATGCTACAGGAAAACATTTGATCGATACTTAAACAAGCCATACACTTGCTGCATCAATGTTTCTGATGCACTTTTACTAAGTTTTGCGTTGAATTTAATGATCGCTCTTTGTTCCATAATAAAATTTCAACATCGAAAATTTGTTTAGGAAGACTGTTATAATTTTGTCATCTGTTATCTGATTTGCATGAACTTGGATACGTTTGGAAGAAGAAAATGTAGCTTTTTAATGATGCTAATGTTCAACAAATGATGCCACTAATTGCTGAGATATGGCACCAGTCTTAAAAATTATTTGTCACACTGTGTATTCCATATGTTATAATACATTACAAATTAAAGAAATAATAATTTCAAACTATCCATTAACATAATATATAAAGAATATATTCTAGAAAAATCTCTTATATTTAACATATTTTTAATATCAAGTTAAAAAGATCCTAAAATGTAACATAAACAATGAAGAAGATTATATTTGAGACGGTTATAGTCTTTATTATATTATTTATATTTTTTTGTGTATATAATTTTCTTATATGTCGATCTTAAAACACGATTCTAGATTGAAGCTGAAGTCAAGTTAATATTAATGCTAATAAAGTATCTTTATATTAGAAGTGTGATTTAGTGAGTTTTGCAAGAGATAACAGTGTTGTCGAAGACATTCCAATCACAGCCATTATTTCTTAATGCTTTAATATTACTCCAGGATATTTATTCATTTACTAGCAATAGACGCAGTAAACATCGTGTTTATGCCATTTTAAAAACAGAGCTTCCTAAAGAGAGAATTTTCGATATGCATTGCTTTTGTTTTTTAATTAAGAAAGAAACGGTGGCTGAAGGTCATAGAATTTTAATAAAAATTTATGATGATGTTGCTCCATTAATTAAGACATGTAAATATTGATTCGATTCAAATATAATGATTTTAATGTTAACTACAAAAGCTGGAAAATTGCAGATTTGCAATCATTATTGGACGAAAATCCAGCACAATCCTTCAGAACTTGCGAGAGAATTAAGTGTTGATTGTACAACAATTATTAAATGTTTATATGAAATGTTGTTTAATAAATAAATAAATTTTTTTAGAAAAAAAAACCCTCAAAACTAAATCACTTCCAATAAAACACTGTAAATAATTATTGTCAAAAATATTATCTCAATCGAGATTGACACTTGAATCTCCTGAATTTCAAGATACCCACATTTTTTCACTTATTTATGTTTAATACATCTTTATATTGTTTTATTATAAGCATCGTTTTTCAATTTTGACTTTTAAAGGCTTTTCAAGAGACAATAATTTCAAATTTCAATTTAATTTGATATGTTTCAATGCTTTTGTTTACTTTGAATATAAATGTTCGTACCAATGTTGCTATCATGACTTTCAAACATATCATTCCATATTTCATACCTGAAATTTATTATAGTTATATAAATTAATTATAATATTTATAATTAGAGTCCGCGGATTAAGTTCTGAGATCAGGTCAATCATAACTCTCCCGACTATATCTGATCCCTCACCGCCGCGCAGTGACGTTGTCGCGCGTTGCGATCATAAAGCGGGGAGTACAGACTCTTGCACATAATGCATTTAAGACATAAGAAATTCAATCAATCAGAGTTCTTTATTTCATGGAAAGGAAAGAAACAAAAAGACTTTGATTGGTACATTTTTTTATGCATTATATTTATACGTTATGCAAGAATCTGCCCCACTTAACAGCTTCAAGCGAATGACAGTGGGAAGAATCATAAAAAACGCGCTACGATAATTTGAATTGGTATATTGCAAAAAGGCTCATTTTTTAGACAAAAATCTATCGATTTCCAAGATTGTTTTTTAATTTACTGATAATGAAATGCTCTATGATGTGCTTTTTTAAAACAAATTGAAAATGACCAAAAAAGATTTTCGAAAGTGTTAAAATAATTGAATAGGATATTTTATTTACAATGTTCAATATTGTAAATGAAATGTCTTATTCAATATCATATCATTACTTTCGATAATCTTTTTTGGTCCACTATTTTCAATTTGAACTTTGTTTCAAAAAAGGTGCAGCATCATATCATAGAATTTCATTACAAGTAAATAAAAAAAATTTTTTGAAATCGGTTGAGAATTGCACTATCGGTAGATTTTTTTTCCCAAAAGAATTTTTATGCCCACTATACATCAGCCGATGGATAATCCGAGCTCTTTCTATAATATTTTAATTTATTCATGCCTTACCCATACAATTTCTTGGTCTTTTCACTAAAGGGAGATATCATAAATAGCAATCCTTTATTCTTTCTGGGAGAAATCTATCAAGATCAAACATCATTGGATTTGACCAATATTCTTCGTCCCATTGTATTTTCAGAATTCCTATAATAATGTCTGCACCTTTTGATAAAACAACCTCTCCTAAAATATACATTTTTTATTAAAAAATTATTACAACAAAAATGAAATAATAATAACATTAATTTACAGAAAAAAATTATTTTAAATCAGAAGGTGCTGCTTTTTAATTTTTTGAATGATGAAAATGATATCGTAAACCAAATTTTTCCAACATGTCAGATTTCCGAAATAATTGATATTAAATTTGTAAAAATGATTTTTGCGATATTTAATTTTTTATAAAAAAAGATTAATATATGTATCATATCATAAATGTACTGTCCATCCCCTAAGAAATGCATTTTTAAACTTTAATATCTTATATTTTTTAGTTACATTATGAAAGATTGAAATATAGATCAGTTTTTCTAAGACAACAAATTTTTCGCTTATGACGATAAAATCATAAATGCATGTTGTAAGGATTTTGTTAACATTGTTTAAATATTGATTTGATTTGTAACGCGCGCCGTTGAGCTATAGGGATTTTACTTTAGCATTCCTTATAGTCTGTTCCCCGCGTTACGCGATGATGTGACTAGCGCGCCAATCATGGTTGTGTTCCAAATTTACTGCCGGTATCGAAAATGCTACAATTTATGTTACGTGCATTATAAATTTTCAGTAATCATATTCTGACAATCAATTTTGGAACACAACCTATGATGTATTATGGAGTACATTCCGATATTCACTGTCAGTACTGAAAATCTATAGCACACGTAACGTATACTGTATAATTTCAGCACTGGCAGTGAATATCGGAACGCACCCATCATGAGTTAAATCTAAGCGCGAAAGAATTCGCTTATGAGTTGCCAATCTATGCGAATCTCTGCTTTCTTGCTGCGTCTACGCGATTCTCGACTCGTTTTTCCTGCCTTTTGAGATCCGACTCATTTTCTTTCCTTTTGAAGATTCCGAGAGGTTTCATGTGAGTATTTGCATATCAACTCATTTATTCGTGGATATTCACCCAGTGAATTTGCTAGCTTTGCTATGCAGACCGGAGCGTCCCTCCATTCTCTCTATAGACATATATACAGGGAAATAATCGCCAAATATTTCATGGACAGGTAGAGCGGACTAAACTGAATCGAAAAGTCCTTTACCATTTTGTAAATTTCTCCAATAGTTAATAAGATATTAATCCTTAAAGAATACATGCGCCGAGAATAGTCGAATCACGCGCTTGCTCGGCCTATTACTGCGAAGTATATATGCCTACCGATCGCTTGGTGCGGGGGTTTTGGGAGTTGGGGATTGGCTGGCGAGCGCCCCGCGCTGCACACATCACCGCAAGCCTTCATAGCTCGAACGGCGCGCTTGCCAGGCTATCCCCGCTCCCCACGGCCCGCGCGCCAAGCGATCGATAGGCATATACACTTCGCAGTAGTATTCGGCTAGAGGACTTTTCGATTCAGTTTAGTTCGCTCTACCTGCTCATGAAATATTTGGCGATTATTTCCAGACACCCTGTATAAGATACAATAGATTCAGCATCCATATATTTTTCTATAGTATATTTTCTATAATATGTTAGATTTGGCAGAACGGTGCAAGAGGCAAAATATTGAGGCAATCTATCCTTCTTTACGCATCTTAATATTTATGACTGAAAATAATGAAAAATATAAAATAAGAATAATACTCAAGAATTCTACTTTCTTCATCGATTTTGATGAAATTAAAGCAGAAAATATTTATTCTAGCTTTATTTACATTTTCATGTCTCTATGCCATCGATGTGACAGATTTCCTAACCTAAATAATCGTTAACTTCAACGATTAATATCTCAGTTTACGGGGCATAGCGTTATTTTTTTTATTGTTACATTTATTCATTTTGTACAAAAACGCATCTTAATTTCTTAATCTTAATTAATCATCAAAATCGGTGAAGAAGGTAGAATTTTTGAGCAAGTTTACTGTCAAGATACGTGCGCAGAGAAAGATAAGTTGCCCCAATATTTTACCTCTCGCATTTTTCTGTCAAGCCTAGTTCTATATAGCTAATGCTGGGTCTTTCTTATATGTTATGATCCGTCCGATCCGGGCGGCGATCCGCCATTAGCAACCAATTGTCGTTCAATTTTTCTCGAGAATTTCAATAGCTTTTTCGAACGGGATGTGCGATCGACTTGTTGCGACCTTGCGACTGAAAAGTATGTGTAAAACAAGTTTCCCTATGGCGGTGAGCCATAATTGACGGGCGAATGCCTACTCAAGGTTGTACCTTCGGTTTCGCAAGCCTCACAATGAACGTATTACGGAGAAAGAGACTTTTCCCCTTGCATTGTTTTTGTGCGACGTATTTTGGATGGCAGTGGTGAGAATATCCAATTGGGATTTGTTACTGTAGCGCGAATCATGACACGCATTGCGGATAATGATGTTACAGATGTCAAGTCTTCTGGACGTAATAAGATCGTGATTTGTTTTAAAAACTTATCGGCTGTCAATCGAGCTCTCGGCTGCCACTTAAAGAAAACGGTCTCGTTGCCTCCATCCAGGTTTTTCGTATCATGCGTATCATATGATTAAAAATGTTCTTTTAAACATTTCCGAAGACGACATTCTCAAGGAATTTAATTCTCTCTACAAGATTTTATCCGTCTCATTAAACGTCTCAGCATCAAGAGAATGGAAAAACGGCGAGTTGATCTCTATCTCCTTGCGAATTGTCAAATTTCGCAGTTAAATTTCGCGAACAATTGCTACTGCATTCTATAACCTACTATCTGTACATTAATTTTTCGGTTCTCCCCTATTTCCCTAGAGTACTTACATGTTTTTCGTGCTTCTGATATGATCATGTAAGTGATGACTGTAAGGGTAAGCCCAGATGTGTTTATTGCGAACACCCTAAGCATCCTAATTCTCGCTATCAAAATTTGCCACTTTTGTGTTGTAACTGCGAAGGAGAGCATTTTTCCCTCTCTTCAAAATGCTCAGTATACTTGCGGAAACAGATCTATGTGGCTGATAATGTTTCATATTTTAAAGCAAAATGCTCTGAATTTGGCATCGTTCCCAATTTCTGTTCTTCTCTTAATCCTCATAATTTCAATGAGTTTCTTTCTCTTTTCAAACCTACTTATTCCCTTTTCATCCTTATCAAGATCTTAACTCCTCCAGGATATTTTGGATCACATTCTGGAATTTGCTTACATTCAACCTGTTAACGGTCATTCATATGTAGACCTAGCGCATCTGCTCCTCTATGCTTGTACTTATTCACATGATAACGACGGATCTCGTCGCATTAATTCGAATAATCCTTCTGAACACTATTCGAGAAATCTTAGAAATGACCTTTGCGATTCGCATAACTCCCTGCTCTATGCACCCAACAGTAGATTACACAATTTGATGGTCTCCTCCATTCTCCTCCCATAATCCTAATATTTCTTCACCTTTTATCCTCCCTTTTCTTCTATCCCATAATACTCCTCCTCATCTCTCTACTCCCTCACTTTTCCCCTCCGATGCTCTTACTCTTTTCCACCTTGTTCAATATCTATTAGGTGTACAACTTTGCTTCCGCCGTTTTTTTTCCGAAATTCGAGGCTTTATTGTAAAAAACTGCTTATACATTTATGATTCAAAGTATTGTCCATCGCTGGCCACTACTTTCTCCCATCTTTCGGGTAGCGTATGAATCCCGCGTCGAAAAAACTGGTCATCTTTTGAGGCTATCCATGAATCGATCCAATTTTTTACTTCTTCATAAGACCGGAAGTGCTGGTCAGCCAGGCCGTGTGCCATTGAT
>Ga0157363_1006989_pt1 | contig 10663 bp, 13 predicted proteins | sample AttsexASBM1_FD_111477 | JGI IMG/M metagenome (GOLD analysis project Ga0157363, IMG submission 111477) | Fungus gardens microbial communities from leaf cutter ant in Ribeirão Preto, State of São Paulo, Brazil - Atta sexdens ASBM1 | ecosystem: Host-associated > Fungi > Mycelium > Unclassified ...
AGATCGTCACATCAACTTCAGTGGTGCCTGAAGTTGGCCCGAGCTGTGATTGCGTATGCACCCAAAGCTGGCTGGAAGGCACCGGCGAGAAGAACGGCCCGACAACCAGCGCCTGATTGTCATTCAGAATAAACTTGGTGGTGTTAATGGTCGCTGTTGCCGGAACATCTGGCGGACCTGACAACCTGGAGAAGGTAAAGGTATACCAGCGAACTGGGTTAGTGACTGCGCCGTCATTAGTCTCAACAGAAGATATAAGGCTAGCGGAAAATGTCACATCTTTAGTTACAGAGCCTGACGGGGTCGAATACGTGACGTTGACAGTGAATGTCACGTCATGCGGTTTAACCAGCTCCATGAAATAATCAAAATCAGACTGCTTGATGATTTTGATCGCCATCTGACCGCCGCTATATTGACCGCTTACCACCCGCGTCGCTGTCGCTGACTCCACCGGGAAATCGCCTGATTCGTTTGCGCCCGGCACTTCCTGACCATCAACATCATCGAAACCATACCCTTCGTATATCTCGGGAATTACCTCGCCAGGTTGATAAAACTGATACTGAGCGCCGGCAAGTGAGCCCAAGCTGGATTCTGAATATCTCACCGATTCATACTCGTAGCTGCCTATACCGACGCACATCCATTCGGTGACATATTTCAGACCGCCATCTTTTGTTGTCTGATGTATGTACTCGAAAATCGATTCCTGAATCAGATCCGGAAACGAGCGTACCTGGCCGTAAATGTCAGGCTTCGCTTTATAAACTCGGGCAGTGTTAGTTTGTCCGGTAAGTGAGTTGTTGGGGGAATCGACAGAATTGCCGCCGGTATTGGCTATAGCCGGCTTGGGCATCAGAAACGAAAATACCTGACCTACTACCTTAAAGATTGGGCTCAGGATATCGCCGACAACGCCTTTTGGCTGATCGAATATCTGAACGTGGTCAAGATCTGTCAGAGGAAAATCAAGGTCGTCATCATCTCCCAGCTTAACTCCATTGCGTACGATAAGCAGGTCACTGTGGAGTGCGCTGTCATTCTCTGTCAGCCAGGCGTAAAAAAAGGTGCCATTAGGCACCCTGTAACGCTCTTTCGGCGTTCCCGGAAATCGCTGCAGCTCAATCAGCGCCATAAGTAAAGTACTCCACTTTAGTGAATGCCCGCTGGATTAACATAATTGAATCCTGCCTGACGCTGCCGTTTTCGCCGCGCGAATGCAGGGCCTTCCTGTTAAGGGTAAGTCCGACGTGCGCCGGTTGTTCGCCTGTATAACCAACAAAAATGCCACCCTCTGAAGGATTTGGTGCCGGCCGCCAAAAAACAACGTCACCCTGATAGCAGGTATAAAATTCTGCGCCCGATTCGTAGTCTGGCGTCTGGTGAAGCTCTATGCCGAGCACCTGCCGGTAATACATTACCACCAGCCCCCAACAATCTACGGCCTCTGGCGTGCAAGCACGGTTTGCCCATGGAACGCCAATCATGCGAGCGATAAACTCAGAGGTACTGCAGGCCTGTGTATTCGCGGGGGTCATAGAGTTGGCCTACGTTGTTGTTTAGAGGATTGGTCAGGGAAAGCGTTACTGAGGCATATTCGGCGTCTATATCTACCGTTTTGACATACAGCGTCCAGGATTTGATGGGAGCTGCGACATCAGCACTGTCGAATATCTGACGCATTGCGGTGATCGGCGTTAGCCGGGTCGCACCTCGCCATTTCTTCATCTCGGTTTTAACGCCAGAAGAGATGCGCCCCAGTTTCACGGTTGCATCAATAACGGGCGTGCCGCTCTGCTGACTTTCTTCAATTTCGAAGCGTGCTGGCCGGTACACCATGCCAGCTAACGTCTTATCGTAAAACTGTTTGTCAACCAGACGAATGTAGCCGAACGACGGATGTGTAAACGTAATCGTATCGTACAGTGCTCGTGTTGGTCGCTGCTGCCGGTATTCACGAAATGATGGCATTAGGGAACCCTCGGCAGTGTTTCCGGATCGCGATTGTCCGGATAGCCGGTCACAACAATATCCAGCCATGAATCCCACGGTGGCGGCAGCTCGACAATGATGTCATCAAAATCATCATCGGCATTATTCAGCCTGTTCGCGATGACGGTACCCGTCCAGGTAACAACGCCGCCGTCTATGCTGGTCTGTACCGGCATCTGAGTGAAATGGAGCTCCTGCAACTGAGGACCAGCTCCCCCTATGTCTACCCTCATACGAAACCAGTTCAGTCCGCGATTCAGGTAGTCAGGGCTGCGCAGCCACTGTTGGAAGGCCCGCTCCTGCGCAAGCGTGAATATCCATGTGAGAGACCATGTCACTTTCAGGTCATCCGTCATTTGCTGGAAAATAGCCGGGCCGACGGCTGGCTGGTCAGACAAAAACCCGGTATCAAGCGTCATGTTTTTACCGGCCTTTTGCGCCAGCGGCAGCCAGTCGGGATAGTCAATAATCGGCATTAACTTTGCCCCCTTGGCGTGCGTTTAACATTGAAGTTGCTGGTGATGCCACTGCTTATTGGCCCGCCGTTGTTAAGATCGGCCACAATGACATCGACCGTCAGCCCGCCGTTGCCATCATTACCCGCCTGAGCATCAACTGAAGCTGATGTGTAATTTTGTATGTTGATGACCACGCCACCACTACCTGATGCCTGCATGTCCTTATTGCTGATCACCTTGCCGTTATCGCCCGGTATCATGTACTGCTTGCCAGTGCTGGCCTGGTATATCTCAGGCAGGCCGCTTTCGCCCACCTGGTACATCCCGCCAGCAGTAACTGGCCCGCCGTTTTTTCTTTTACCCAGCAAGCTGACGCCAATTATGCCGGCAACTGCGCCCAGGCCAATTGCTGCAGCCGTACCCATTGACGCGACAGATGCCAGAATGGCTGCAGGAGTCCATGCGGCTGCTGTGGTGCCAGCTGCAGCGACACTGGTAGCTGTCTGAGTGGCAGTAGCAGCTGTCTGTACTGCGGTAACGGTTCCTATCGCTGCTGTCTGTGCGGTCTGCCCCATGATTGCGGACTTAACCCACTCAACGCCCATTTGCACAAACGTATTAACCAGGCTGTTAAGCACAGTGCTACCGATCGAACGAAGGGCCTCTTCTGCTGACATACTCCCTGTGATTATGCCGGTCAGGGCATTAGATGCGTTCCCAGCAAACGCGTCAAACGACGCAGCAGCAGCTTCGTTTCCCGCGCTTTGGTTACGCCAGATCTCCCACTGCGCAGCGATTCTCTGTTGCTCATACTGGGTGTTAGCAGCATTGCGCAGAGCCAGACCCTGCTGTTCAGTAAGCGTCTTTTGTTGTTCGAACTGCTGGATTAGGGCGAGTTTTTGCGCGTTTTCGTTGGCTAGAGCCTGAACTGGATCAACTGAGCCGGCGGCTTGTTGTTGCGGCGTGACTGCTTGCCCGGCACGAATCTGCGCCAGTTTAGTCTGGTGGTCTTGCTCAAGTTTTTCTGAGGTGGAGTTATACTGTTGCTGGCTGATTAGCAGATTGCCTTGGGCATCCTTCGCGCTTTTAAGCATTTCCAGTTGAGACTTTTGGGCTGCGTAATCCGCATCTTCTCTCAGCTCAGGAATAGCGTTACGAGCCTTGATAGCGGCCGCCGTATCCCACACAGCGGCGGCATAATCTCGCGCCTGTTGAATCTGTTCTGATGTAGCACCCTTACCCAATGACTGCTCAGAACGCAACATAGCCTGCTCACGACTGAGTTGCTGCGTAGATGAAGCTGCGAGTTCGGATTGCTGTTTCAGATTAGCCAGTTTTTGAGATATAGACTCTGCCTGATTTGCTGCTTTTTTCCCTTCGGCAGTAGATTCTTTCCGCGCGGTGGTGTTTCTTTCCGTAGCCGCGTATTCGTCCTGAAGCGCCTTGATTCTGCCGCTGTCTTTAATGCCTGCATCTTCAGCGTCATACTGCGCTTGCAATCTTGCCCGTGCCTCTCCCTCAAGCTTGGACAGCTCCAGTTTTCGCTTCGTGGACTTCTCCAGCTTTTCAACTTCTTTGCTGTCCCCTGTTCCACCAATTTTGATCGGCTTTCCATTAGATGCCGATGAGTTAGCCTTAGAAGCGGCGGCGAGGTCAGCCACAAGTGCCGCAGCTTTATTACTGACTGCGTTGATACCCTCTGCCTGGGCTGCCCATCCATCCAATCCGAGCATAGAGTACGTTCTGGCGCGACGGGAGAACATTTCTGCCGTGCTATTTAGGTCTGCGATTTGCTGAGTTACCGTAGGAACCTTACCTGACAGCCGATCAATTGCAGCAGTAATTGAGTCGATGACATGAACCATGCCGCTGCTGGCACCGGTAGCGTCATTGACCTGCTTAATCATCTCCTGGAATGAAATGATGAGGCTATTCGTCGCCTGATCAACGGTGCGAGGAAGTCTGCCGAATTCCTGATTAACCTTGCTTGTTTGCGACATAATCGCATTTAGCGCATCTTCAGCTGATAGCTTGCCCTCAAGCATGCGTTTGCGCAGCTCGCCGACAGAAAGCCCAAGTCCTGCGGCCATTTGTCGGGCCAACTCTGGCATCTGCTCAATAATTGAGTTGAACTCTTCGGCTCTAACTGTGCCACCAGCAATGGATTGACCGAACTGGCGTAGCGCATTTGCCATTTCTTCAGATGAGGATCCACCAATGCGCCCTATCTTCTGCAGCGTATCTGTCAGCGCGAGAATTTGCCCATTAGTAGCGCCGGCATTCTGGAGTGAAGATGTTAATGTCTCCCAGAGCTTCTCAGTATCCTTCAGGCTTGCACCAGAGGCTGATGCGATTGATGCAAGCGCCTGAAAAGTTGCGGCTCCTTCTTTTGCGCTTGGTGATAGCCGGTCGATGCGAGCCTGCAGTTGCGTCATAGCGTCGGCAACTTCCAGGAACTGTTTTCCGTACTGCACTAACTGAGACAAGGCAATTGCAGAAGCTATAGCGGTCAGGCTTGTTTTCAGTACTCCTGCGGTACTATTGGTGCGCTGCTGAGCATTGGCTACATCATTCTGCGCCTGCTTCATGTCATAAAGCTGACCAGTGAGCGCAGCAATTTCTTTCCTCTGAGCAGATGTAGCCCCAGCACCAGCGCGCAATTCCGCGGCAAGAATTACAGCAGCTCGGGCTCCTTTTCTTTCCCTTTCCTCAAGAATTGCAATCTCATTTCCAAGGGCTTCCATCGTCTTAGCCGCTTGAGAGCTGTCATTAGCGACCCTCACTGTAGATTTGCTTGCACTCTTTGAAGCCTGATCAAGCTTGTTCAGCCGGCCGCTTGCGCCATCTGCAGCCCGACCCAGATCGTTGAAGGATGAATTAACCTGCTTTGCACTCTCAAGCAGACCCGCAACGTCAGCATCGACTTCATAATAAATCTCGCCAACCTTCTCAGCCATCACGTTCTCCGGGCATAAAAAAACCCCGCCGCGGCGAGGTGTTAATTTGATTTGGTTTTATTTCCTGCAGAACGTGTAATCATGTCCGCATAAACTGATTGATTGACTGCCGTCATCTGACCATACAGAAATTTCTTTCACATAGGTTTTACCGTTTTTGGCATCAAACTCAAAAACAACAAGGCCACCTCCACTAAAGTCTGTAGGCACTTTAGCTCCATCGGATTCATACTTTGCTCTGATGTTGGTGAATGTTACGGTTATCTTATTTGTATGGTCATCCAGACGCTCACCAATATGAGCCTGCCCCGCATCTTCCGTGATGCATGCCGCCATTCTGTCACCACACAGAGCCATTGAGACCTCCTGCTTCGCAATCTCGACCGACTCTGATTCATTAGGCGTTTTGTCATAGCAACCGGCCAGAGCAAAAGCTGACACCATCATTAAAGTAATCCGTTTCATTTCCGCGCCCCGCTAATTTAATTGTCGAGATTTTATCAAATACGATCCGCAATTGAGCGCAAAAACTAAGCGGCCTTTGCCAGCCTCTTCGCCTTTTTAGCAAGATAGTCATCTGCCACCTGGTCATACTCTTCTCGGGTGAAACCTTTCTGGTCCGGGTATTTGGAAGCGAGTAACTGCTGAAACTCAGTCATAGTAAGCTGTTCGGCTTCGGCGCGGCTCATGCTGAAGTGATTCCTGGCCGCGTTGATATAGTCGAACGTCTTAAATTCCTGCACCGACTGGCCTGTTTCATGACGCTGCAGCTGACGAACTTTCGCCTTTCCAATGATACCGTGCGTAATCAGGGACTGGGCAATTGCCATTATTGGAAAAGCATCCATGGCTCCCGGCTTCATCAATATTGCTCTCCGGCCGGTTTTGCCTGGTACATACTCGCCAATGAGAGGGGTCACATCACGATCACAGCACGCAGTGAAAATCGTCATTGCTGCCTGATGCGCGCGGCGACCATAGCTTGAATTGGCGATGTGTTCAGCCAGCCACGCAGGGATAGCTCCGTAAGCCTCTATGGCTCGCTGCAAGAGTGGTGTCACCTCATCGTTATGCAGGTCGTAAAATGCCTGAACAATCTCCTGTGGCTCGCCAATGCGCATCATGTTTGCAAATGACGGGCGAAAGAAATAATCCTCGTCACCCACTGTAATCAGGCATTCGCCTATTTCTTTTGCCGGGGCCATGTTTCCTCCAGAATCATTATCAAGGGCAGTCGAAACCGCCCTTTGTAATGCTTATGAAGCAGTTACAGTCACTGCTGTTTGCGCCGTTTTAGCACCGTCATTGGTGGTAAACGTTGCAGTACCGGTACCAGCCGCCACACCTGTAATCAGGCCGCTGCTGTTGATAGTGAACTTAGTCGGATCGGAAGACGTCCACACACCGGTTTTGTCTGTCGCATCAGTCGGGGAGACTGTCGCTGTCAGTTGCCGGGTTGCGCCCACCACTACAGACGTGGTCTGTGGCGAAACGGTGACGCCCGTTACGGCTACCGTATCCTCATCTTCAACCTTGGTCACTTTAACGGTTGTGCCGTCGTACACCTTGAACTCAGTGCTGAATGTGACGATGTCGTTAGTGCCACCATCTGTGCTCAGCGCGGTGATAACCATGTAGCCCTGAAACTCAATCGGACCCACTTCAACGCGCACCCAGATGGATGGCTGACGGCCCGCGCCAATTTCAGTAGTGAAGTAGTTTACGAAATTGCCGAAGCCAAACTGGTCCAGACGATCGCGTTTACGCACTTCACCTTCAAAGCTGATAGTGCCGTCTGCGTTAGTAGTGATGTTCTCTACCCAGCCGCCAGTATCATCAGCGTCTGAGTTGGTCGTGTTTGGCGAGAAGTCCAGCGTCTTTGACGTGCCGGCAGCCAGAGATTTCCAGTCTGCTTCCGCAGGCACCGTATCCGGGCAGCCTAACGCCACTTCCAGCACAACGTTACGGCCAAACAGCTTGCCGTTTTCGGTTGGGCAACCTTGCATAATTGCTTACCTCATTTCAGATAATAAAAAAGGCCGCACCAGGCGACCTTGTTTGAGTGTGTGTTGCTTACTCTCCATAGAGGCAAGCGAAAAGCAGCCGGTAAACCAGCCTTCCTTCTGCTGTAAGAACTGGAGCAGGTATGCCGCCGACGTTTTCTATGTGGCCGATGCAGTCATTAGGTGTGGGGTTTTGCTGAACGGTATCGATAATGGACTGTACCGCTACATCCACCGCCCCGTTGCCACCTTTAGTGCCAATGACATCAACCATGACGTAATATTCAGAGCCAAGTTCATTACGCACTGCAGAGCCGCCGTTAGGACGGAATACAATGAATTTATCAGTCAATTTGCCAGTGTCATTCCACACCAGAAGCTGAGTGAGAAACCCTGCTGTAATCCCGGCATCAACGAATAAGTCACGCACCCGCGTATGCATTGGGGGATTCAAAGCGCCAGCTCCTTTTTGATCGCTGCGGTAATGGCATCACGAGAATCTTCGAAGCCCTTATTCAGGAACTCCTTCTGAGCTGTGGCACGTCGGAAATTCTGCGGGATGTTCGGGTCATGCACATAGGCCGCGTAATTGGCAGAGTAACCAACGCGGCCGGTCAGCCGGTTACCGTTTACGCTAAGCTCTCGATACTGGCTGTTCAGCAGAGTGGAGGTATCAATCGGCGTGTAAAGCGCAGCCTGTGAAGAGCCAATAATCAGCGCACTCTGCAACGCCCGCACCGCTTTGCGCCCCTGAATGTCACCAATCAGTGCATCGAGATTGCGCTTGGCCTGCTGGATGCCTTTTACCTTAACGCCCATGGTTACGCTCCCGTAATGATGGCCCAGTCATCGACAAGCCGGTCGAAAGTGTCTTCATAGCGCACCGCCTGCATCACTTTATCAGCACCTGCGACAAGCGGGTCTGCCTCTGCTGATACGCCAATCAGGATGTAATCGCCAGTGTCAGCGTCGGCGAACTCGGTCCAGAACGTGTTTTTAACTACGCGCTCATTACCGATACTGCCAATGCGCTTACTCAGACCACCTTCATAGCCGCAATCGATAACGACTGGGGCAGCAAACCCTAGTGGGTCGCCATAATCATTCTGGCCTTCCAGACGCTTCCAGAATGTCGCTTTACCGGTGTATGACCAGCGAGCCACCTCTGACATGTTTATGCCCTCCAGCCAACTACAGCAGGCTTCTCAGCAGCTATACGCTTGCAGTTAAACACCCATTCACCGCTACTGTTCACGTAGCCGGTTGTCTGCTTCCCTGTTGATGTTTTCAACCAAACGCGCTCGAACGGCTTCGGAGGGGATGACGGAGGTTGCCAGTTCATCAGCAACCCCCTACCACTTCAAAGAAGCCAACGGAAACGCCAGAGATAGGCAGGCCGCCGAGGCAGCCGTTCTTATCCCATGCCAACAATTGACGATACAGATAGTCAGTTCCGGCGCTGTCGTAGGTGAATGAGCGTGAAGCACCAGAAGGAGCATGCTGCGAGGCAATCTTTCTGGCACCGGACAGGGCGGCAAGTCGCGCGGCTGCATAGATAAGCATCAGCTTCTGCAGGCTTTCGGAGTAGCCCGCCCCGTCCATACAGGCAGACGTGACGTTAACCTGGCCGATGAGCAACTGCAGGACAGCATCAGGAACCGTGAAGCCCAGCTCAGCCATCAGCGGCTTTACGTCATCCAGCGTGATTTGGGCTGCCATGGTTACTTATCCTTTTTGGTTGCTGCGGCCAGCGCTGCTTCTGCGTCTTCAGCGCGCTTATTAGCGGCTTCCAGTGCATCGGCGTGCTCTTTGTCTTTTGCCTCTGCTGCATCCTGAGCGACTTTCAACTGATCCAGCGCGTCATCCAGTTTGGACTGCAATACTGAAGCATCGGTGCTGACCGGCGCGGATGGGGTATCCACTTCGAATGACAGCTTTTCGCCGCCCTTCTCTTTGGATGTTTCAGCCTTGCCCTGATCAACCCACTTCTCAGCGATCGCGCTGTCCACGTCATAAACCTTACCAACCTCCAGTTTCTGGAAGTTGGCACCAGCAAAGAGGTTTGAAGCCAGAATCTTTACGAGTGCCATTAGCTGCTCCTTAAGAGGCGTGGATGACGGAGTATTTGTTATTGATGTCCTGCTTAACCATCAGGCCCATCGCACCCCATGTGCGCCAGATGTAATCGCTGTTGTAGAACGGACGCGGATCCGCAACGGTGCCGATAGCCTGACCGACAACCGGCGCGATAACACCTGCAGTCAGCGGAACAATCAGGATTTCGTTACCGGACAGCTGAGCATCTTCTTTAATCGCGGCGATTCCTGACAGCTTCAGGAGCTCTTCCATCACGGTACGGGTCGCGTTCACGTCGAAGTAGCGCTCAAGGTTCGACATGATTTCAGCAGACACATACCAAGTCTGCGGCGCGTACTGGCTGTTGGTGACGCGAACAACGTCACGCAGCGCAATAGCATTGGTACGCAGGGCTACCGGATCGGTGCTAGTGGCGAAGTTGAAGGTCAGTGTCACCTGAGCCACGCGCTCATCTTCTTTCAAACCTTTCCAGGTCAGGCCGTCGAACTTAACGTAATTGCCCTCTGAGTCACGGAAGCCGTTGAACATGTAGTCAACGTACTGACGCTGCACATCTTCCACAGAGCCGCGCTGCGCGTCTGCCTGAGACTGAAGCGCTGACGGGCTGTTGAAGATTGGGTCACGCCAGGTGAACTTGAAGCCGGAATCATGGATAGGAACCATGGTGCCGTCGAAGGTGTAGGACTTAGCATCCAGCGCCGCGCCAATCTGGCCGCTCATGGATGTGTGAGCCCAGCCACGACCACCGGTGCGAGCGTAATCGTAACGTGACTGCTCAATGCGAACAGAGCGAGCCAGCGGCATCAGGTCATTCAGCAGGGTGAACTGAGTGGTTGGCTCAAACTGCGCCAGCACGGTGGTATCAAATGCGCGATACAGGCGACGAATGTCATCAACGGCGTTGACAGCATCCAGTCGGCCGGCATCTTCACGAATGCCACGAACGCGACCGAGGAAATCGGCAGCGGCCTGAGCACCTTCGTTACGCGCCATCTGCAGCTCAGCGAATTGCGCCTGGTTAACTTCAAGGTTTCCGGTGCGCTCGCCAATGGAACGGGAAAATACAAACATTCAGGTGCTCCTTACTTGAACACAACGCGAATCAGATCGCCCGCCACCGCAGTGACTGGTTTATCTTCTTCGACATAAGCGA